>Ga0164243_10001376_pt1 | contig 41232 bp, 35 predicted proteins | sample OricompcompostOP_FD_108781 | JGI IMG/M metagenome (GOLD analysis project Ga0164243, IMG submission 108781) | Organic Plus compost microbial communities from Emeryville, California, USA - Original compost - Organic plus compost (OP) | ecosystem: Engineered > Solid waste > Mixed feedstock >... | reverse complement strand
CGGGTCGTGGTGCTCACGCCGCTCGAGGTCAAGGGCCTCGAGTTCGACGCCGTCGTGGTCGTCGAGCCCGCGGAGCTCGCGCGCGACGACCGCTCGGGCGCCTCGGACCTCTACGTCTCGTTGACCCGTCCGACACGCCGGCTCGTCGCGGTCCACCACGCCGAGCTGCCTCCCGGCCTCGGGGCGAGCGGCGACGGACGCGCCGGACGGGGCGCCGCGCGGGCCCGCTGAGCCGGGGTGCCCCGAGCCGGACGCAACCGTCCGGCAGGCGGAACTCGTTCGACACCAGGCGAGACGGCGGCGCACCATAGAGCCGTGCTACGCGCCCTCCTCCTCGAGAACCTGCATCCCCACGCCCGCACGATCCTGGAGTCCTCCGGGTTCGAGGTCGAGACCCGGTCGGGTGCGCTCGACGAGTCCGAGCTGATCGAGGCCCTCGACGGTGTCCACCTGCTCGGCATCCGCTCCAAGACGAACGTCACGGCGAAGGTGCTCGAGTCGGCCCCCTCGCTCACGACCCTGGGCGCGTTCTGCATCGGGACGAACCAGATCGACCTGCGGACCGCGGCCGCACGCGGTGTCGCGACCTTCAACGCCCCGTTCCAGAACACCCGCTCGGTCGTCGAGATCGCGCTCGGTGAGATCATCGCGCTCACGCGCCGCCTCACCGACCGCAACGCCGAGATGCACGCGGGCGTCTGGAACAAGTCGGCCGAGGGGGCGCACGAGGTGCGCGGCCGCACGCTCGGCATCGTCGGCTACGGCAACATCGGGACCCAGCTCTCGGTCGTGGCGGAGAGCCTCGGCATGTCGGTCGCGTTCTACAACACGTCGGAGAAGCTCGCCCTGGGCAACGCCCGCCGCATGAGCTCGCTCGAGGAGCTCCTCGAGATCTCGGACGTCGTCACGCTCCACGTCGACGGCCGCAAGGGCAACGCCGGGCTGTTCGGCGCCGAGCAGTTCGCCCGGATGAAGCCCGGGGCACTGTTCCTCAACCTGTCGCGCGGGTTCGTGATCGACACGGGCGCGCTGCGCGAGGCCATCCTCTCGGGTCACCTCGGGGGCGCCTCGATCGACGTCTTCCCGCACGAGCCGAAGCGCAAGGGCGACCCGTTCGAGTCGGACCTCCGGGGCCTGCCGAACGTCATCCTCACGCCGCACATCGGCGGCTCGACCGAGGAGGCCCAGGAGGCGATCGGCTCGTTCGTCGCGAACAAGCTGCGCGACTACATCGCGACCGGCTCGACCACGCTGTCCGTCAACCTGCCGAACCTCGCGCTCGAGCAGACGACCGGCGTGGCCCGCATCGCCCACCTGCACCGCAACACCCCCGGCGTGCTGGCGGCCGTCAACAACACGCTCGCGCAGCACGGCGTCAACATCGAGGGCCAGCTCCTCGCGACGCGTGGCGAGCTGGGCTACGTCGTCACGGACATCGGTTCACCCCTGCCCGACGGGGTGACCGAGGCGCTCGCCGCGATGGACCAGACGGTCCGCCTGCGCGTCCTGGCCTGACGCTCACGGACGCGGGCCGCGGCCCCGGGTCCCGGAGACGCACGAGGGCGGGTGGTCCCGTCGCCGATCAGGCGACGGGACCACCCGCCCTCGTCCAGGTCGTGGGCCGCTCGAGGCGGCCGTGGCCGCTCAGCCCGACTTGCGCCGGAACTCGCGCCGCACCGGCCCCTGCGTCTCCGACCCGTGCACGGCACCGCGGTCGCGTGCACCGTCCGAAGCACTGGTGTGCTGGGCCGCCTTCTTGCGGTCGAGTGCCTCGCGGAACTTGGCCTTGACCGCGTCGACCTCCTCGTCGGACCGGTGTCCGGGGTCGCTCATGTCGTTCCTCCTCCGTCGGATCCCCCTAGCCTGCCGTGACGCGGGGGTCCGCGCCACGGGAAATCGCAGGGCCACCCGCCGCGCGGGCCGGCCCCGCCGTGCTAGCGCTCGGCCGCCTCCTCGGCAGGCCGCTCGGGCCCCGACGACGCGTCGGCGGACGCGTCGTCGCCCGCGGGCGGCTCGTCCCGTCGCTCCCGGTCGACCCGGAGCGAGGTGATCGCGGCCTCGAAGTCCTCGAGCGAGTCGAAGGCCTGGTACACGCTCGCGAAACGCAGGTACGCGACCTCGTCGAGCTCGCGGAGCGGCCCGAGGATCGCCAGGCCGATCTCGTACGCGTCGAGCTCGGCCGAGCCGGAGCTGCGCAACGTCTCCTCCACGCGCTGCGCGAGGAGGGCCAGGTCGTCCTCCGAGACGGGGCGCCCCTGGCACGCCTTGCGCACGCCGCCGACGATCTTGTCGCGGCTGAACGGCTCGGTCGCGCCCGACCTCTTGACGACCGACAGGCTCGCGGTCTCGATCGTCGTGAACCGTCGGCCGCAGTGCGGGCACTGCCTCCGGCGGCGGATCGACTGACCGTCGTCGGACGTGCGCGAGTCCACGACGCGCGAGTCGGGGTGCCGACAGAACGGGCAGTGCATGGGCGAGCTCCAGGGGTAGGCCGGGGACGATGCTCAACCTACTAGGTGCCGGCGTCCGGCACGGGCGGCACGCGCCGAGGGCCGTCGACGCATGCAGCACGGGGGCGGCCGCCGTAGCGACCGCCCCCGTCGGGACGCCCCCGTCCCCTGCGTGGGACGCGACTCGCCTCGCGGCCCACGGACGTGCACGCCGACCCGCACGGGTCGACACCTCGCTCCTGACCCCCCAGCCAGCAGGTAAGGCACGACTAACTTAGGTGACCCTCACCCACTCGCGCAAGCCCGGGGTCCGTTCGGCAGACCTTCGCCGGTCGGGCCGGCGCCCCGCTCAGCCGCGCGCGACGGGAAGGAGGAGCTGCTCGCCGGCCCGCAGGCCGGCACCGTCGAGGTTGTTGAGCTTCTCGATCTCGGCGACCACGTCGCGCAGGTCCTCCCGCGGGCTCGCGACGGAACCCGCCAGGGCCCACAGCGTCTCCCCCGGCTGGACCACGTGCCGCGTCACCTCGACGCCCCGGTGCGGCGCGCCGGCCTGGGCGGCCCCGGTCGCGACGACTCCCGCGCAGGCGACCATCAGAGCCACGACCGCGAGCAGCACGCGCCCCCGGCGCGTCAGGCGCAGTGCGCCCGGCCGGAGCACCTCCTCGGGCGCGCGGCCGGATCCGCGGGGCCGGTCCGCCACCGGGCGGGTGGCCGGCGACTGCCGAGCGGTCACGGGCCGACAGCCACCGGGCCGCGGGGCGCGCAGGACGCCGTGCGTTGTCGTGTCCACCTCGAGAGGCCAGCTCACCGTCGCACTCATGCCACACCTCACTGCTCGTTCCGACCGTGCCGTCCCGCCCGCCGCACCAGCCCGGGCTCGTCGCCCGGATCTTCGAACACCTGTACGTCGAACGCCTGTACGATTCTTAGCACGGGCCGCCGACAGATGTCGAGACACGCTCGAACACATGTTTGAAACTGCACGTCAGGTGCCCTACGGTGGAGCCAGGTCGGGACCGCGCTCGCGTGAGGCTGCGCGACGCGGCGGCGTCGACCAGGCAGCACGGGACGAGGAGCGTCGACGCAAGGGCCCACGGGCCCGCAAGGAGGACGGCATGGCCAGCGGCACCAGCGGCACGACGCGCGGACCGGGCGAGGGCGGCGACGGCGCGCTCGCGACCGTCCGCTCTCTCACCGAGACCCCCACCGGCCCCGACGGCCTCACCCGGCGCCAGCGCCTCGTCCTCGACACGATCCGCGCGTCCGTCGAGGAGCGGGGCTACCCGCCGAGCATGCGCGAGATCGGCGAGGCGGTCGGCCTGACCAGCCCGTCCAGCGTCAAGCACCAGCTCACGGCGCTCGAACGCAAGGGCTACCTCCGGCGCGACCCGAACCGCCCCCGCGCCATCGAGGTCGTCCAGCCCGACGACTCGCGCGCGATCCCGCCGCTCACCCAGGACTCCGCGTTCGCCGTCGCGGAAGTCGCCGAGCTCCCCCAGACGCCCGCCTACGTGCCCGTCGTGGGCCGGATCGCCGCCGGCGGCCCGATCCTCGCGGAGCAGGTCGTCGAGGACGTGTTCCCGCTCCCCCGCCAGCTCGTCGGCGAGGGCGAGCTCTTCCTCCTGCGCGTGGTCGGCGACTCCATGGTCGACGCGGCCATCTGCGACGGCGACTGGGTGGTCGTCCGCCGGCAGAACGTCGCGGAGAACGGGGAGATCGTCGCCGCGATGATCGACGGCGAGGCGACGGTCAAGACCTTCAAGCGCACGGGCGGGCACGTGTGGCTCGTGCCGCACAACGCCGCGTACGAGCCGATCCCGGGCGACGAGTCCCAGATCCTCGGGCGGGTCGTCAGCGTGCTGCGCAGCGTCTGACGTGCGCCCTCCCTGCTGTCGGAGGGCGCGCGTCAGCGCACGGGGTGCCCCGCCTCAGAGGCCGAACGTCCGCGCGGCGGTCCGCAGGGCGTCGGCGGACGCCCGGAGCCCGGCGCGCTCCTCGTCGGACATCGGCGTCGGGATGGTCTCCCGGACGCCCGTCCGGTCGACGACCGACGGGACGGACAGGCAGACGTCGCTGATGCCGTCGTAGTCCTCGAGCAGCGAGCTCACGGGCAGGACGGTGTGCTGGTCGTCGAGGATCGCCTCGACGATCCGCGTCGCCGCGAGGGCGATCGCATAGTTCGTGGCGCCCTTGCCCGCGATGATCTCGTAGGCCGAGTGCACGACCTCGTGGTGCATCCGCTCGAGGTCCGTGTCGGTCAGCGGCAGCAGGCCGCCCACGCCCGGCCAGTCGCGCAGCGGGATGCCGCCGATCGTGGCCGAGCTCCACAGGGGGATCTCGGAGTCGCCGTGCTCGCCCGCGATGTACGCGTGGACGTTCTGGACGGCGACACCCGCGCGCTCCGCGACGAGGAAGCGCAACCGGGAGGAGTCGAGGACCGTGCCCGAGCCGAAGAGCTGGTTGGCCGGCAGCCCCGAGTACCGCAGCGCCGCGTAGGTCACGACGTCGACCGGGTTCGTCACCATGAGGTAGATCGCGTTGGGGGCGACCTCCAGCAGTCCCGGAAGGATCTTCTGCATGAGCGCGATCGTGTCGCCGGCGAGGTCCATCCGCGTCTGGCCGGGCTTCTGCTTCGCGCCCGCCGTGACGACGACCACGTCCGAGCCCGCGCACACCGCGACGTCGTCCGAGCCCTCGACGTTGGCCTGCGGCATGAACTGGATGCCGTGCTGCAGGTCGAGCACCTCGGCGTCGACCTTCGCCTTGTTGACGTCGAGCAGCGCGACGTTCCGGGCGGCCCCGCGCATGAGCATCGCGTAGGCCGTCGTGGCCCCCACGGCGCCCGCCCCGACGATCGAGACCTTCGACGGGCGCCCCTCCGGCCGTGTCCCGGACGATGCCGCGTTCTCGGGGTGCCCGCCGGTGATCCCTGGTGCTGCGCTCGGTGCCATCGTGCCGCCTCTCGGTCAGGTGACGTGTCCGCCGCGCCCAGCCTAGGAGCGCAGACGCTCGAGCGCAGCGGCAACCAGCGCCGGGTCGTGGGTCGGCCAGAACGCCGGCATCGAGCGCTGCAGGAACGTGCCGTAGCGGGCGCGTGCGAGCCGGGAGTCGAGCACCGCGACGACGCCCCGGTCCGTCGTGGAACGGACGAGCCGCCCGGCGCCCTGGGCGAGGAGCAGCGCGGCGTGCGTCGCCGAGACCTGCATGAACCCGTTGCCGCCCGCCGCGTCGACCGCCTCGGATCGTGCCGACCGGACCGGGTCGTCGGGGCGCGGGAACGGGATGCGGTCGATGACGACGAGAGACAGCGACGGCCCCGGGACGTCGACCCCCTGCCACAGGGACAGGGTGCCGAACAGGCACGTCTCCTCGTCGGCGGCGAACTCGCGCACGAGGGTCGGGAGCTGGTCGTCGCCCTGGCACAGGATGGGCACGTCGAGCCGGTCGCGCAGCGCCTCGGCGGCCTCCTCGGCCGCGCGCCGCGACGAGAACAGGCCGAGCGTACGACCCCCGGCGGCGCGGACGAGCCGCTCGAGCTCGGCGTGCTGCGCCTCGCTCGCCAGCCGCCCCGGCGGGTCGAGGTGCCGCGCGACGTAGAGGATGCCCTGCCGGGCGTAGTCGAACGGGCTGCCCACGTCGAGCCCGCGCCAGGTCACGCCCTCGGCGACCAGCCCGAGCGACCGCGCAGCAGGGTCGAACGACCCGCCCAGCTCGAGGGTCGCCGACGTGAACACGCCCGTGCGCTCGGCCAGGAGCTGGCTGCGGATCAGCCCGGCCACGCCGAGCGGGGCCGCGTAGAGGGTCGAGACGGCCGGACCGGAACCGAAGTCGCCGGCGCGCGCGCACCACACGACGTCGTGCCCGTCGGGGTCGGCGGCGAGCCGCTCGGCCACCTCGAACACCGCGAGGACGGCGGCCTGCGCCATCTTGAGCCCCGAGCCCTGGTCACCCTTGGCCTGCGGGTCCGGCTTCAGCGCGGACTGGAGCGTGCGCAGGCCGTCCCGGACGGCGGCCACGGCCAGCCGGGCGTCGTCGGGCAGGCCGTGCGGGTAGCGCTCCGCCGGGAGCTGGGCGACGAGCGCGCCGAACGTCTGCGTCGCGGTGTCGAGCGCCTCGGTGGCGATACCCCCGTGCCGGCGCGCGAGCCGCGCCGCGTGCTCGATCGCCGGTACCGACAGCTCGACGGTCGCCTGCGCCGTCACACGGTCCGCGAGCTCGTGCGCCTCGTCCACCACCAGGACGTCGTGCTCGGGCAGCGCACCCGGCGAGCCCGACGCGGCGACGCCGAGCATCGCGTGGTTGGTGACGACGACGTCCGCCTCGCGGGCCGCCTGCCGCGCGCGCTCGGGGAAGCACTCCGCGAGGAGCGGGCAGCGGGTGCCGAGGCACTCGAGCGCGGTCACCGACACCTGACGCCATGCCCGGTCGCTCACGCCGGGCACGAGCTCGTCGCGGTCGCCCGAGTCGGTCTCGTCGATCCAGGCGCGCGCCGCGCGGACCTCGTCGGCAAGCGACCGGCCGCCGCGCCGGCCCCGCGGCTCGCGCCCACCCGACGGCGCCGCGGGCTCCCCGCCGTCGGCCGCCGGGTGGTCGGCCGCACCGGACGGCTCGAGGTCGAACAGCGTGCCGCCCTCGTCGACCGGGTAGCCGCCCGCGACCTTGTGCTTGCACGCGTAGTTGTGCCAGCCCTTGAGGAGCGCGATGCGGGGCGGACGCGGCAGCCGGGGCGCGAGCGCGTCGGCGACCAGCGGCAGGTCACGGGTCAGCACCTGACGCTGTAGGGCGAGCGTGGCGGTCGAGACGACCACGCGCTCGTCGGTCGTGACCGCGTGCCGGACGGCGGGCACGAGGTAGCCGAGCGACTTGCCTGTGCCGGTGCCCGCCTGGACGAGCAGGTGCTCGCCCGTGCTGATCGCGTCCGCGACCGCCTGCGCCATGCGGGCCTGCCCCTCGCGCGGCGCACCCCCGAGCGCGCCGACGGCGAGGTCGAGCAGGGCGGTGATCTCCGGGTCCTGCCCCGGCAGCCCCGCGGACGGCGCCGGGCGGCTGGCGGGACTGGCGGCGTCGGGGGTCACGGTCGGGGGCACCCCGCGAGTCTACGAGCGGCCTCCCACCCCGGACGCCGCGCAGCGCCGCCCTGTGGACGGCAGACCGCCGCGCGACCCGACCCGGCCGTCAGGCCGGCGCGCCCGTCGGCGTGCCGACGCTCGCGGCCCGGAGCTCCGCCGCGAGCGCCGCGTCCACGCGGGCACGGAGCGCGGTGCCGTCGGCGGTGTGCTCCTCGTGCTCGATCTGCCCGTCCGCGTGCACCCGGCTCACGAGGTCGCCCCGGTCGTAGGGCACGACGACGTCCACGCGCTCGCCCGGCTGCGGGAGGGCCGCGGCGACGCGCTCGAGCAGGTGCTCGACGCCCTGCCCGGTGTGCGCGGAGACCAGGACCGCGTCGGCCTCGCGGCGCCGCACCCGGGCGACGACCTCGGGGTCGGCGGCGTCGGCCTTGTTGAGCACGACGATCTCGGGCACGTCGAGCGCGCCCGGCACGTCGGCCAGGACCTCGCGCACCGCGGCGATCTGCCCCTCGGGGTCCGGGTGGCTGGCGTCGACGACGTGCAGCAGGAGGTCGGCGTCGCCGGCCTCCTCGAGCGTCGAGCGGAACGCCTCGACGAGCTGGTGCGGCAGGTGCCGGACGAACCCGACCGTGTCGGCGAGCGTGTAGGCACGGCCGTCGGGCGTGCGTGCCCGGCGGACGGTCGGGTCGAGGGTCGCGAAGAGCGCGTTCTCGACCAGCACGCCCGCCCCGGTCAGGGCGTTGAGCAGCGAGGACTTGCCCGCGTTCGTGTACCCGACGATCGCGACGGACGGCACGGCGTTGCGCTTGCGGGAGGCCCGCTTGGCGTCGCGCGCGGGAGCCATCGCCGCGATCTGGCGGCGCAGCTTGGCCATCCGGTTGCGGATGCGGCGGCGGTCGAGCTCGATCTTCGTCTCGCCCGGCCCGCGCGAGCCCATGCCCGCGCCCGCCGAGCCGACCTGGCCGCCCGCCTGCCGGGACATCGAGTCGCCCCAGCCGCGCAGGCGCGGGAGCAGGTACTCGAGCTGGGCGAGCTCGACCTGGGCCTTGCCCTCCTTCGACTTCGCGTGCTGGGCGAAGATGTCGAGGATCAGGGCCGTCCGGTCGATCACCTTGACCTTGACGATGTCCTCGAGCGCGCGGCGCTGGGAGGGCGCGAGCTCCCCGTCGACCACGACCGTGTCGGCCCCGGTCTCGAGGACGATCGCCGCGAGCTCCGCGGCCTTGCCCTGCCCGAGGTACGTGCCGGGGTCGGGGTGGTGTCGTCGCTGCAGGACGCCGTCGAGCACCTGCGAGCCCGCGGTCTCCGCGAGCGCCGCGAGCTCGCGCAGCGACACCTCGGCGTCGGCGGCGTCGCGCGTGTACAGGCCGACGAGGACGACGCGCTCGAGCCGCAGCGAGCGGTACTCGACCTCGGTGACGTCCTCGAGCTCGGTCGACAGGCCGGCGACGCGGCGCAGCGCGCTGCGCTCCTCGAGGTCGAGCTGCTCGCCGTCGGCGGCGGTGTGGCGGGTCGCGCCCTCGTCGACGGCGGTGCCGGCGCGGGCGAGGACCCGGGCGACGACGGCGCGCGCGGTGGCGTCCACGTCGTCGGTGCGTGCATCCCGGGCCACGGTGTTCTCGTCGGGCGTCACGGGACGGTTCTCTGGGGTGGGGGTCATGCAGTCCTCTCGTCCCTCCTAGGGTCCCACGCGTGCGCCCGCCGGGGCCAGCCGTTTGTAGACTCGTCCGCTATGAGCGAGCAGCCGGACCACTACTTCACGGCCCGGCCGGCGTCGTCGGACGAGCGACGGACGCTGACGGTCCGCCTCGCGGGCCGCGACGTCGAGGTCGAGACCGCGGGCGGCGTCTTCTCGCCGGGGCGCGTGGACCTCGGGACGCAGGTGCTGCTGCGCACGGTCCCCGACCTGCCGGCGGGCGCGAGCGACGTCCTCGACCTGGGCTGCGGCTGGGGGCCGGTGGCGCTCACGATGGCGCTCGAGGCGCGCGACACCGCGCCCGGCGCCCGCGTGTGGGCGGTCGACGTCAACGAGCGCTCGCTCGACCTCGTGGCGCGCAACGCCGCACGGCTGGGCGTCGAGGTCGAGGCCCGCCTGCCCGACGACGTCCCGGCCGACGTGCGCTTCGACACGATCTGGTCCAACCCGCCGATCCGCGTGGGCAAGGAGGCGCTGCACGAGCTCCTGGTGCGCTGGCTGCCGCGCCTGCGCCCGGGTGGCGATGCGTGGCTCGTCGTGCAGCGCAACCTCGGCGCCGACTCGCTCCAGGCGTGGCTCGCCGCGTGGCTGGCCGAGAACCAGGACGGTGCGACCGTCGAGCGCGCGGCGTCCGCGAAGGGGTTCAGGGTGCTGCGGGTGCACCAGCGCTGACGTCGGCGGTCACGAGAGCCCGCGCGTCCGGCGCTCCGCCGTCCAGCGGGAACCGTCCCGCGTAGGACAGCACGGCCGGCCCCGCGAGCTCCACACGACCACCGGGCAGCGCCCGGACGCGGAGCGTCCCGCCGGGCACGTCGACCAGCCACGTGTCCGGGGCGCCGGGGCCGGCCCACGCGCGCACCGCGAGCGCCGCCGCGCACGTCCCCGTGCCGCAGGACTCCGTCTCGCCCACACCCCGCTCGAACACGCGCATCCGCACGCGGCCGACGCGCCCGTCGGCGGTGTCCTCCTCGCCGAGCGGCACGACCAGCTCGACGTTGGTCCCGTGCGGCGGGACGGGCTGGACCTGGGGCTGGACCGTGAGGTCGAGCTCCTCCAGCTCGGTCGCGTCCGCGAGGGCGACGACGGTGTGCGGGTTGCCGAGGTCGACGCTCAGCGCCGGCCGCGCGGCGCGCCACCCGTGGACGGCGACCTGCGCGTCGGCTCCGCGCGCGACGGCGTCGTCGCCGCCCGGGAACGTCCAGGGGCCCATGTCGACCGCGTACCAGCCGTTCGCCTCACGGACGACGCGCTTGACGCCCGCGCGCGTGCCGACGGCGAGCGTGCTCCCGTCCGCGAGGTCGACGAGGTCGAGGAGCTCCGCGAACGCCGTGAAGACGCGGACCCCGTTGCCGCACATCTCGGCCACCGAGCCGTCCGCGTTCCGGTAGTCCATGAACCAGACGGCGGCCGGGTCCTGCGCGAGCACGGCGGCGCCCTCGGGCAGGCTCGCCGACGGCGCGAGGCGGATGACGCCGTCCGCACCGACCCCGGAGCGGCGGTCCGCGAGCCGCTGGACGAGGTCGGCGGTGAGGTCGAGGCGCCCGTCGGGGTCGGCGATCAGCACGAAGTCGTTGCGCGTCCCGTGGCCCTTGACGAACGGCAGCTCGTCGGGCGTCTCGTTCGTCCCGGTCATGACCCCAGACTACGGCGGACCGGGCCGTCCCCCGGCTCCGGGACGGACCCGGAGTCGGCGGCCTCGACGACCTCGAGCGCGCGTGCGAGCAGGTCCGGCGCCTGGGCGTCGAGCCAGTGCACGCGCGGGTCCCGGCCGAACCAGCCCATCTGCTTGCGGGCGAGCCGGCGGGTGTTCGCCGTGACGGCCTCGCGCGCCGTCGCCTCGTCGGTCTCGCCGCGGAGCGCGGCGAGGACCTCGGCGTAGCCGACGGCGCGCGCGGCCGTCCGGCCCAGCCGCGGCGCGAGGCCGCGGACCTCGTCGACGAGCCCCTCGTCCCACATCCGCTCCACCCGCCCGGCGACGCGGGCGTCGAGGGTCGCGCGGTCGCAGTCGAGCCCCAGCTGGACGGTCGGGCGGACGTACTCCTGCCGCGGCAGGTTCGCGGTGTACGGCTGGCCGGTGATCGCGATCACCTCGAGCGCGCGGACGAGGCGCCGGACGTTGCGCGGCCCGATCGACTCCGCGGCCGCCGCGTCGACGCGGGCGAGCTCGTCGTGCAGGGCGCGCGCACCCTCGCGCTCGGCCCGCTCCTCGAGCTCCGCGCGCACGCGCGCGTCCGTCCCCGGGAAGTCCATCGCGTCGAGCAGCGCCCGCACGTAGAGCCCCGACCCGCCCACGACGACGGCCCGTGCGCCCCGCCCGTCGATCGCCGCGAGGTCGGCGCGCGCCGCCTCCTGGTAGCGCGCCACCGAGGCGTCCTCCTCGGGCTCGATCACGTCGAGCTGGTGGTGGACGACTCCCCGCCGCTCGGCGACCGGGACCTTCGCGGTGCCGATGTCCATGCCGCGGTAGAGCTGGTAGGCGTCGGCGTTGACGATCTCGGCACCGCCGGGCGCCCGCTCCCCCAGGTGCTCGGCGAGGTCGAGCGCGAGGTCGGACTTGCCCGTCGCCGTCGGGCCCACAACCGCGACGATCAGCACGCGCGCTCCACCTGGACGTCGGCTCCGGAGCGACCCGCGCCGGCGCCGGACGGCGCGTCGAGGACCTCGACCGGACCCGCCCAGCCCGCCGCGCCGAGCGCGAGCAGCGCGACCGTCGCCGCGACGCCCGCCCGGGGCGCCGCGACGGCGTCGTTGCCGGTGAAGCGCCACGCGACGTGGGCGGCGTCGACGCCCTGGGCGCCGAGGTCCGGGACGGGCCGGGTCCAGACGGCCCCGGCGCCGTCGGCCCCGTCGACCACGACCCGCACCCGGGTCGCGTCCCGCAGCGCGCCGCGGAGCGCCTCCACCAGCGCGGCGGCCGCCGCGGTGTCGTGCCCGCGGCCCGCGACCCCGGGGACGAGCGTCGCGTCCCCGTCCACCCGGAACCGTGCGGGCGGGCTCCCGACGGCGCCGGTCGGCACGGCGTCCGCGGGGGCGTGCTCGGTCGTCATGGCGCGAGACTACGACACCGCCGTCCGCGACCCGCGCGGGCGCACGCCCGGTGGGGGTCCCGGCGGGTACGGTGGATCCGTGGGGCACTTCGAGTGGCGGCGACCGTTCGGTCGCAGGGGCAGCGCGCCGGACGGTCCGGGTCCGTCCGACGGCCGGACGCAGCGAGGCTCGGGCCGGATGCGGCGCGAGCACCTGGACGACGCGACCGCGGCCCGGCTCGGGCTCGACGCCACGGGCGACGCGGCCGGAGGGCGCGCCGCCGGGACGGCCGCTCTGCACGACCCCGTCCAGGTCGCCGTCGCGGACCTCGCGCCGCGACCGGTCGACCGCGCCCGGGTCGTCGACTGGCTGCTCGCGGGCGGGTTCTCCTACTTCGTGGACTCCGAGGGCGACGTCGGCGGGCTGTGGCAGGGCCGCCTGTTCTACTTCCTGCTCTTCGGCGAGCACGAGGAGATCGTGCAGGTCCGCGGCCAGTGGAACCGCGAGGTCACGATCGAGCGCCTCGAGGAGATCCTCGAGCTGTGCAACGAGTGGAACGCCGACCGGATCTGGCCCAAGGCGTACACCCGGGTGCGCGACAACGGGCTCGTGCAGGTCTACACGGAGGTCACGGTCGACCTCGAGTTCGGCGCGAACGACGACCAGCTCGCCGACGTGCTCCAGTGCGGCCTGTCGACGGCGTCGGTGTTCTTCGACTCCCTCGACGAGACGTACCCCGACCCCCTGCGGAGCGCGCCGTGAGCGGCAACCAGACCGGCTGGCTCGCCCGCCTGTTCGGCAACCGGCCCAAGACGACGGACGCCCCGCGCGTGCGCGCGGACGCGGAGCTGCCGACGCCCGCGACGATGGACCGGGTCGGCACGTTCCTCACGCGCAAGGGCTACCGGTTCCGCGTCGACGAGGACGGCGACATCACCGGCACGTGGGAGGGGCACCGCTTCTGGTTCATGCTGCTGGGCCCCGAGCAGCACGTGCTGCAGGTCCGCGGCCGCTGGGACCGCACGGTGCCGCCCGAGGCGCGTCTGGCCCTCCTGCAGGCCATGAACGACTGGAACCGCGAGCGGATCTGGCCGAAGGTCTACACGCGCGAGGAGGGCGACCGGCTCGCCGTCTACGCCGAGGTCTCGGTCGACCTCGAGCACGGCGCGACCGACGACCAGCTCGGCCAGGTGGTCTCGTGCGGGCTGGGCACCGGCGTGCAGGTGTTCTCGTCGCTCGGCACGCTCCTGCCCCCGCCCGACGAGGAGCCCGAGGACTAGGCGGGCGTAGGGCAAGGCGGGCGCCGACCGGCACCGCCGGACCGCCGCCGTCGGGCGGGCAGAGCGCTCAGGCGCGGGCCCGCCGTCGCGCGCGTGCCGCCGTCAGGCGCGCGTGGAGAGCGTCGGCATCCCGAGGAGCACGGGCTGCCCGGGCGCGGCGGCACCACCGCCGTGGCCGTGGCCGTGCTCGTCCCCGCCCAGACCCGCCCGGGCCCGCTCGCGCTGGGCCCACGCGTCGCCCGAGCGGGTGCGCCGCACCTCGAACCGACCGCCGCTCGACGCGGAGTCCGCGATGAGGTGGTGCGGGGCGCCGTGCGTCACCTCGACCGTGAGCAGGTCCCCCGGGCGCGGGAGGGGCGTGCCCTCGGCGAGCCGCGGGTCCGTGGCGTCCTGGCCGCCCGCGCGGGCGAGCTCCACCAGCTCGGCCGGCAGCGCGACGTGGACGAGGCGGTTGTCGGCCGCGCGGCCGCTCACGCGGTGCGTCTCGCCGTCCTTGCGGCCGTCGCTCTCCATCACGAGCACCTCGACCGTGCGGCCGACCTGCGCCTGCGCCTCCTCCGCGCTGATCCGCTCCTGGAGCGCGAGCAGGCGGTCGAACCGGTCCTGGATCACGTCCTTCGGGAGCTCGGGCAGGTCCGCGGCCGGGGTGCCGGGGCGACGCGAGTACTGGAAGACGAACGCCGAGCTGAACCGGCTGGCCTCGACCACGCGCATGGTCTCGGCGAAGTCCTCCTCGGTCTCCCCGGGGAACCCGACGATGATGTCGGTCGTGATCGCGGCGTCGGGCAGCGCGGCCCGGACCTTGTCGATGATCCCGAGGAAGCGCTCCGAGCGGTAGGAGCGGCGCATGGCCCGCAGGATCCGGTCCGACCCGGACTGCAACGGCATGTGGAGCTGCGGCATGACGTTCGGCGTCTCGGCCATCGCGGCGATCACGTCGTCGGTGAAGGCCGCGGGGTGCGGGGACGTGAACCGGACGCGCTCGAGCCCCTCGATCTGCCCGCAGGCGCGCAGCAGCTTCGCGAACGCGCCGCGGTCGCCGAACTCGACGCCGTAGCTGTTGACGTTCTGGCCGAGCAGCGTGACCTCGATCGCGCCCGCCGCGACCAGCGCCTCGACCTCGGCCAGGACCTCGCCCGGGCGCCGGTCGCGCTCCTTGCCGCGCAGGTGCGGCACGATGCAGAAGGTGCACGTGTTGTTGCAGCCGACGCTGATCGACACCCAGCCCGCGTAGACCGACTCGCGGCGCGTCGGCAGCGTCGACGGGAAGACCTGCAGGGACTCGTGGATCTCGACCTGCGCCGCCTCGTTGTGGCGCGCGCGCTCCAGGAGGACCGGCAGCGCGTCGAGGTTGTGCGTGCCGAAGACGACGTCGACCCAGGGGGCCTTGGACACGATCGTGCCGCGGTCCTTCTGGGCGAGGCAGCCGCCGACCGCGATCTGCATGCCCGGCCGCTGCGCCTTGACCGACGCGAGCTGTCCGAGGTTGCCGTAGAGGCGGGTGGCGGCGTTCTCGCGGACCGCGCACGTGTTGATGACGACGACGTCCACCTCGCCCGCCGCCTCGGCCTCCGCGGACGCCCGCGCGTAGCCGGCCTCCTCGAGCATGCCGGCCATGTGCTCGGAGTCGTGGACGTTCATCTGGCACCCGAGCGTGCGCACGACGTACGTGCGGGGGCGCGCCGGCAGGGCGTCGGGCTGGGTCAGGGACTGCGTGGACATCCCCACCAGGGTACGGTGCCGCCCCGGCCCCGCCGTGCACGGCTCCGGACCTGCCCGGACCTGAGCGAAGTCGGTGCATCCGTCGACTTGTTGCCGGGTTGTGACCTTTCGTTACCAGCGGGTCGGCCGTGCATCGCCTATGTTCGGTGGATGGATGTGACGTCGGCCACCACCCCGCTCGTCCGGCTGAGCGGGGTCAACAAGCACTTCGGCGACCTGCACGTGCTGCGCGACATCGAGCTCGCGGTGGACAAGGGCGAGGTCCTCGTCGTCATCGGACCGTCGGGCTCCGGCAAGTCGACCCTGTGCCGCGCGATCAACCGCCTCGAACCCATCGACTCCGGCGTCATCGAGCTCGACGGCGAGCCGCTGCCCCAGGAGGGACGCGCGCTCGCGCGGCTCCGCTCCGAGGTCGGGATGGTCTTCCAGTCCTTCAACCTGTTCGCGCACAAGACGGTGCTCGAGAACGTGATGCTCGGGCCGGTCAAGGTCCGCCGGACGAAGAAGGCCGAGGCCCGCGACGAAGCGCTCATGCTGCTCGACCGCGTGGGCGTCAAGGACCAGGCCGACAAGCTCCCCGCCCAGCTCTCGGGCGGCCAGCAGCAGCGCGTCGCGATCGCCCGCGCCCTGGCCATGCACCCCAAGGTCATCCTGTTCGACGAGCCCACGTCCGCCCTCGACCCCGAGATGGTCGGCGAGGTGCTCGACGTCATGGTCTCGCTCGCGCGCGACGGCATGACGATGGTCGTGGTGACCCACGAGATGGGGTTCGCGCGCAAGGCCGCGAACCGCGTGGTGTTCATGGCGGACGGGCAGCTCGTCGAGCAGGCGACACCCGAGGAGTTCTTCACGAACCCCCGCAGCACCCGCGCCAAGGACTTCCTGTCGAAGATCCTCCCGCACTGAGCCGGGCGGACCGAGACCACCAACCAGAAGGGGAACACGAACGATGCGCAAGCGACTCCTGGGGGCGATCGCCCTCGCGGCGGCCTCCGCCCTCGCGCTCGCGGGCTGCGGCTCGGACGACGGCGGCAGCAGCGGCGGCAAGAAGATCACGATCGGCATCAAGTTCGACCAGCCGGGGCTCGGGTTCAAGGACGGCGACAAGTACAGCGGCTTCGACGTCGACGTGGCCACGTACATCGCCAAGAAGCTCGGCTACAGCGCGGACCAGATCACCTGGAAGGAGTCGCCCAGCGCCCAGCGCGAGACGCTCCTGTCCACGCACCAGGTGGACATGATCGTCGCGACCTACTCGATCACCGACGAGCGCAAGAAGACGGTCGCCTTCGCGGGCCCGTACTTCGTCGCCGGGCAGGACCTGCTGGTCAAGAGCGACAACACCGACATCACCGGGCCCGACACGCTCGACGGCAAGAAGCTCTGCTCGGTGACCGGCTCCACCTCGGCGCAGAAGATCAAGGACACCTACGCCAACAAGGTGAACCTCGTCGAGTACCCGGGCTACGCCGAGTGCGTCACCGCGCTGACCTCCGGCGCGGTCGACGCGGTCACCACCGACGACATCATCCTCGCCGGCCTCGCCGCCCAGCCCGCCAACAAGGGCAAGGTCAAGGTCGTCGGCAAGCCGTTCACCACCGAGAACTACGGCGTCGGCCTGCCGAAGGACAACAAGACCTGCCAGAAGATCAACGACGCCATCACGTCGATGATCGACGACGGCTCGTGGCAGAAGTTCCTCGACACCAACCTCGAGGGCACCGGGTACAAGCCGGACGCGTCGAAGAACCCCCCGAAGCCCGAGGCCTGCGCCTGACGGCCGGACCGACGACGGCGGCCGGGGCCCGCGTGACGCCACGCGGGCCCCGGCGACCGCCCGGGCGCCGGGACGCGCGCCGCACGAACGACGACACGGACGGAGGTGACCGATGAGAAGCGACGGGTTCGTCTCGCAGTTCGCCGACCTCTTCGACCAGTACGACGTCATCGGCGCGTTCTGGGTCAACATCCAGCTCACGCTGTGGTCCGCGCTGTTCGCGCTGATCCTCGGCACGATCCTCGCGCTGTTCCGGATCTCGCCCGTCCCGAGCCTGCGCTGGGCCGGGACCGCCTACGTCAACATCTTCCGGAACACGCCGCTGACCATCATCATGGCGTTCCTGACGCTCGGCGTGTGGGCACAGCTCCACGTGACGCTCTCGGACGACTTCAACACCAACTTCTTCCGGCTCGCCGTCGTCGGCCTGTCGGTCTACACCGCGTCGTTCGTGTGCGAGTCGATCCGCTCCGGCGTGAACACCGTGCCGATCGGCCAGGCGGAGGCGGCCCGGTCCATCGGGCTCTCGTTCCTCCCCGCCGCGCGGCTCGTCATCCTCCCCCAGGCCTTCCGCGGCGCGATCGCGCCGCTCGGCAGCACGCTCATCGCGCTGACGAAGAACTCGACCGTCGCGTCGGTGGTCGGGGTCGCGACCGAGACGTCGAGCCTCCTGAAGAACATGATCGAGTTCCACTCGAGCCTCATGGTCGCGATCTTCCTGACCTTCGCCCTCGGGTACGTGATCCTCGTGATCCCCGTCGGCCTCGCGACGACCTCCCTGTCCCGACGGCTGGCGGTGAAGCGATGAGCACCCAGAACGTCCTGTTCGACGCCCCCGGCCCGCGCGGCCGCCGCACGATCCTGGTCGGCAACGTCGTCGGCGTGCTGGTCGTGCTCGGGATCCTCGCGATCGTGGTGCACGGCTTCGCGGAGAACGGCCAGTTCGCCGCCGACCTGTGGACGCCGTTCCTCCACGCCGACGCCTGGACGAACTTCCTCCTGCCGGGCCTCGCGAACACGCTCAAGGCCGCGGCGATCTCGATCGTCCTCGCGCTGGTCTTCGGGCTCCTCTTCGGCCTCGGGCGCCTCGCGTCGAGCCGGACGGTCCGGTGGGTGTCGAGCGTCGTCGTGGAGTTCTTCCGCGCGGTGCCCGTGCTGCTCATGATGATCTTCTTCTTCTACTTCTTCGCCGTGAACAACGTGTTCCAGAGCGCGTACGTGCCGCTCGCGGCCGTCGTGGTGTCGCTCATGCTCTACAACGGGTCGGTGGTCGCGGAGCTCGTGCGGTCCGGGGTGCACGGGCTGCCGCGCGGGCAGCGCGAGGCGGCGCTCGCCGTCGGCCTGAGCTCGGGGCAGTCGCTGCGGACGGTCGAGGTCCCGCAGGCGCTCTCGGCGATGCTCCCGGCGCTGCTGAGCCAGCTCGTCGTCGTGCTCAAGGACTCGGCGCTCGGCTACACCATCGGGTACCTCGAGCTCCTCCAGCAGGCGCGCCACCTCGGTGCCGCCGACGGCAACATCCTCCAGTCGCTGCTCGTCGCCGCGGTGATCTTCATCATCGTGAACTACCTGCTGACGCTGGTCGCCGGCCGTGCGCGCCGTCGGCGCCGCCGCGGCACGCCCGGCACGTCGGCGGTCGTCGCCGCGGTCGCCACGGACGTGGGCGTCACCCCCACGACCGGGCTGGGCGACGGAGGACGCATCTGACCACCGCGCCTCGGTATCACTCGAGCACGAAGGGCTGCCGGTTCACCTCGTGAGGCGAACCGGCAGCCCTCGCCGTCTCGAAGCGGCCTTCGCCGCCGGGGCGAGCCGCTCGTCGGTGCGGGCCGCCACACCCATCCCGCCGGACTGGGCGGCGTCGGACCGGTCAGTCGGTCCAGGCGTCGACGTCGTCGCGCGCCGCGAGCTCGTCGCGCTCCGCACCGAGCTCGGCGCTGATCGCCGCGAGCGCGGGGCCGGGCGCGTATCCCTTGCGGGCGAGCACGCCCATGACGCGGCGGACCCGCACGTCGCGGTCGAGGCCCGCGGTGCGGGCGAGGCGCTTGCGCACGAGCTCACGCAACGCCTCGTCCTCCGCGTCGTCGTCGATGGTGTCGAGGGCCGCGCGGGCGTCGTCGTCGTCGATGCCGCGCCGGCGCAGCTCCGCCGCGATGCCGCGGCGTGACAGCGACCGCTCCGCGAGCTGGCTGCGCGCGATCATGCCCGCGAGCTCGGCGTCGTCGAGCAGGCCCACGTCGGTGAAGCGCTCGACGAGCTCTTCGACGACGTCGTCCGCGTAGCCGCGCCGACGGAGCCCGTCGGCGATCTGGCGGCGCGTGCGGGGCGCGCCCGTGAGCATGCGTAGAGCGACGGCCCGGGCCGCCTCGAGCTGCTCGTCACGGGAAGCAGGGGCGTGCTTCTCGTCCGTCTGCGCTCGAGGGGCCCGGGCCCGAACCTCGCCACGTGCGGACGAGGCCGTGTCGCGGCGGCGCGCGCCGCCGCGAGACGAGGTGGACCGGCCTGGAGGGAAGGACATGGCCGGGTCCGTCAGAACGGTGCCGCCGCGCCCTTCGCGGCCGCGGCCTTGGGTGCCGCGGCCTCGGTCGCGCTGCCCGCCGCGTCGGCGGGCGCGTCGACGCGGGCGCCGACACCGAGCTTCTCCTTGATCTTCTTCTCCAGCTCGTTCGCCAGGTCGGGGTTGTCGCGCAGGAACGCGCGTGCGTTCTCCTTGCCCTGGCCGAGCTGGTCGCCGTCGTACGTGAACCACGAGCCCGACTTGCGGACGAAGCCGTGCTCCACGCCCATGTCGATGAGCCCGCCCTCGCGGGAGATCCCGACCCCGTAGAGGATGTCGAACTCCGCCTGCTTGAAGGGCGGCGCCATCTTGTTCTTGACGACCTTGACGCGCGTGCGGTTGCCGACCGCGTCGGTGCCCTCCTTGAGCGTCTCGATGCGGCGGATGTCCAGGCGGACCGACGCGTAGAACTTGAGCGCCTTGCCACCGGTCGTCGTCTCGGGCGAACCGAAGAAGACGCCGATCTTCTCGCGGAGCTGGTTGATGAAGATCGCCGTGGTGCCCGAGGCGTTGAGCGCGCCGGTGATCTTGCGCAGCGCCTGCGACATGAGGCGGGCCTGGAGGCCGACGTGGCTGTCACCCATCTCGCCCTCGATCTCGGCCTTGGGCACGAGCGCCGCGACCGAGTCGATGACGATGATGTCGAGCGCGCCGGAGCGGATCAGCATGTCGGCGATCTCGAGCGCCTGCTCCCCCGTGTCCGGCTGCGAGACGAGCAGCGCGTCGGTGTCGACGCCGAGCTTCTTGGCGTACTCGGGGTCGAGCGCGTGCTCCGCGTCGATGAACGCCGCGATGCCGCCGGCGCGCTGGGCGCTGGCCACCGCGTGCAGGGCGACCGTCGTCTTGCCGGAGGACTCCGGGCCGTAGACCTCGATCACGCGGCCGCGCGGGAGCCCGCCGATGCCCAGCGCCACGTCCAGCGCGATGGAGCCGGTCGGGATGACGTCGACAGGGGCGCGGCCCTCCTCACCGAGGCGCATCACCGAGCCCTTGCCGAAGTTCCGGTCGATCTGGGCGAGGGCGGCCTCGAGCGCCTTCTCGCGGTCTGCAGGTGCGGGCATGTCAGCCACCTTTGCGCTTCTCGCGCCCGTGCGGCGCGTGTTCGTCGTTGCCATCGGTGAAGACGCTACGTGCGGCCACCGACATCGTCCCCGGCCGGTCTCCCGGCTGTGGACGACGCCTCGTGGTCGCGAGGACGTGGACCACCTTACCCGAACAGGTGTTCGATCGGCCGCACGCGGCGCCGACACGCCGACGTCGGCGTGTCGGGCGCGACCCGCGCGCGTCCGGGCGCCAGCCGGAGGACGGCTCCGCCGCAGGTCAGCGGCGTGCGGAGCGCAGCTCGGTGCTCTCGCCCGGCGCGAGCACCACGGCGCGCGTGCCGGGCGCGTGGCGCGCGACCTCGTGCGCGAAGATCGTTCCCGGGCGGTCCATCCACCCCGGCGGCACGTGCCGTCCCCCGGGCGCGTGCAGCGTCCCCCAGTGCACGGGGACCGCGACGCCCGCACCCACCAGCGCGCAGAGCTCGGCGGCCTGCAGCGGGCCGAGGTGCCCGCCCGACAGCCGCGGCCCCCAGCCCGAGACCGGGGCGAGCACGACGTCGGGCGGCCGGCCCGCGAGGGCGGGGACGCCCGCCAGCTCGGGCGCGAGCTCGGTGTCGCCCACGGCCCACACCGCGAGCTCGTCGCCCGGGGTCGCGCCGTCGAGCAGCAGGAGATGACCGTTCGCGGCGTTCGGCCGGTGCGGCATGGGCCGGTGCCCGTGCACGGCGGGCGTCAGCCGGACGCGCGCTCCCGGCGCCACCTCGACGACGTCGTCCGGCCCGAGCCCGACCGCGCCGCGGATGCCGTGCGAGCGCAGCCAGCGCGCGTTCGACGGCGCCGTGAGGACGGGGACGTCGCCCAGCAGCCGGAGCGAGCCGAGCTCGGCGTGGTCGTGGTGCAGGTGGGAGAGCAGCACGGCGTCGACGTCGTGCCACACGTCCGCGGGCCGCCCGCCGCGACGCCGCAGCACGCCCGCGTGGCGGTGGAGCAGCGGGTCGGTGAGGACCCGCACGCCGTCCCGCTCGAGCAGCACGGTCGAGTGGCCGAGCCACGTGACGGTCAGGTCCGTCACGACGCCGTCCCCGTCGCGGCGCCCTCGGCCCGCTCCCCCGGCTCCCGCTCGGCCGGCGCCGTCGGCACGCCCGCTGCCGGCCCGAGGCCGAGCGCCCCCAGCCAGGCCACGAGCTGCCGGTGCACGGCGTCGGCGCCCACGAGCCGGCGCGCGTCCGCCGGCCCGGTCCGCAGCGCGTCGTCGACCTCCCACGCGGCCGGGTGGACGAGCACCGCGTGGTTCTGCTCCCCGCCGAGCCCGCCGTGCGACCCGACGAGACCCTCGAACGGGTGCACGAGCCCCGCGTCGTCGACCGACGACACGACGAGCAGGTCGGCGGCGGAGTCCAGAGCCGCGGCGCGCGCGAGGTCAGCGGCGGCGAGCGGGCCGTAGACCGCGGTCGGGTCCTCGCCCTCGACGATCCCCGTCACCAGGTGCCGCAGCCCGTGCGCGCCGAGCGCGACCGGTCGGCCGTCGTCGTCGCGGCCCACGACGACGCCCACGCCCGGGTGCGCCGCGAGCCCGGGCACGAGGTCGGGCCAGCGCGCGACGAGGCGCGAGAGCCCCAGGGGTCCGTCGGACCCGGTCACCCACACGCCCGCGAAGTTCCCCGAAGCGGCGACGACGAGCTCCTGGTCGGTCGCGAGGCCCGGCTCCTCCTCCGTGCGCGCTCGCGCTCGCGCGGCCCGGTCGCGAGCGCTCCGCTCCGTCTCGGGCCCGACGGTGTCGTGCCCGCGCGCCGTCCCCGACAGCGCGCGCAGCGCCTCCGCGACCTCGTGCCACGGCTCGCCGCGCTCGCCGCGCGCCTGGGCCGTCGAGACGTCGCGCCGCACGCCCCGGCGTGCGTCGTCGGACGGGCCCGGCACGGGCTCGGCACCGGTGAGCCGGCGCACGAGCGCCTCGAGCGTGATCCCGTAGGTCTTCGCGAACGGCTCGCCGAGCGACTGCCCGTGGTCCGAGAGCACCACGAGGTCGTAGGGGCGCGCCGTCTGCCGGCCGAGCTGCTCGAGCAGCCCGACGACGCGGTCGAGGCCCTCGAGCGAGCGCAGCGACTCGGGCCGCAGCGGGCCGGCGTGGTGCGCGACCTCGTCGTGGTCGACGAAGTCCACGAAGATCACGGGCGCACCCTCGACCATCTGCTCGGCGACGAGCGAGGTGTTGAGGTCGCGCAGGAGGACGTTGGTGATCGCGCGCAGCGCGGGGTACGCCCCGAGGCGCGAGACCCGCGGCTCGACGCGCCGCGCGGTCTGCTGCCAGCCCTGGTACAGCTCCTTGACGAGCTCGCCGAACGTCAGCAGGAGCGCGCGGGCCAGCACGAACGGGCTCGAGCAGAACTCGACGAACGTCGCGCCCGGACCCAGCCCCCGGCGCGCACGGCTCACCACGAGCAGGCTCGTCGCTGCCCCGCCGCTGAACATGGTCGACACCGCCACACCGCCGCCCGCGAGCAGCCCCGGGCCGGCCTCGGCGAGCCGCTCCTCGAGCAGCGCGGCGTCGCGCGGGTGGTTCGTCACGAGGAGGCGACCGAGCTCGCGGTCCCACCACCGGAACGCCGGGACGCGGTCGGCGGCGCCGTGCAGCAGGCCGGCCTGGCTCGCGGGCGTCGTCGACGGCACCTGCGCCCACCACGGCTCGAGCCGGTGCGTGCCCTCCCGCAGCCAGCGGGTCAGTGTGGGCGCGAGGCCCGCCTGCACGGCGAACTCGAGGGTGCCCTGCGCGAGCCCGTCGAGCTGGACCACCAGGACGCCTCGCTCGCCGCCGGGCTGCGGCGCGGTCGTGCCCGCGCCCGCGCGCTCGGCGGCCCGCGCGCGCCGGCGGGCGCCCCGCCGCGCGCGCCGGCGCAGGTCGCCCAGCACGTAGTCGTTGTCGCGCAGGCCGAGGAGCCAGCGCCCGATCGCCATGACCACGGCCGCGACCAGCAGGACCGGGACGACGTCGGTGCCGTGGCTCAGGTGCAGCCCGGGCACGTGCACGAGCGCCGCCCACGCGACGAGCAGCTGCGCGGCCAGCCCGAGGAGCAGGGCCGCGAGCGGGCCGAACCGGGCCGCCAGAACCCGCAGGGCCGGCCGGACGAGCGCGTCCCCGACGGTCACGATCAGCCCCACCACGAGGACCGACCACGGCTCGGACACCGAGACGCCCGGGACGACGAGGAGGGCGACCGCCAGGCCCGCCGTCGTCGCGACGAGCGACCAGACCGACTCGCGCAGGTCGGCGACGCGGGACGCGCGGTCCCGGCTCGCCTGCGCGGCCGCGAGGTCCATCAGCGCGCCGGGGGCGCGGGACGGCGGCGGTCCGAGCCCCAGCGCCGGGCCTCGGGCACGTCCATGGCGTCGCACAGCGCGTGCCAGACGACGCGCGGCTCGACGCCCTCGTCGAGCGCCTGGACGGCGGTGCGGGAGCCGAGCTCGGTGAGGACCTGGACGTCGGCGAGCGTCCGCCCGTAGGCGTCGCCGAACACGTCGTCCACCAGGGACCAGAACTCGCTGTAGCGCACGGCACCAGCCTGCCACGAGCCGCCCACCCGGGGCGGGTGTGGGCGCGCCCGACCACAATGGGACGGTGCCCCGCTCACCCTCCGCACCCGGCCCCGAGGGCCTCGGCCGCTTCGGTGCGGCCACGCGCGACTGGTTCGCCGGCGCGTTCGAGGCGCCGACGGCGGCGCAGACGGGGGCGTGGGACGCGATCGGCAGCGACCGGCACGCGCTCGTGGTCGCACCGACGGGCTCCGGCAAGACCCTCGCCGCGTTCCTGTGGTCGATCGACCGCCTCGTGCGGGCGGGCGACCCGGAGCCCGAGCCCGCGCGCCGCTGCCGGGTCGTCTACGTCTCGCCGCTCAAGGCGCTCGCGGCGGACGTCGAGCGGAACCTGCGCTCGCCCCTGACGGGCATCCGGCAGGCGGCCGCGCGCCGCGGCGAGGCGGTGCGGGACGTGCACGTCGGGCTGCGCACGGGCGACACGCCCGCCCGCGAGCGCCGCACGTTCGCCACGGCACCGCCCGACGTGCTGGTCACGACGCCGGAGTCGCTGTTCCTCGTGCTGACGTCGGGCGCGCGCGACGGCCTCGCGGGCGTGGAGACGGTCATCGTCGACGAGATCCACGCGCTCGCGGGGACCAAGCGCGGCGCGCACCTCGCGCTCACGCTCGAGCGGCTCGACGCGCTGCTGGACCGCCCGGCGCAGCGGATCGGGCTGTCGGCGACGGTGCGGCCGGTGGACGCGGTCGCGGCGTTCCTCGCGGGATCCCGGACGGCGGCGGACGGCGGCCGCGAGGTCGTCGTCGTGCAGCCCCCCGCGAGCAAGCGGCTGCGGATCGACGTCGAGGTGCCGGTACCGGACCTGGCCGACCTGCGGGCCACCCCGCTCGCGGTCCCCGCGGGCGCCGGCGCGGGCCTCCCGCCCCTGCCCGAGGGCGAGGTGGACCTCTCGGGGCCGGCCGCGGTCCCGCTGCCGCTCCCCGGGGACGCCGGGAGCGGGCCGGCCTCGCCGCCGAGGGCCTCGATCTGGCCGCACGTCGAGGAGCGGATCGTCGACCTGGTCGCCGCGGACACCGGGGCGGACGAGGCCGCGCACCGCCCGGCCGGGCGCGTGCAGCGCTCGACCCTCGTCTTCACGAACTCGCGCCGCGGCGCGGAGCGGCTGACCGCACGCCTCAACGAGCTGTGGGCCGAGCGGCAGGGCGAGGACGTCCTCGACCCCGGCACGGTCCGCGCGGCGCAGGTCCAGGCCCAGTCGGGCGCGAGCGCGGGGATCGAGCCGGTCGTCGCGCGCGCCCACCACGGCTCGATGAGCCGCGCCGAGCGCACCCGGACGGAGACCGAGCTCAAGGAGGGCCGGCTGCCCGCGGTGGTCGCGACGAGCTCGCTCGAGCTCGGCATCGACATGGGGGCCATCGACCTCGTCGTCCAGGTCGGCTCGCCGCCCAGCGTCGCGAGCGGGCTGCAGCGGCTCGGGCGCGCCGGGCACCAGGTGGGGGCCGAGTCGCACGGGGTGATCTTCCCGACCTTCCGCGGCGACCTCGTGCCCGCGACCGTGGTGGCCCAGCGCATGCTGGCGGGCGAGATCGAGCAGGTGCACGTCCTGCGCAACCCGCTCGACGTGCTCGCGCAGCAGGTCGTCGCGATGGTCGCGATGGACGAGTGGACGGTCGAGGACCTCGCGACCGTGGTCCGCCGCGCGCTGCCCTTCGAGCACCTCACCGACGGCGCGCTCACGGCCGTGCTCGACATGCTGGCCGGGCGCTACCCGAGCGAGGAGTTCGCGGAGCTCCGGGCGCGGATCGTGTGGGACCGCGCGTCGGGGACGCTCACCGCGCGGCCGGGGGCGGGGCGCCTCGCGGTGACGAGCGGCGGCACCATCCCCGACCGCGGCATGTACGGCGTGTTCCTCGTCGGGTCGGGCGACGACCCGACGGCCGAGGAGCTCGGCGACCCCGTGACCGGTCCGTCCGGGCCGCGCGGCGGGACCGGGCGCGCGCCTCGGCGCGTGGGCGAGCTCGACGAGGAGATGGTCTACGAGTCGCGCGTCGGCGACACCTTCACGCTCGGGTCGAGCACCTGGCGGATCGAGGAGATCACGCCCGACCGGGTGCTCGTCTCCCCCGCGCCCGGGCTGCCGGGCCGCCTGCCGTTCTGGAAGGGCGACTCGCCGGGGCGACCGGCCGAGCTCGGTGCGGCCATCGGCGCGTGGGTCCGGGAGACCGCGGGGACCGCGGCGGCCGACCCCGACGCCGCGCACGCACGCCTGCGCGACGCCGGCCTCGACGGCTGGGCCGCCGACAACCTGCTCGCCTACCTCGCCGACCAGCGCACCGCGACGGGCACCGTGCCCGACGACCGGACCGTCGTCGTCGAGCGCTTCCGGGACGAGCTCGGCGACTGGCGCGTCGTGCTGCACTCGCCCTTCGGGGCCCGCGTGCACGCGCCCTGGGCCCTCGTCGTGGCCCGGCGCCTGCGCGAGCGCCTCGGCGTCGACGTCGCGGCCATGCACTCCGACGACGGCATCGTCCTGCGGCTGCCGGACATGGAGACCGGTCCCGGCCCGCTCGGTGACGACGACCCGTTCGGCGGGACGGCGACGGGCGCGTCCGTCACGCTCGAGGACCTGCTCCTCGACCCCGACGAGGTGGTCGAGGAGGTGCGGGACGCGCTCGGCGGCTCGGTGCTGTTCGCGGCGCGGTTCCGCGAGGCGGCGGCCCGCGCCCTGCTGCTGCCGCGCCGTCGGCCCGACAAGCGCCAGCCCCTGTGGCAGCAGCGGCAGCGCTCGGCCCAGCTCCTCTCGGTCGCGTCGGGCTACCCGCAGTTCCCGATCGTCCTCGAGGCCGCCCGCGAGTGCCTGCAGGACGACTTCGACACCGCGGCGCTGGCCGACCTCATGCGCGCGGTGCAGGGCCGCCGGGTCCGGGTCGTCGAGGTCACCACCCCGACGCCGTCGCCCTTCGCGCAGTCGCTGCTCTTCGGCTACACGGCCCAGTTCCTCTACGACGGGGACGCCCCGCTCGCCGAGCGCCGCGCGGCCGCGCTCGCGCTCGACCCGGCGCTGCTGTCCGAGCTGCTGGGCGGCGACGGCACGAGCCAGCTCGCCGACCTGCTCGACCCCGAGCAGGTCGAACGGACGGAGGCGGAGCTGCAGGCGCTCGCCCCGGGGCGTCAGGCGCGTGACGCCGAGGGGCTGTGGGACGTGCTGCGCCGCCTCGGCCCGCTCCCCACGGCGGCGCTCGTCGAGCGGACGCGCCCCGAGGGCAGGGACGAGGCTCCCGCGTGGCTCGCCGGTCTCGAGGCCGCGCGACGCGTCATGCGGGTCCGCGTCGCCGGGGCGCCGGAGGGCGAGCAGGAGCAGTGGGCGGTCGTCGAGGACGCCGCCCGGCTGCGGGACGCCCTCGGCGTCGCGCTCCCGGTGGGCCTGCCCGAGGTGTTCCTCGAGCCCGTCCCGGACCCGCTCGGCGACCTCGTGCGGCGGCACGCCCGGACCCACGGCCCGTTCCCCGCGGCCGACGTCGCGACCCGCTTCGGGGTGGCCCGCGCGGTCGCGGCCGAGGTCCTGGTGCGCCTCACCGGCACGGGCACCCTCGTGCGCGGGCGGCTGCGGCCCCCGTCGCTGGGCGGCGTCGGCGACGAGTTCTGCGACGCCGACGTGCTGCGCACCCTCCGGCGCCGCTCCCTCGCGGCGCTGCGGGCCGAGGTCGAGCCGGTCCCGGGCGGAGCGCTCGGGCTGTTCCTCCCGGCGTGGCAGGGCGTGACCGGCGGCTCCGGCGCTGCCGGCGGCCCGTCGACGGGCGCGCTGCGCGGGGCGGACGGCCTGCTGCGCGTCGTGGAGCAGCTCTCGGGCGCCGCCGTCCCCGCCAGCGCGCTCGAGACGCTCGTGCTGCCGGCGCGCGTGCGCGACTACACGCCCGCGCTCCTCGACGAGCTCACCACGTCGGGCGAGGTCCTGTGGTGCGGCCACGCGGCGCTCCCCGGCTCGGGCGGCGGCGACGGGCTCGTGAGCCTGCACCTCGCCGAGACGGCGCACCTGACGCTGCCGGCCGTCGCCGCGCTCGACGACACCGGCGCGGGCACGGCCCTGCACCTCGCGGTCCTCGAGGTCCTCGAGCACGCCGGCGGCCTGTTCCTCGGCCGTGTCGCGGAGCGGGTCGAGGCCCCGCAGACGGAGGTCCTGGAAGCCCTCTGGGACCTCGTCTGGGCGGGGCGCGTGACCAACGACGGGCTCGGGGCGCTCCGCTCGCGCCTCGGCCCGGCGGGCGGCGCTCACCGCGCCCCGCGCACCGCGGGCCGCGCCCGGCCGGTGCGGCGCGCGGGGCTCGGCGCGCTCGGCCTGGGCCGCCCTCCCGGCGCCCGCACGGCCGCGGAGCTGCGCGGTGGCGGTGGCCGCTGGGCCGCGCTGCCCGGCCGCGAGCCCGACCCGACCCGCCGGACGACGGCGCTCGCCTCGGTCCTGCTCGACCGGTACGGCGTCCTCACGCGCGGGGTCGCGAGCGCCGAAGGGGTCGTCGACTACTTCCGCGGGGTCTACCGCGTGCTCGCCGAGCAGGAGTCGCTGGGCCGCGTGCGTCGCGGCTACTTCGTCGAGCACCTCGGCGGGTCGCAGTTCGCGGTCCCCGGCGCCGTCGACGCGCTGCGCTCGCACGCCGCGGACCTGGAGGGCATCGCCGAGCACCCCGAGCGCGCACGCCCGCTGCTGCTCGCGGCCACGGACCCGGCCAACCCGTACGGCGCGGCGCTCCCCTGGCCCGAGACGCAGGCCGCCGCGTCGGCGCCCGTCGACGAGGGCGGCCGGCGCGCGGCCGGCGCACGGCCGGGGCGCAAGGCGGGGGCCGTCGTGGTGCTCGTCGGGGGCGCGCTCGTGGCCTACGTCGAGCGGGGCGGGCGCTCCGCCCTGACCTTCACGGCCGACGAGACCGCCCTCGCGCTCGCCGCCCGGGAGCTCGGTGCCGCCGTGGGCGACGGGCGGCTCGGGCGGCTGACCGTCGTGCGGCTCGACGGCGCTCCGGCTCTCGACGCCGTGGCGTCGGGCAGCGGGACCACGCCCGCGGCCCGCGCGCTCCTCGCGGCGGGGTTCGCGCCCACGCCGAGCGGGCTGCGCCGCGCGGCGGGACGGGGGCCCGGTGCCCGAGGGTGACGTCGTCCTGCTCACGGCCCGTCGGCTCGACGCCGCCCTGCGGGGGCGCCCGCTCGACCGCGCGGACCTGCGGTGGCCCACGGCGTTCGAGGTCGACCTCGTCGGCCGGACCGTGCGGGAGGTCGCGGCCTACGGCAAGCACCTGCTGACCCGGTTCGACGACGGTCGCACCCTGCGCACGCACCTGCGCATGGACGGCACGTGGCGCATCGCGCGGACCGGGACGCCGCAGGCGCGAGCGCGCGACCCCCGGGTGCGGGCCGTGCTGGGCAACGCGACGTGGACGTGCGTCGGGACCGACCTCGGGATGCTCGACGTGGTCCGGACCCGCGACGAGCGGACCCTGCTCGGCGACCTGGGCCCCGACCTCCTCGCCGACGGCTTCGAGGACGCCCTCCCCAGCCCTGACGGCGCTCCGGCCCGGGCCGGCGTCGACGTCGCGACCGAGCGCATCCTCGCCGCCGACGCGGCCGGCGGCTTCCGGAGGGAGCACGACCCGGACCACGGCGCGCCGCTCGCGGAGCTGCTGCTGAGCCAGCGCGGGGTGGCCGGGATCGGCACCATCTACCTGGCCGAGACCCTGTTCGCGCACCGGCGGTGGCCCTGGACCCCGGCGCGCGCCGTCGGGCCGGACGGCGTCCGCGAGCTCCTGCTGACGGCGCGGCGGCTCGAGCTCGCGGCGGTCGCGAAGGGCCCCCAGACGCAGGAGCGTTACGTCCACGGACGCGAAGGACGGCCGTGCCGCGTGTGCGGCACGACCGTCCAGGTGGGAGTCGCGAACCGGCCGCCCTACGAGCGGCCGGTGTTCTGGTGCCCGGTCTGCCAGGCGCCCGGTCAGCCGACCGGGGCGAGGTCCTCCGGGGCGCCGTAGCAGGCGCGGGAGGCGTCGGACAGGAGCTCGCGGACCAGGTCGTCGCGCTCCTCGGCCCGACCGGCGGGCGTCGTGAGCGCGGACATCGTGAGGTCCGCGGGGACGGTGTCGGGGATCGAGAAGCCCTCGGCGACGGCCACGCGGTCGCTGACCTCGCGCAGCACGAGCCACAGAGGCACGTCGAGCGCGTCGCAGATCGACGCGAGGAGCTCGGACGAGGCCTCCTTCTGGCCGCGCTCGACCTCGCTGAGGTAGCCCAGCGAGACCCGGGCGTCGGAGGAGACCTCACGCAGGGTGCGGCCCTGACGCTGCCTGACGTCGCGGAGGACGTCACCGATCTCACGGCGGAGAACGATCATCGGGCGACCCCCTCTCGTCTGGTGCCCGTGCGACCCGGAGATGACGCTCACCGGGGTGACCGGGCGGCCCTTCGGCCTGTTGCTGCTCATCGGCCTTTTACTGATCACGGCCAATCTAACGCACCGGGGTCGCCCCTTGTTCCGCGAACACGAGGCGCTCACGCTTTTCCCCCGCTCCCGCGCTACGCCCGGGGCGAAATCTCCGGGCCGCCGAGCCCGACGCCGCCCGGCTCGCGGAGCACGTCGAGCGCGAGCGCGAGCGCCGCGTCGACCGCTGCAGCCCGCACGGCGGCACGGTCGCCGTCGAGATGGAGCTCGCGGACCACGGTCGAGCCGGGCGCGACGACCGCCACGAAGACCAGGCCCGGCGCGTGCCCGTCCTGCGGGTCGGGTCCGGCGACCCCGGTCGTCGCGAGCCCCACGTCCGCGCCGGTCGCGCGCCGCACCCCGGCGGCCATGGCGAGCGCCGTCGGGCCGGCGACCGGGCCGAGCCGCCCCAGCAGCTCGCCGTCGACGCCGAGGAGCCGGGCCTTGAGGTCCGTGGCGTACGCGACGACGCCGCCGCGCAGCACGAGCGAGGCGCCGGGGACTTCGACGAGCGCGCTCGTCAGCGCGCCGCCCGTGAGGGACTCCGCGACGCCCAGCGTCCAGCCCTGCGCCCGGCAGAGCTCGAGGACGCGCGCGGCGTCGCCCGCGCTCACGCGCCGCTCCCCTGCGCGCCCGTGCCCTTCGCGTCCCGGTCGCGGTGCGCGCGCCGGACCCCGACGACGTAGTCCAGACCCGTGACCACCGTGAGCACCACCGCGACCACCATGAAGCACCACGCGACGACCGTGACCGCGTCCGGCAGGTGGTCCAGCGGCGCCACGAAGAGCCCGATCGCGACCGTCTGGACGAAGGTCTTGATCTTGCCGCCGCGCGACGCGGGGATGACGCCCTCGTCGATCACGACGAGCCGCATGACCGTGATCCCGACCTCGCGCACGAGGATCACGACGGTGACCCACCACGGCACGTCGCCCAGGACCGACAGCGTCACGAGCGCGCCCCCCATGAGGGCCTTGTCGGCGATCGGGTCGAGAAGCTTGCCCAGCTCGGTGACCAGCCCGCGCGAGCGCGCGATCTGCCCGTCGACCCGGTCCGTGAGCGCGGCGACGCCGAACAGGACGAAGGCCGCCCACCGCCAGCCCGGGCGGTCGTCGGGCCCCGAGCCACCCTGGACGAGCAGCACGATGAAGACCGGGACGAGCAGGATCCGCACGACGGTGATGGCGTTCGCCACGTTCCACTGCGCACGCACCGAGTTGCTCACCCCGACAGCCTAGGCGAGCGCCGGCTCCCGGCCGTGCAGGCGGCCGGGGGCGGCTGGGATCGGGGCGTTTCGCGCAGGTAGAGTCTCCGGGTGCCCCGACATGTGCGACGTGCCCCCTCTCGCACCGGACAGCGTTTCCTCGCCGGTTCCGTCGCCGTGATGGCGAGCGTGGTCCTCGTGACCCTGGCCCTGTCGGCGCACGGGGGTGGCACCCACGACCCGGCCGGGTTCATGACGCCCACGCCGTCGTCGACGCCGATCACGACCCCGACGCCGACCCCCACCCCGACCCCGAAGGACGCGGTCTTCACGATCCTCGGGGCGGGCGACGTCCTGCCCCACGCCGACGTGGTCAAGGACGCGACGACCGACGACGGCACGTACGACTTCACGACCGAGCTGTCCGGCCTCGACGCCTGGGTCCAGGGCGCGGACCTCGCGCTGTGCCACATGGAGGTCCCCGTGGCGCCGCCCGGCACCTCGGTGAGCGCCTACCCGAGCTTCGGCGCCCCGGCGTCCCTCGTGAAGGATCTGGCCGAGCAGGGCTGGGACGGGTGCTCGAACGCGTCGAACCACGCGATGGACCGCGGCTTCGAGGGCCTCGAGGCGACGCTCGACGCGTTCGACGCCAACCACCTCGGCCACGCCGGGACGGGGCGCACCACGAAGGAGGTCGCGGCCCCGCAGCTCTACCGGCTCGCGCGGGACGGGCAGACGATCACCGTGGCACACCTGTCCGCCACGTTCGGCCTCAACAACCTCGCGCAGCCCGGCGGCAAGAAGTGGGCGGTCGAGACCATCGACACCACGAAGCTCGTGGCGCAGGCCAAGGCGGCCCGCAAGGCCGGCGCCGACGTCGTCGTCGCCTCGATCCACGACGGCACCGAGTACGACGCGACCCCGACGGCCGACCAGAAGAAGGTCATGTCGGCTCTCGCCCGCTCGGGCCAGATCGACGCCGTCCTCGGCGCCCACGCGCACGTGCCCCAGCCGATCGTGAAGCTCTCCGGCGGCGTCGGCGGGCGGGGCATGTGGGTCGCCTACGGCATGGGGAACATGCTCTCCAACCAGGACTCCGACTGCTGCGTCGCGCAGACCGACTCGGGGCTCCTCGTCACGGTCACCGTGACCAAGCCGATCGGTGGCGCGGCCCGGGTGACGGGCTTCGAGTGGACCCCCGTCACGGTCGACCGTACGGGCGGGCACCGGGTCTACGCGATCCCCGACGTGCTCGGCCGCAAGGGCGGCGTCGGCAAGCTCTCGCACGCCGAGCTCGCCGCCCGGCTCTCGCGCGTCAAGGACGCCGTCGGCACCGCGGCGCCCGAGCGCACGACGCCGCCCACCGCGAGCGGCCCCGCGCCGGTCGTCGTCGCGCACGTGGGTGCCCCGAAGCCCAAGGCCTGAGCCGCCCGGCCGACCGGGCCCCACCGCGAGGACGGGCTCCGCGCCCGACGATCACGGTGGCCCCGCCCGGCACCGCCGACCGACGGGCGAGGATCCGGCGCGAGCGTGGATCGGCACCGAGGGGCCGGTCTCCCTCAGCCGCGCCCGGTGAGCGACCAGGCGTCCGTGTCGTCGTCGGACGGGTCGTTCGCACCGTCGCCGTAGTCCCGCGCGACGGGCGGGCGCGAGGCCTCGACCACGTCCGCGGGGCCGTCGTCGCCGGCCTGGTCGTACACCTCGCCCCCGGGTGCGGGCTCGCCGCGCAGCATCGCGAGCGCCGCGGGCAGCCCCTCGGGCGTGACGAGCACGGCCCGCGCCTTCGACCCTTCCGAGGGGCCGACGATCTCGCGCGACTCGAGCAGGTCCATGAGGCGGCCCGCCTTCGCGAATCCGACCCGGAGCTTGCGCTGGAGCATCGAGGTCGACCCGAACTGCGTGGTCACGACGAGCTCCGCGGCCTGCAGCAGGAGCTCGAGGTCGTCGCCGATGTCCTCGTCGACCTGCTTCTTGGCCGCCGCCGCGGCCGTCACGTCCTGCCGGTACACGGGCTTGAGCTGGGCCTTGACGTGCTCGACGACCGCGTGGACCTCGGACTCGCCCACCCAGGCGCCCTGCACGCGCATGGGCTTGGCCGACCCCATGGGGAGGAAGAGCGCGTCGCCCTGGCCGATGAGCTTCTCGGCGCCCGGCTGGTCGAGCACGACGCGCGAGTCGGCGAGCGAGCTCGTCGCGAACGCGAGCCGGGAGGGCACGTTGGCCTTGATGAGGCCCGTGACGACGTCGACGGACGGGCGCTGCGTCGCGAGGACCAGGTGGATGCCGGCGGCGCGCGCGAGCTGCGTGATGCGCTGGATCGACGCCTCGACGTCCCGCGGCGCGACCATCATGAGGTCCGCGAGCTCGTCGACGACGACCAGCAGGTACGGGTAGGGCGCGATCTTGCGCTCCGACCCGGGCAGCGGCTTGACCTTCCCCGCCCGGACGGCGGCGTTGAAGTCGTCGACGTGCTTGTAGCCGAACAGGGCCAGGTCGTCGTAGCGCGCGTCCATCTCCCGCACGACCCAGTCGAGGGCCTCCGCGGCCTTCTTGGGGTTCGTGATGATGGGCGTGATGAGGTGCGGGATGCCCTCGTAGATCGTCAGCTCGACGCGCTTGGGGTCGACGAGGATCATCCGGACCTGGTCGGGCGTGGCGCGCATGAGGATCGACGTGATCATCGAGTTCACGAACACCGACTTGCCGGCGCCCGTGGCCCCCGCGACGAGGATGTGCGGCATCTTGGCGAGGTTCGCGACGACGTAGCCGCCCTCGACGTCCTTGCCGACGCCGATGACCATCGGGTGCTCGGTGCGGCGGGCCGCGCTGGAGCGCAGGACGTCGCCCAGCGAGACCGTCTCGCGGTCCGTGTTGGGGATCTCGATGCCGATCGCGGACTTGCCGGGGATGGGCGACAGGATCCGCACGTCCGCGCTGGCGACGGCGTAGGCGATGTTGTTCGAGAGCGACGTGATGCGCTCGACCTTGACCTTGGGGCCGACCTCGACCTCGTAGCGCGTCACGGTCGGACCGCGCGTGAACCCGGTGACCTGCGCGTCGACGTCGAACTGCTCGAACACGCCCGTGAGCGACTCGACGACCCGGTCGTTGGCGGCGGAGCGGGTCTTGTGCGGCGGCCCCTTGACGAGCACGTCCTCGCTCGGCAGCAGGTAGACGGTCTCGCCGTCGAACATGGGCTGCTCGCCCTTGGGGACCGGGCCGCGGTTCGCGGGCGGAGCGGGCGGGGGCGGCGGCACGGGGTCCACGGCAGCCTCGGCCGGCGTCGCGATCGCCTGCGTCGGCGCGTCGTGGGAGTCGACCGGAGGCTTCGCGGCCGCGCCGCGGCGGCGCTTCGCGGGCTCCGCGCCGCGGTCCACCTCGGCCGCCTGCTCGAACGCCTCGTCGCCCGCGTAGGCCGCGAGCCTCGCGGACTCCTCCGCCTCGGCGCGCTCGCGCTCCTTGCGCTGCGCGCGCGACTCGCGCTTCTTCCTGCCGGTGCCCGCGTCGTCGGTGCCGTCGTGGCGCGAGACGCCGTCGGCGAGCTCGAGGCCGTCGTCCGGCTCCCACGGCTCCTCGTCACGCTGGGAGCCCGTGAGCAGGTGGTACGCCGAGCGGAACCGCTCGGGGATCGCGTGGACGGGCGTGGCGGTCACGACGAGCAGCCCGAACAGGCCGAGCAGGACGAAGATCGGCACCGCGAACCAGGGCGTCAGCGCGGTCGCGACCGGCGTCGCGAGCAGGTAGCCGAGCACCCCGCCGGCGTCGCGGATGCCGTCGAACCCGTCGCGCGGCGCGGGCAGGTCGTCGGCGATCGCAACGAGCGCGCACACCGACGCGACGACGAACACCACCCCGATCGCGACGCGGCCGTTGGCCTGCACCCGCTCGGGGTGGCGCATGAGCCGGACGGCGAGCCACAGGAGGAGGACGGGCACGGCCACGCCCACGACGCCGAACGTGCCGGCGACCACGGCGTGGACGCCGTCGCCGAAGCCGCCCGCGATGCCCCACCACTCGCGCGCGGCGACCACGACGGCGAGCGCGACGAGGAAGAACGCGACGCCGTCGCGCCGGTGGGCCGGGTCGAGGTCCTTGGCGCCGTGCGAGATGCCGCGCGTCATGCCGCCGAGGCCGTGCGCGAGGCCGAGCCACAGGCCGCGCACCGCCCGCACGGGCCACGCGGGCTGGCGCGAGGCGGCGGGTCGACGGGTGGTCGTGGCACGCCCGCGCCCCTGGGCCGAGGACGTGCCCTTGGCCGCCGAGGCACGGGAGGACGCGGGCTTGGTCCGCGACGACGTCGCGCGCGTCGACGACGCGGTGGACCGGGTCCGCGGGGGCGCACCCGTCGCACGGGTGGGCGTCGCGCGCGAACCACGAGAGGAGGGCGTACGTGCTGCCATGATGCGCTCCACGCTAGCCGCCGGGTGCGTCATCGCCCGTCAGGCGCGCCGCGCCGAACGCGCCGCGGTCCCGGGGCCGGACGCGCCGCGTCAGCCGCGGCGGCCGGCGGGCGCGAGCGCGGCCAGCCCGCCCAGGACCCGCTCGAGGCCGAACCGCCACGCGTGCTCGGGGCTGTAGGCGGCCTGCTGGGCCTCGCCCGCGGCAGCGCCGACCCGCTGCGCGAGCGGGTACCGCCGGCCCAGGTACGCGGCGAGGCGCGGGGCAGCGGCCGCCCACGCGTCCGTCATGCGTTCGGCCGAGTCCGCGCCGCGGCGGGCCCGTGCCGCGGACCACGCGAAGCCCAGGACGAACGTGAGCGCGGCGTCCCGGTCCACGTCGCCGAGCCCGAGGGGCTCGAAGGCCGCGAGCTCGGCGTCGTACTTCGCGATCGCGCCGGGGCCGAGCGCGACGCGCTGGTCCGTGACGTCGAGGAGCCAGGGGTGACGCGTCCCCAGCAGGAGGTTCGCCTCGGCGACCCGCGTGACCCGCTCGCGCCACGGCCCCTCCGCGCACGACGCCGGCGGTGTCGCGACCAGGACCGCGTCGGCCATGAGGACGAGGAGGTCCTCGCGCGAGCCCACGTACGTGTAGACGGACATGGGCGCCACGCCGACCTTCGCCGCCACCCGCCGCACGGTGACCGCAGGGAGCCCCTCGGCGTCGGCGAGCGCCACCGCGGCGTCGACGACGTCGGACGTGCTCGCCCGACCGCGAGGCCCGCGCGCGCCGCCCCGGGGCGCGTCGGGGTGCTCGCGCCACAGGAGGTCGATCAGGTCGCGCGCCACGGCTCCCCCCTCCCGGAATACCCGTCGACCACTTTACCTTGTACTTCGTACGGCGTTCTTCGGATCGCCGTGAGCCCCACCCACCCGACGGACGGAGCACCCGTGAAGATCACCGCGACCACCCTCTCCCTCAACGTCCCGGACGTCGAGGCGTCGGCCGCTTTCGCCCGCGACCACCTCGGCTACACGACGGCCATGGAGGCCGACGGCTTCGTCTCGCTCCACCACCCGGACAGCGCGCTCGACGTCGTCTTCCTGCGCGTCGGGCTCGAGACGTTCAAGCCCGCCGACATCGCGGGAGCGGCCGGGCAGGGCACGCTCCTCGCCCTCACGGTCGACGACGTCGACGCCGAGTTCGCCCGGATCGCCGCCGCCGGGGCCACGGTGGTCACCGAGCCCGAGACCGAGCCGTGGGGCGAGCGGTACTGCCAGTTCCGCGACCCCAACGGGATCGTCTGGCAGCTCGTCGCCTGGGTGTAGCCCCGCGGGAGACGGCCCGGACGCCGCGAGCGGCGCCGTCGGGCCTGCCGACGACGCCGCTCGCGCGCGGTGCGTGCCTCAGGCCTCCACGACCACCGGGACGATCATGGGCCGCCGGCGCAGCTTGGTGCCGGCCCACCGACCGACCACGCGCCGCATGACCTGCTGGAGCTGGTAGGTGTCGTTCGCGCCAGACGCGATCGACTCCTCGAGCGCCTTGGAGACCTGCGGGAGGATCCCGTCGAAGACCTTGTCGTCCTCGGCCAGGCCGCGGGCGAGGATCTGCGGGCCGGCGATGACCTTGCCGGTGCCCGAGTCGACGACGGCGAAGACGGACACGAAGCCCTCCTCGCCGAGGATGCGGCGGTCCTTGAGCTCCGCCTCGGTGATCTCGCCGATGCTCGACCCGTCGACGAAGACGAGGCCGCACGGCACGGCACCGACCACGGACGCCTTGCCGTCGACCAGGTCGACCACGACGCCGTCCTCGGCGAGCACGACGCGCTCCGGCGGGACCCCGGTCTTGACCGCGAGCGCCGCGTTCGCGACGAGGTGGCGGACCTCGCCGTGCACGGGCATGACGTTCTTCGGCTTGACGATGTTGTAGCAGTAGAGCAGCTCGCCCGCGCCCGAGTGGCCGGACACGTGCACGCGCGCGTTGCCGCTGTGCACGACGCGCGCCCCGAGGCGCGTGAGCCCGTTGATGACCCGGAAGACGGCGTTCTCGTTGCCGGGGATCAGCGAGCTCGCGAGGATCACGGTGTCGCCGGGGCCCACGCTGACGCGGTGGTCGTGGTTGGCGATCCGCGAGAGGGCGGCCATGGGCTCGCCCTGCGAGCCGGTGCACATGAGGACGATCTCGTCGTCGCGGAGCTGGTCGACGTGCTTGAGCTCCACCAGCACGCCCTCGGGCACCCGCAGGTAGCCGAGCTCGGCCGCGATGCCCATGTTGCGGACCATCGAGCGACCGACGAGCGCGACCTTGCGGCCGTGCGCGTACGCGGCGTCGAGGACCTGCTGCACGCGGTGCACGTGCGAGGAGAACGACGCGACGACGATCCGCTTCTCGCTGGCCGCGAAGACCGAGTCGAGGACCGGCCCGATCTCGCGCTCGGGCGTGACGAAGCCGGGGACCTCGGCGTTGGTCGAGTCGACCATGAAGAGGTCGACGCCGCGCTCCCCCAGGCGCGCGAACGCGCGCAGGTCGGTGATGCGCCCGTCGAGCGGGAGCTGGTCCATCTTGAAGTCGCCCGTGTGCAGGACGGTGCCCGCGCCGGTGGTGACCGCGACGGCGAGCGCGTCGGGGATCGAGTGGTTGACGGCGACGAACTCGCAGCGGAACGCCCCGAGCTGCTCGACCTGCCCCTCCTTGACGGCGAGGGTCACGGGGGTGATGCGGTGCTCCTTGAGCTTCGCCTCGACGAACGCGAGGGTGAGCTGCGAGCCGACGAGGGGGATGTCGCGGCGCAGGCGCAGGAGGTAGGGCACGGCACCGATGTGGTCCTCGTGGCCGTGCGTGAGGACGATCGCCTCGACGTCCTGGAGGCGGTTCTCGATGTACCCGAAGTCGGGCAGGATGAGGTCGACGCCGGGCTGGTTGTCCTCGGGGAAGAGGACGCCGCAGTCGATGATGAGGAGCTTGCCGTCGTACTCGAGGACGGCCATGTTCCGGCCGACCTCGCCGAGGCCGCCGAGCGCCACGATCCGCAGCGCCCCCTTCGCGAGGGACGGCGGCGGTGCGAGCTCGGTGTGCAGGTGTGTCATCGGGCGACCTCCGGGGCCGGTTCGGGCTGGGCAGTGTTCTGGGGGCGCGCCGCGCGGGGCGCGGACGCGGTGCGGTCGAAGACGCCGGCCTGCTCGAGCGCGGCGCGCACGGCGGCGGCCTCGGCGTCGGTGGCCTGGACGTTGGGCAGCCGCAGGTGACGGTTGCTGTGGAGGCCGAGGGCCTCGACGGCGGCCTTGGCCATGACGGCCTGGGCGCCCGCGCCGTTGAGCGCCTCGACGACGGGCGTGACGCGCCGGGCGATCGCGAGCGCCGCGGCGTGGTCCCCGGCGTCGAACGCCCGGACCGCCTCGGCGTACTCGCGCGCGACGACGTGCGTGCTGACGCCGACGATGCCGCCCGCGCCGACCGAGAGGAACGGCAGGAGCAGCCCGTCGTCCCCGGAGTACCAGGCCCAGCCGGTCGCGGCGATGAGCTTGAGCGCGGAGCCGACGTCGCCCGTCGCGTCCTTGGACGCGACGAAGCTCTCGTGCTCGGCGAGGCGCTCGTACGTGGACGGCGCGATGCGCAGGCCCGCGCGCCCGGGGATGTCGTAGACCATGACCGGCAGCTCGGTCGCGCCGGCGACGGCGACCATGTGCTGGTAGAGGCCCTCCTGCGTCGGGCGCGAGTAGTAGGGCGTGACGACGAGGAGCCCGTGGGCGCCCGCGGCGGCGGCCTGCTCGGCCATGCGGACGGCGTGGTCGGTGTCGTTGGAGCCGGCGCCCGCGACGACGTGCGCCCGGTCGCCGACGGCCTCGACGACCGCAGCGACCAGGTCGGCCTTCTCCTGCGCGTGGGTCGTGGGCGCCTCGCCCGTGGTCCCGTTGAGGACGAGCCCGTCGTTCCCCTCGTCGACGAGGTGGCGGGCGAGGCTCGCGGCGGCCTCGAGGTCGATCGCGCCGTCCGGCGTCATGGGCGTGACCATCGCGGTCAGGACAGCGCCGAAAGGTCGGCGCGGCGCGGTGAGCGCGGTGCTGGGGGCCATGGGCCAAACCTACCGCGACAGGGCCCGCGACCCGTGCTCCTGCACGGTCCCCGGTCTGCCTACGCCGACGAGCCGTGCCCATACTGGAGAGCAGCTGCCAACCCTGTCGAGGAGGTGGGCGCATGTCCGTCGCCGCACCCGTCCTGCCGCCCGCCGGCGCCCCACCGCTGCCGCTCGACGTCGCGGCGCACGTGCCGACCGGCCTGCTCGTCGGTGGCGCCTGGGGCCCCGCGTCGTCGGGCGCGACGTTCGAGGTCCAGGACCCCGCGACCGAGGAGACCCTGTTCGACGTCGCCGACGGCACCGCCGAGGACGGCGACCGCGCGCTCGGCGCCGCCTTCGACGCCTGGCCGGCCTGGCGCGACGTCGCGCCGCGCGAGCGCTCGGAGCTGCTGCGCGCCGTCTACCGCCGGGTCATGGGCCACCGCGAGGACTTCGCCGCGCTCATCACCGCGGAGTGCGGCAAGCCGCTCGCCGAGGCGCGGGCGGAGGTGGACTACGGCGCCGACTTCCTGCGCTGGTACGCCGAGCAGGCCGTCCGGTTCGAGGGGCTGTACCGCCCCGCGCCCGCGGGCGGCGTCCGGCAGCTCGTGTCGCGGCGTCCCGTCGGCCCGGCGCTGCTCGTGACGCCGTGGAACTTCCCCATCGCGATGCTCACGCGCAAGCTCGCTCCCGCCCTCGCCGCCGGGTGCCCCGTGGTGATCAAGCCCGCGCGGCTCACCCCGCTCACGACGCTCGCGCTCGCCGAGGTGCTGCGCTCCGAGCTCGCGGACCGGGACCTGCCCGTGGGCGTCGTCAACGTCGTCCCGACGTCGTCGGCGTCGACCGTGACCGGACCTTTGCTCGCGGACCCGCGCCTGCGCAAGCTCTCGTTCACGGGGTCGACCGCCGTCGGGCGGACGCTGCTCGAGGCCGCCGCCGGACAGGTGCTCAAGACGTCCATGGAGCTCGGCGGGAACGCGCCGTTCCT
>Ga0164243_10001375_pt1 | contig 41241 bp, 40 predicted proteins | sample OricompcompostOP_FD_108781 | JGI IMG/M metagenome (GOLD analysis project Ga0164243, IMG submission 108781) | Organic Plus compost microbial communities from Emeryville, California, USA - Original compost - Organic plus compost (OP) | ecosystem: Engineered > Solid waste > Mixed feedstock >... | reverse complement strand
TCGGGATGCGGCAGAACAAAGAGACCACCACCGTGCGCCCTGGGCTGTGGTTCGAGCTCGCGCTCGCAGGAGACACAGGCTGCGCGGCGGTGAGTCAACCCGTTCAGCGGTCACGGCCGGCCTCACTGCCCTGACAACTGAAGTTTGAACCAACTGAGACATATAAGGAGACACATGCCATGACCCATCCCACCCGCCGCGACGCGCTGGGCCTGCTCGGCGCCGCGCCCTTCGCCCTGGCCGGCCGCGCCCACGCGCAGGACGCGGGCCGCTGGCCCGGCGCGCCGGTGCGCATCGTGATCCCCACGCCGCCCGGCGGCGCGCTCGACGGCACCGCGCGCCTGCTCGCCGAGCGCCTGGCCCCCGCCCTCGGCCAGCCGGTGGTGGTGGACAACCGCGCCGGCGCCAACGGCGCCATCGCCTATTCGCTCGTCGCCAAGGCGCCGCCCGACGGCCACACCTTCGTGCTCTCGCTCAGCAGCCTGGTGCTCACCAGCCTGATGGCGCGCGCGCCCGGCTACACGCTGCAGGAGCTGGCGCCGGTCTCGCTGGTGGCGATGCTGCCCAACGGCTTCGCCGTCTCGCGCAGCGTGCCGGCCACCGACGTGAAGCAGTTCGTCGAATGGGCGCGCACGCAGAAGAAGGGCGTGGACTACGGCACCAGCGGGCCGGGCAGCTCGGCCAACATCCTCGGCAGCATGTTCGCGCAGGCGGCGGGCATCGACCTCGTGCACGTGCCCTTCAAGGGCGAGGCGCCGGCGATCCAGGCCGCGCTGGGCGGGCAGGTCGCCGTGGTCATCGGCGCCACCGGCACGCTCTCGGCCCAGGCGCAGGCCGGCCAGATGCGGATGCTGGCGGTGGCGCTGGACAAGCGCCTGCGCGACTTCCCCGACGTGCCCACCTTCGGCGAGGCAGGCTTCCCGCAGGTCAGCCTGTCGGGCTGGTCGATGCTGGCCGCGCCGGCGGCCACGCCGCGCCCGATCGTCGAGCGCATGGCCGCCGAGGTCACGCGCATCGTGCAGTCCGACGACGTGGCGGCGCGCATCTTCGCCTACGGCTTCCAGCCCGAGGGCGGCACGCCGCAGGCGGCGCAGGGCTTCCTGCAGAGCGAGGCCACGCGCTGGGCGCAGGCCATCCGCACCACCGGCGTCACGATGGAGTGAGCCGCAGGCCGGGGCGCGCCCAGCGGCGGCGCGCCAGGCGGCCGGTGCGCGAGAGCGTGACGAAGGCGTCGCGCGCGTCGGCGCCGCCGAAGCAGATGTTGGTGGTCGAGCGATCCGGCATCGGCACGCGCTCGACCAGCGCGCCCGCCGGGTCGATCACCGTCACGCCGGCGATGCCCGGCGCGCCGATGGTGGCCACGCAGACGTTGCCGCCGGCTTCCACCGCGAGCGAGTCGAACATGCAGTACGCGGCCGACGCGAACAGCATGTCGCCGGGGGTGAGCGCGGGCCAGCCGGCCAGCGCCAGCTCGCCCGGCCCACTGACGGCGAAGCGCCACACGCGCGCCGTCACCGTCTCGGCCACGTACAGGTGGCGTCCGTCGGGCGAGAGGCCGATGCCGTTGGGCGTGAGCATCGGGAACACCACCTCGCGGATCGCCGAGCCGTCGGCCTTCGCGTAGCAGATGCGTCCGCGTTCCAGCGCGTCGTGGCCCATCGAGCCGAGGTCGGTGAACCAGAAGCCGCCGTGCGCGTCGAACACGAGGTCGTTGGGGCTGGCCAGCGGCGTGCGGCCGGTGTGCTCGTACAGCCGCTCGACGCGGCCGCTGCGCAGGTCGATGCGCTCGATGCGCCCGCCCGAGTAGTCCGCCGCGCGGCCGTGCGGGAAGCGCCCGCCGTTCGGGTCGGTGTGCCACTGCATGCCGCCGTTGTTGCACACGTAGCAGGCGCCGTCGGGCCCGAGGGCGGCGCCGTTGGGGCCGCCGCCCGGGCGCGCGACCTCCTCCACCCGGCCGTCCGGGTGCCAGCGCGAGAGCCGGCCCGCGGCGATCTCCACGAACAGCACCGAGCCGTCGGCCAGCGCCACCGGTCCCTCGGGAAACTGCAGGCCCTCGGCCAGGATCTCCACCTCGTCTTGCTGCATGTCGATGCTCCTTTGCTTGCGTTCAGGCGCTGCGCCACTGCGGCGCGCGGCCCTGCGCGAAGGCCCGCGGGCCCTCGCGCGCGTCCTCGTGGGACAGCACGCGCCGCGCCGCCCCGGCCGCCGCGTCGCGCAATGCGGTCTCGTCGTCGAGCGCGCGGCGCGCCAGCGCCAGGCTCTCGCGCACCGCCAGCGGCGCGTTGGCCGCGATGCGCCCGGCCACGCGCAGCGCCTCGCCGCGCAGTTCGCCGGGCGGCACCAGGCGGTTGACCAGGCCGAGGCGGCGCGCCTGCGCCGCCGTGATGGCCTCGCCGGTGGCGATCATCTCCAGCGCCACGCCGCGCGGCAGGGCGCGCGGCAGCCGCCAGATGCCGCCCGCCGTCGCCGCCAGGCCGCGCTGCACCTCGGGCAGCGCGAAGCGCGCATGGCGCACCGCGATCGCGAAGTCGCAGGCCAGCACGAGTTCGAGCCCGCCCGCCACCGCGGCGCCGTTGACCGCCGCGATCCACGGCTTGGCGCGCCGCGCGAAGACGAAGCCGGCGAAGCCGCCCTCCGGCGTGGAGCGTTCGCCCGGCGCCGAGCCGGCGGCCAGCTCCTTCAGGTCGGCGCCGGCGCAGAAGGCCTGCTCGCCCGCGCCGGTGAGCACGGCGGCGCGGATGGCCGGGTCGGCCTCGACCGCCGCCACCATGTCCGCCATCGCGCGCGCCGCCGCGGCGTCGATCGCATTGCTCGCCCGCGGCCGGTTGATGACGAGCAGCGCCACGTGCCCGTGGTCGGTGCGCAGCACGGGGGCGGCATCGCTCATCGCACGGCCTGCGCGGCGCGCAGCGCCGCGATCTCGTCCTCGCCGAAGCCAGCCTCGCGCAGCACCGCGTCGGTGTGCTCGCCGATCGCCGGCGCGTGCGTAGGATGCGACTTCTGCGCGCCGTCCACCAGGAAGGGCGCGCTCACGGTGAGGCCGGTGCCGGGAATGCCCTCGCCCGGCACCAGCGCACCGCACGCGCGCATCTGCAGGTCGTCCACCGCGTCCTCGCTGCGCGCGACCACGCCGACGGTCAGCCCCTCGGCCGCGAAGCGCTCGCTCCACTCGGCGCTGTCGCGGCCGGCGAACACCTCGTCGAGCAGTTCGCGCAGCGCCACGGCATGGCGGCGGCGCTCGGCCACCTCGGCGAAGCGCGGGTCCTGCGCCAGCGCCGGGCGCTCGATGGCGCGCAGGAAGGCGGCCCAGTCGCGCTCCTCGGTCACCAGGCTCAGGATGAACCAGCGCCCGTCGCCGCAGCGGTAGAAGTTGGTGAGCGCATTGCGCGGCGTGGTGCGCGGCTGGCGGTAGACGATGCGCCCGCCCACCAGCGCGCCCTGGATCGCCATGGCGTTGGCCCAGGCGCCGTTGGCCAGCAGCGAGGTGCTGACCATGCCGCCCTCGCCGGTGCGCTCGCGCCGGTACAGCCCTGTGGCGATGGCCGCGAACAGCGTGACCGCCGTCGGCTGGTCGCCCAGGCCGTTGGCGGGGTTGGCCGGCGGGCCGTCGGCGTCGGGCCGGGTGAGATCGGCCAGCCCGCTGCGCGCCCAGTAGGTGGTGGCGTCGAAGCCGGGCTTGGCGGCCTCGGGCCCAGTCTCGCCGTAGCCGGTGAGCGAGGCGTACACCAGCCGCGGGTTGACGTCGCGCAGCTGCGCCCACGCAAGGCCCAGGCGCTCGCGCACCGGCAGCGGGTAGTTGGTGATCAGCACGTCGGCGCCGCGCACCAGGCGGTGCAGCACGGCCTGGGCCTCGGGCTTCTTCAGGTCCAGCGCGATGGCGCGGCGGCTGCGCGCGCCCTGCATCCACAGGTAGTTGTGCGGCGAGTAGGCCAGGTTGGGGTTGAGCATGGTCTTGCGGAAGCCGTCCCCCTCGGGCACCTCGACCTTGACCACGTCGGCGCCGAAGTCCGCGAGCAGCGTGGCCGCCGCCGGCCCGGCGATGAAGCTGGCCACGTCCAGCACCTTGAGTCCCTTGAACACGCTCATCTGCTTCCCCTTGTGCGATGTCTCAGACCTTGAACGGATCCCACTCCACGCGCCCCAGCGCGGCCCAGCGCCGCCCGCACAGCAGCAGCAGGCCCGCCGACAGCAGCAGCGCGAGCAGGTACAGCGCACCCGGTGCCGACAGGCGCCCGGCCACCGTGCCTGCCAGCATCTGCCCGACCGGCATGGCGCCGTTGAAGGCCAGCAGGAACAGCCCGATCAACCCGCCGCGCGCCGCCGGCGGCACGCGCCGGTGCAGCAGGGCGCTGGTCGCGGTGCCGACGAAGGAGACGCAAAAGCCCAGCACGACGAAGCAGGCCAGCGCCACCGCCGGCGCGGCCGTGCCGCCCAGCACGGCGAGCGCCGCGGCGCCGCTCCAGGGCACGACCAGCAGCAGGCGCCGCGCGGCGGCCTCGATGTGGCGCGAGGACAGCAGTAGCGCCGCCACCAGCGCGCCGCCGCCGGCGGCGGCGAAGAAGCGCCCCGTCCAGCGCGGCGCGTCGCCGTACACGGTGCCGGCCAGCACCGGGATCAGCGTCTGGTAGGCGCTCACGCACAGCGCCACGCAGGTCACCACCGGCAGCAGCAGCGTGCCGAGCCGGTCGCCGCGCAGGAAGCGCCAGGCCATGCGCAGGCCGCCGCCCTCCTGCGCGTGCAGGCCGGCCGCCGCGGCGGGCGAGGGCAGGCGCGCCACGCACGCGAGCATGAAGCCGGTGGCCGCCGCCGCGAGCCCGAAGGCCCAGGCCGGGCCGAGCGGCTCGAACATCACGGCGGCCAGGCCGGGGCCGAGCGTGCGCGCCAGCAGGAAGGCCACGGTGTTCAGCGCGATCGCGCTGGACAGCTGCGCCGCGCCGCTGACCATGTGCATCAGCAGCAGCTGGCGCGACGGCACTTCCATGCCGGCCAGCACGCCCCGCAGCGCCGCCGCGCCCAGCAGCAGCGCCAGCGGCAGCGCGCCCGCCAGCGCGGCCGCCCACAGCCCGAGCGCCACCGCCGCCGCACCGCACAGCACCGCCAGGGTGATGCGCCGCGCGTTGGCGGCGCCCAGGCGGGCGCTGACGAGCGGCGTGACGAGCACGCCGGGGCCGTACAGCAGCAGATTGAGCAGGCCCAGCATGGTGGGCGAGCGCGTCGCCTGCCACACCAGCAGGTTCAGCGTGATGTCCAGCACCCAACTGCCCAGCATGGACACCAGCTGGCCGGTCAGGTACAGACGGGTGGAGCGGTCTTCGAGCGCGGGAAACCAGTGGCCGGCCACGCGCGCGCCCTGCTCCCGCGCCTCAGGCCGCCAGCGACTGCTGCTCGGAGATCGGCACACCGTCGTTCATCAGGTCGCAGTATTCGGTCATGCCCAGCACGGTGCGGCCTTCGCAGGTGTATTCGGTCAGGCTCTCGGTGATGCGCGTGTAGGTGCGCCAGTCGGCGGCGCCCACCTTGCGGTGGCGCAGCGGCACGGTGGTGAGCACGCGGCCCTGCAGCTCGTAGGTGCGCTGCGCGGTCGTGACCCGGGCCGTGAGGCCCTGCGGGTACCACTGCGCGTCGTAGTGCGTCTCGATGCGGCCGTCGATCACCGGCTCGTAGACGCCGCCGCGCAGCACGTTGCCGCTGATGCGGTCGGGGCCGCCCTCGGGCCGGCCCTTGATCGACAGCAGGATGCCGAAGTCGCGCGAGAAGGTGACGGGCAGCCACTTGTACCAGAAGAAGCTGTGCCAGTGGCGCGGGCCCCAGGACTTGTCGCGGTAGCCGGTGCCGCCGCTGAAGGGGTGGCGCACGCCGTCGACGGTGATGTGCCCCTCGACCGCCATGTTCTGCTCGGTGTGGCCGCGGTAGACGGCGTGCTCGGGGTCGAGCTCGATGGGCTGCCCGTCGGGGCCGACGATCTCGCCGCCGTGCATCGGCGAGACGCCCTCGAAGTCCAGCTCGATCTCGGCCGGGCGCTTGGGGTAGCGCTTGAAGGCGCTGCTCGGGTCGGCCATGGCGAGCGGGTCGTCCATGATCAGCAGCTCGCCGCGGTAGCGCACCCGGTGGTGCCTGAAGGGCTCGATCACCTCGAAGCGCATGCCGGCCGCGTCCATCGCGTCGTTGCCCGTGATGGCCGGGAGCGAGAACATGAAGCCCACGCGCCCGTCGGGCAGGTAGACGCAGCAGCTCATCTCGGCATGCCCCTCGTTCGGCCGGTTGCCGATGCGCACCCAGGCGCCGATGCGACGCGCCGAGTCGAAGGCGTTGAAGTACATGCTCTCGTTGTAGTTGCCCACGGGCTCGGGCGGATGGGTGTATTCGTCGCGCGGGTCCAGGCGCAGGGTGGTGCCGGGAGGCATGTACATGGGCGGGTCCTTTCAGTGGGCTGCCAGTTCAAGTCTGGCGATCTGGTTGCGGTGCACCTCGTCGGGGCCGTCGGCGATGCGCAGCCCGCGCGCCTGCGCATAGGAGCGCGCGAGGATGAAGTCCTTCGACAGGCCGGCGGCGCCGTGCGCCTGGATGGCCCAGTCGATCACCTGGCAGGCCATCGCCGGCGCGGCGACCTTGATCATGGCGATCTCCTTGCGCGCGCCCTTGATGCCCACGGTGTCCATCTTCCAGGCGGCGTGCAGCGTGAGCAGGCGCGCCTGGTCGATCAGCACGCGCGCCTGCGCGATGCGTTCCATCGTCACGGTCTGGCCGGCCAGCGGCTTGCCGAAGGCCACGCGCGCCTTGGAGCGGGCGCACATCAGTTCCAGGCAGCGCTCGGCACGGCCCACCAGCCGCATGCAGTGGTGGATGCGGCCGGGGCCCAGGCGCCCCTGCGCGATCTCGAAGCCGCGGTCCTCGCCGAGCAGGATGTTCTCGACCGGCACGCGCACGTTCTCGTAGAGCACCTCGGCGTGGCCGTGCGGCGCGTCGTCCCAGCCGAACACGTCGAGGTTGCGCACGACCTGCACGCCCGGCGTGTCGCGCGGGATCAGCAGCATCGACTGCTGGCGATGCTTGTCGGGGTTGGCCGCGTTGGTCTTGCCCATGAAGACGATCAGCTCGCAGCGCGGGTCGGCGATGCCCGAGGTCCACCACTTGCGGCCGTTGACGACGTAGTGGTCGCCCTCGCGGCGGATCTCGGCCTCGATGTTGGTGGCGTCGGACGAGGCGACGCCAGGCTCGGTCATCGAGAAGCAGGAGCGGATGCGCCCGTCCAGCAGCGGCCGCAGCCAGCGCTCCTGCTGCGCCGGCGTGCCGTAGCGCGCCAGGATCTCCATGTTGCCGCTGTCGGGCGCCGAGCAGTTGAAGACCTCCGGCGCCATCGGCGAGCGGCCCATGATCTCGGCCAGCGGCGCGTACTCGCGGTTGGAGAGGCCGGCGCCGTGCTCGGCGTCGGGCAGGAACAGGTTCCACAGGCCCTCGGCGCGGGCGCGCGCCTTGAGCGGCTCGAGCTGCTCCGGCCGGCCCTCGGCCTGGTACACGTGGTCGTCCATGAAGCGCGTGAGCCGCTCGATCAGCGCTCGCGCGCGGGGCGTGTGTTCAAAGTCCATCGCGGTGGTGGAAGTTCGGTGGCAGGCCCGGCCGCGGCCAGGCCACGGCGGCCAGCCGGCCGGTGGAGGAGAGGGTGACGAAGGCGGTGCGCATGCCGGCCCCGCCGAAGCACAGGTTGGTGGCGAAGCGGTCCGGCATCGGCACGTGCTCGACCGCGTCGCCCGAGGGAGAGACGACCGTGATGCCGCCGTCGTGCAGGGTGGCCACGCAGATGCGGCCATCGGCCTCGACGGCCAGCGAATCGAACATCCGGTAGCCCGGCAGGCCGGCCACCAGGGTGCCGCCGTGGGGCGCGGGCGAGTCGGGCGCGCGCGCGATGTGGTCCGGGCCGGCGATATCGAAGGCCCACAGGCGCCCCGGACCGGTCTCGGCCACGTACAGGCGGCGGCCGTCGGGCGACAGCCCCACGCCGTTGGGCGTGGTCATCGGGTGGATCACCTCGCGGCACTCGCTGCCGTCGGCGCGCGCCCAGCAGATCGCGCCGTGGTCCATGTCGCGCGCGCGGCGCTTGCCCAGGTCGGAGAACCACAGGCCGCCGTCGGCATCGAACACCAGGTCGTTCGGCCCCTTCAGCGGCGCCTTGTCGCTGTGGGTGTAGAGCGTGCGCGCCTCGCCGCTGGCGAGGTCGACGCGCACGATGCGCCCGCCGGCGTAGCCCGCGGGCTGCAGGCCGGGGTGCAGCGTGCCGTCCTCGTGGCGGTGCCACTCGTAGCCGCCGCCGTCGCAGACGTAGCAGGCGCCGTCCGGGCCGATGGCCGCGCCGTTGGGCCCGCCGCCGACGTCCGCGACCACCTCGCGCCGGCCGTCGGGCCGCACCCGCGTGAGCCGGCCCGCGGCGATCTCGACCACCAGCACCGAGCCGTCGGCCAGTGCCACGGGGCCTTCCGGAAACGCCAGTCCTTCGGCGAGGATGTCGATCTTCATCGGAGTGCCTTCCCGAACCATCCGCGCACACGCCTACAGGCCGAGGTAGGCCGCGCGCACGTCGGGGTGCGCGGCGACCTCGGCCGCCGGCCCGTGCATCACCACCTGGCCGTTCTGCAGCACGTAGGCGCGGTCGGCGGCGCCCAGCGCCATCTCGGCGTTCTGCTCGGCCAGCAGCACCGACACGCCGGTCGCACACACGTGCCGCACGAAGGCGGCGATCTCCTGCACCACCAGCGGCGCGAGGCCGAGCGTGGGCTCGTCCAGCATCAGCACGCGCGGGCGCGCCATCAGCGCGCGGCCGATCGCCAGCATCTGCTGCTCGCCGCCGGACAGGGTGCCGGCGCGCTGCAGCCGGCGCTCGCGCAGGCGCGGGAACCAGCGGTACACGCCCTCGCGCTGCGCGGCGCGCAGCGCCAGGTCCCGTCCGAGGTCGCCCAGGTCGAGGTTCTCCTCCACGTTCAGCTCGGGGAACACGCGCCGCCCTTCGGGCGACAGTGCCAGGCCGGCCTCGATGCGCTGGCGCGTGGCCAGCGCATCGAGGCGCCTGCCGTGCAGCTGCAAGCCGGCGTCGGCGTGCGGCACCAGGCCGAGCAGCGCATTGAGCAGCGAGGACTTGCCTGCCCCGTTGGCGCCCACCAGCGCCACCACCTCGCCGCTGCGCACCTCGAGCGCCACGCCGTCGAGCGCCAGCGTGGCGCCGTAGCGCACCGACAGGCCCGCCACCTGCAGCGCCGGCGTCATGCGGGCACCTCCGCGGCGTCCTGCTGCTGCGCGTGCGCGCCGCCCAGGTAGGCATCGACCACCGCCGGCATGCGCGCCACCGCCTGCGGCGTGCCGTCGGCGATCTTCACGCCGTGGTGCAGCACCACCACGCGGTCGACCAGCGCCATCAGCATCTTCAGGTTGTGGTCCACCACGACCAGCGTGAAGCCCTTGTCGCGCAGGCCCGAGAGCACGCCCGCCAGGCGCGTGGCCTCGACGTGGTTGAGGCCGGCGGCCGGCTCGTCGAGCAGCAGCACGTCGGGCCCGGCGGCCAGCGCCATCGCCACGCCCAGCAGCTTCTGCTCGCCGTAGGGCAGGTTCGCCGCGAGCTCGTCGCGCCGCGCCAGCAGGCCCACTTCGGCCAGGCAGCCCAGCGCGTGGGCCATGCGCTCGCGTTCGCGCTCGCGCCAGGCGCGGGTGCGCAGCAGCGCGCCGGCCAGGCCGGCGGGCCGGTGCATGTGGCTGGCGATGGCCATGTTCATCGCCACCGTCTGGCCCGCGCACAGCGCGGTCTGCTGGAAGCTGCGCACCACGCCCAGCCGCGCCACGCGGTGCGGCGCCTGGTGCGCGATGTCCCGGCCGAAGCCGCGGATGCTGCCGGCGCTGGGCGGCAGGAAGCCGCTGAGCATGCTCAGCAGGGTGGTCTTGCCGGCGCCGTTGGGCCCGATCAGGCCGACGATCTCGCCGGCGCGCACGGCGAAGGAAACGTCCTGCACCGCCTTGAGCCCCTTGAAGTGCCGGCTGGCGCCCGCCAGCTCGAGCACCGTGGCCTGGCGCGGCGTGCGCGGCGCCACCGGCGCCGGCGCCGGCCAGTCGCGCGCACTGCGGGCCGCCAGGCGCCGCGCGAGCGCCGGCCGCGCCGCGAGCCAGCCGACCAGGCCGCCGGGCAGCACGCGCACCACCACCAGCAGCAGCACCGCGAAGGCCGCGAAGTTCAGGTCGCCCAGGAAGCGCAGCCACTCCGGGATCACCGCGAACAGCATGCCGCCGAGCATCGGCCCGACCAGCGTGGCCTTGCCGCCGAGGATCACGCCCAGGATGCCGGTGGCCGAGTAGCCCACGCCCAGCAGCGAGGGCGAGAGCACGAACACCTTGGGGATCAGCAGCCCGCCGGCGAACGAGGCCACCGCACCCGACAGCGCGACGTTGAGCACGCGCGAGCGCGCGCTGGCCACGCCCAGCGACTCGGCCAGCGCGGGCGCCTCGCGGATCGCCGTCCAGGCGCGGCCGGTGGCGCTGTCGCGCAGGTTGCGCAGCAGCACGAACACCACCGCCAGCGAGGCGCCGACCACGAACAGGTAGCCCTGCTGCGCGTTCCAGCCGAGCCAGTCCGGCAGCGGCAGCGGCGCCGCATTCACCATCAGGCCCATCGGGCCGCGCGTCACGTCGACCCAGTTCATCACCAGCAGCACCAGGATCTCGGCCACCACCAGCGTGGCGATGGCGAAGTAGGCGCCGCTCAGCCGCGCCGAGACCACGCCGATCAGGCCGCCCAGCAGCAGCCCGGGCAGCAGGCCCAGCGGCAGGCAGGCCCAGTAGTTCCAGCCGTAGCGGGTGACCAGCACGCCCACCGTGTACGCGCCGAGCCCGAGGAAGGCCGCGTGCCCGAAGCTGACGTAGCCGAGCTGGCCGAAGGTGACCGACACCGCCAGCACGAAGACCGCGAGCACGCCGGCGTAGGCCGCCACGTCCAGCAGGTAGGTCGAGGTGAGCGCGGCCGCCAGCAGCGCGGCGGCGGCCACGCCCAGCAGCACGTCGCGCAGGGTGCGGCTCATCGCGCGCCCCCCGCCAGCCCCTGCGGGCGCACCAGCAGCACGACCAGCATCAGCGAATAGACGGTCATCGCGGCCAGGCCCTCCTCCATCGCCAGGCCGAGCAGCGCCTCGGCCACGCCCACGCCCAGGGCGCACAGCACGGCGCCGCCGGCGCTGCCCAGCCCGCCGAGCACCACGATCACGAAGGCCTTGATGAGCACCGCCTGGCCGAGCATCGGCGAGTAGGAGGCGATCGGCGCCAGCAGCGCGCCGCCGAGCCCGCCCACCGCCGCGGCCAGCACGAAGGCGCGCGTGCCGACCGAGCGGACGTCGATGCCCACCACGCGCGCCGCGTGCTCGCTCTGGGCCAGCGCCCGCATCTCGACGCCGAAGCGCGTGCGCCGGGCCAACTGGTCGAGCAGCGCCAGCGCGGCGATGCTGGCCCCGATGACGAACAGCCGCTGCGCGGTGAGGCCGACGCCGGCCAGGTCGATGCGGCCCGCGAGCCCGTCCACCCGCGCCGGCGCCGGCCCCCAGACCGAGAGCACGGCCTGGTTCACCAGCACGCCCACCGCGAAGGTGGTCAGCAGGATGTCGGTGCGCCCGTCGGTGCGGCGCAGCAGCGGCGACACCGCCAGCGCGTCGAACAGCCAGCCGGCGAGCGCGCCCACCGCCATCGCCAGCGGCACGGCGGCCAGGTAGGGCAGGTGCAGGCGCTGCGTGGCGAGCACCACCGTGAGCGCGCCCAGCATCACCACCTCGCCGTGGCCGAAGTTGATGATGTGCAGCACGCCGAAGGCCAGGGTGAGCCCGAGCGCGATCAGCGCATAGCCGAAGCCGACCGACAGGCCGTTGAGCAGTTGCTGGAGCAGGACCTCGCTCATGGCAGGGCAGGCAGTGCGGTCTTCAATCGCCGACGACGATCCGGCCGTCCTTGACGGTCAGCGCGACCCACTTGTCCGAGGTGGCCTGGTTGCCCGGGAAGCGCAGCGGCCCGCGCGGCGAATCCCAGGTGCCCTGGCGCAGCGTCGCCGCGAGCTTGGCGGTGTCGGTCGCGGTGCCGGCGGCGCGGATCGCCTGGCCCAGCACCCAGATGCTCTCGAAACCCAGGAAGTCCACCTTGCCCGGCGGCGCCTTGAACTTCGCCTCGTAGGCGGCGACGAACTTGCGGTTGGTCTCGGTGTCCATCGTCGGCGCCCAGATGTCGAGCGTGAAGGCGCCCTCGGCCGCCGGGCCGGCCACCTGGATCAGCGCCGGCGTGACCGAGCCCGGCAGGATGCAGCGGCGGGCCTGCACGCCGGCCTCGGCCAGCGTGCGCAGCAGGTTGCCGCCCTGCTCGGGCGCCGAGAAGGCCATGCAGACGACGTCGGGGTTGGCCGCCTTCACGCGCGAGGCGAGCGTGCTGAAGTCGGTCTGCTTGAGGATCTCGTACAGCTCGGTGGCGACCACGGCGCTGCCGAAGGCGCCCTTCATGTCGGCAATGATCGAGCGGCCGTAGTCGCCGTTCTCCACCACCACCGCGAGGCGCTGCGGGCGCACCTTCTCCTTCAGGTACTTGTTGAACACCTCGCCGTCGGTGGCCACCAGCGGGTTGAAGCGGAACGCGCGGTCGTACTGGGTGATCTGCGGCGCCTTGGTCACGGCGGCGAGGAACATCGCGCCGCCCTGCTGCGCCACCTGCATCACGCCCAGCGAGACGGCGGTGTTGATGGCGCCCACCACCACCGATACCTTGTCCTCGCCGATGAGCTTGCGCGCGGCGGCCACGCCGTCGGCGGGCTGATAGTTGTCGTCGTAGACGATCAGCTCCATGCGACGCCCGTTCAGCACGCCGCCGCCGGCATTGAGCATCTCGGCCGCGACCTGCGCGCCGTTGCGGCCCTGCTGGCCCAACATGGTCTTGATCGGGTAGAGCACGCCGACCCGGACGTCCTGCGCCCAGGCCGTGCCGGCCAGCGCCGAACCCAGCACCAGGGCCGCGGCGGCACCCCGTCGGACGAACGAAAGCAAGCTGCGCATCATGTCTCCTTTAATGGTTCTACCATTAGAATTCCATGCCCTGCCCGGCGCATGAGGGAAAGTACCGAGGCCGCGCACCGCGGCGGGGCGGCGCTTCAGGACGGCACGCGCAGCCAGGCCTTGCCCACGGTCGCGCGGCCTTCCAGCGCGGCCAGCGCCTCGGGCGCCTGCGCGAAGCCGAAGGGCTGGCCCGGCATGAGCCGGATGCGGCCCTGCGCGTGCCAGCCGTACACCTCGCGCGTGAGCTGCGCGGCCAGCGCGAGGTCGCGCTTGCGCACCTCGCCCCACAGCACGCCGACCGCGCTGGCGTTGTGCAGCAGCAGCCGGTTGGCCGGCAGCGGCGTGAGCGTGCCGCCGGCGAAGCCGATCACCAGGTAGCGCGCGCCGAAGGCCAGGCAGCGCAGGCTCTGTGCGCCGACCTCGCCGCCCACGGGGTCGTAGATCACGTCGGCGCCGCCCGGCGCGGCGCGGCGGAAGGCATCGACCCAGGCCGGGTCGGCGTAGTCGAGCGCGGCGTCGGCGCCGGCGTCGAGGCAGGCCTGCCGCTTGCGCTCGCTGCCGGCGGTGGCGATCACGCGCGCGCCCAGGAGCCGGCCCAACTGCAGCGCCGCACTGCCCACGCCGCCGGCGGCGGCATGCACCAGCAGCGTCTCGCCCGGCGCGAGCCGGCCGGCCACGCGCAGCGCGTACAGCGAGGTCGGGTAGTTGCTGCGCAGCGCCAGGGCGTCGCCCGCGTCCATGCCCTCGGGGATGGCGACCGCCTCGGCGCGCGGCACCAGCGCGTACTCGGCGAAGCCGCCCTGGCGCGAGGAGCTGGCGATGCGCGTGCCGACGGCGATCTCGCCGCCCTCGCCCGCGACCACCGTGCCCACCACCTCCGAGCCCGGCGTGAAGGGCAGCGGCGGCTTGATCTGGTACCTGCCGCGCACGATCAGCGTGTCGCCGAAGGCCAGGCCGGCGGCCTCCACACGGACCAGGTACTGGTCGGGGCCGGGGCGCGGCACCTCGACCTCGCGCAGCTGCATGCGCCCCGCCTCGGTGATCTCCTCGACGCGCCAGGCGCGCATGGTGCGGGGGATGCCGCTCACCGGGGCACCTCCGCGCCGGCCTGTTCCGCCGCCTGCCAGCCGGCCTGCGCGGTGGCCTCCACGCGCGCGGCGACCTGCGCGGCGCGGCTGTTGGCGGCGTTGCCGTCGAGCGCGCGGCGGGCCACGCCCTGCTGGATCGCGGCGAGCCGGAACATGTTGAAGGCCATGTGGTAACTCCAGTGAGGGATGTCGTGCCGTTCGCCGCCGCGGGCGCGCCCGTAGTCGGCGACGTGCTCGGCCTCGGTGGGGATGCCCTCGGGCAGCGGATCGAGCCCGGCCAGGGTGCGGTGCGTGCCCAGCTGCAGGCGCCAGGACAGGCAGTGGTAGGCGAAGTCCGCCAGCGCGTCGCCCAGCGTGGCGAGCTCCCAGTCGAGCACCGCCACGATGCGCGGCTCGCTCGGGTGGAACACCAGGTTGTCGAGCCGGAAGTCGCCGTGCACCAGCGCCGTGCCCTCCTGCGGCGGCACATGCGCGGGCAGCCAGTCGATGAGGCGCTCCATGGCGTCGATGCGGCGCGTCTCGCTGGCACGGTACTGGCGCGTCCAGCGCTCGAGCTGGCGCGCGATGTAGCCGCCCTCGCGCCCGAAGCCCTCGAGCCCGCGCGCGCGCCAGTCCAGGCCGTGCAGCGCCGCCATCACGCGCGCCATCTCGGCGTAGTGCGCGCGGCGCTGCGCGGGCGCCATGCCGGGCAACGTCTGGTCGGTGAGGATGCGGCCCTCGGCGAAGTCCATCAGGTAGAAGCTGCTGCCGATCACGGCCGGGTCCTCGCACAGCACGCGGGCGCGCGGCACCGGCACGGCCGAGCCCTCCAGCGCCCGCAGCACGCGGTACTCGCGCTCCACCGCGTGCGCCGAGGGCAGCAGCGTGCCGGCGGGCTTGCGCCGCAGCACCAGCCGGTGCGCGCCGGCGTCGACGAGGAAGGTGGGGTTGGACTGGCCGCCCTCGACGCGCCGCAGCTGCAGCGCGCCGTCGAAGGGGCCGATCTCGCGGCGTACGAAGGCATCGAGCGCGGCGGTCTGTTCGGGTGAATCCGGCACGGGGCGTCTACGGAGAAATCCGTACTTTCGATGGTTGAACCAATGAGATACTAACGCATTCCCCTCAATGACAACAGGAGACAGACCATGGCCATGAGCCGTCGCGATGTGATCGCCGCAGCGCTGGGCACGCTGGGCACCGGCGCGTTCGACCTCGCCGGCGCGCAGGCGCCGACCTTCCCGTCGCAGCCCGTGCGCTTCATCATTCCCACGCCGCCGGGCGGCGGGCACGACACGATGATGCGGCTGGTGGGCCAGAAGCTCACCGAGGCGTGGGGGCAGCCGTCGGTGGTCGAGTCCAAGCCCGGCGCCAGCGGCGCCATCGCCGCCACCACCGTGGCCCAGGGCGCCGCCGACGGCCACACGGTGCTCATCGGCTACAGCGCGCTGATCAGCAATACCGTGCTGCTGCCCAAGACCGGCTATCGGCTGGACGAACTGCGCCCGGTGTGCATGCTCGCGCTCACGCCGATCGCCATGGGCATCCGGGAGAGCCTGCCGGTGAGCACGCTCAGGCAGTACGTGGCGCTGGCCAAGACGCAGCCGGGCAAGCTCTCGTACGGCTCCTACGGGCCGGGCTCGGGCGGCCACTTCGTCGGCGAGCTGTTCAACATGGCGGCCGACCTCGACACCGTGCACGTGCCCTACAAGGGCGAGGCGCCGGCGCTGCAGGACCTGCTGGCCGGCCAGATCGACGCGGCCTTCACCTCGGTGGGCGGCGTCAGCCGCTACCCCGGCAAGATCAAGCCGCTAGCCCTGGCGAGCGCCAAGCGCTTCGCCGGCTACCCCGACGTGCCGACCTTCGCCGAGCTGGGCTACCCCGCGGTCGACATGCCCGGCTGGGCCGGCGCCTTCGTCCCGGCGAAGACGCCCGACGCGGTGGTGAAGAAGCTCACCGCCGAGCTGACCCGCATCACCATGCTGCCGGACGTGCGCGCCAAGCTGGTCGAGTTGGGCTTCGAGTCGGTGGACTGGAGCCCGCAGAAGACCAGCCAGTTCATGAAGGACCAGCTCGCGCTGGTGCGCAAGCTGGTCGATTCGGGCCGCGTGAAGCTCTGAATCCGGCGGCGGCCCGCGCCGGCGGGCCGCCGTCCCGGACGGTTCGCGCCTTCTCAGCCCAGCAGCGCGCGGCCGTTGGCCAGCACCTGCACGTCGCGCTCCTGCACGCGGGCGCGGAAGGCGACCTCCTCGGCGCCCAGGCGCCAGCACTCCAGCAGCAGCGTCTCGCCCGGGTACACCGGCGAGGTGAGGCGCGCGCGGATCGAGCGCAGGCGCGCCGCGTCGTGGCCGCAGCAGCCGGCCAGGATGCCGCGGCAGGCGTTGCCGTAGGTCGCCAGGCCGTGCAGGATCGGCCGCGGGAAGCCGGCCTTCGCCGCCACCGCCGGATCGACGTGCAGCGGGTTGATGTCGCCCGACAGCCGGTACAGCAGCGCCGCGTCGGCGCGCGTGGGCAGCGCCAGCGTGATGTCCGGCGGGCCCGCGGGCGGCTCGGCCGCGGCCGGCGCCGGCGCGTCGCCGCCGCCGTGCTTCGAGAAGCCGCCGTCGCCGCGCAGGAACAGCACCTGCTCGACGGTGGCGACGAGGCCGCCGTCGGCCTCGTCGGTCAGCGTCTTCTCCACGTGCATCACCGCGCCCTTGCCCTCGCCCTTGTCGACGATGCGCGCCACGCGGCTTTCACCGACCAGCGTGGCGGCGCCGGGCAGCGGCCGGTGCAGCGCCACCGACTGCTCGCCGTGCACGAGGCGCACGAAGTCGATGCCCAGCTCGGTGCGCTCGCGCATCCAGAAGCCGGGCGAGGCCAGCACCGCGGCCATGGTAGGCACGGCGACCAGGTCCTTCTCGTACACGTAACGCAGCTCCTGCGCGTCCAGCGGGTCGGCGCCGAAGCCCACGCCCAGGGCGTAGAGGATGCTGTCCTTCGCCGTGTACGCATGGCGCACCGGCCCCGAACGCCAGGCCCGGGTCTTCTCGTAGTCGATCATGTCGGCTCCTGTCTTGCGGGCCAGCGGAAGGCCGCCGGCTCCTTGGCGGCGAAGCGGCGCACCGCCTCGCGGAAGTACGCGCTCGAGCCGGCGATGGCCTGCGCGCCGGCCTCCATCTCGAGCAGGGTCGGCAGGTCGCTGTGCAGCGAGGCGGCCAGCGCCGCCTTCGACAGGCTGAACGCGGTGGGCGAGCCGCCCTCGAAGGCCTGCGCCAGGGCCAGCGCGCGCGGCATCAGCGCCTCGGGCGGCAGCGCCTCGAGCGCGATGCCCATGCGCACCGCCTCCTCGGCGCCGAACTCGCGCGCCGAATAGATCAGCTCGCGCGCGCGCGGCAGGCCGACCGCGCGCGGCAGCGTGTACCAGGCGCCGACGTCGGGCACGAGGCCGATGCGGTGGAACACCATGGCCATGCGCGCGCGCTGGCTCACCAGCACGATGTCGGCCCACAGCGCCATGCTCAGGCCGGCGCCGAAGGCCACGCCGTCGACGGCGCACACCAGCGGCTTGTCGAAGGCGGCGAAGCGCTCGGCCAGTTCGCGGTAGCGCGCCATGCCGGCGCGGCGCTCCTCGACCGTGCGCTGCCCGCCCTCGCCCATGCCCTTGACGTCGCCGCCGGCGCAGAAGTCGCCGCCGGCGCCGGTGAGCACCAGCGCGCGCACCGCGTCGTCCAGGCGCAGCTCGCGCAGCAGGTTCGACAGCCGGTCGGTGGTGGCCGCGTCGATGGCGTTCTTGAAGCCCGGCCGCGACAGCGTGAGCACCGCCACGCCGCCGATGCGCTCCTGCAGGACCGTCTCGCCACTCATCTCAATGCCCCACGACGCAGTTTTCCGTTCGCTCCGCACGGGATGCAGTGCAGCCTGCCGCTCGCTCCGAAGGCCGCGGAGCAGGCCATGCGGGAACATCCGCGGAACCGGCTTCGCCGGGCCGCAGGATGTGCCCCCTGGAGGGGGTTGGCGAAGCGGAACGAAGTCCGCGAAGCCTGGGGGTGCTCCATATCAAAGGCTGATGTGGAAGCCGCCGTTGACGCCCAGGTGCTGGCCCGTGACATAGCTCGCGCCGTCGGACAGCAGGTACACCACGCTCTTGACCACCTCCTGCGGCGTCGACCAGCGGCCCAGCGGGATCTGCGCCAGCATCTGGTCGCGGAATTTCTCGCCGCGCACCACCTCGGTCATCGGCGTCTCGACCACGCCGAAGCAGATCGAGTTGGTGCGGATGTTGTAGCGGCCCCATTCGCGCGCCGCCGTCATCGTCATGCCCAGCAGGCCGGCCTTGGCCGCGGCATAGTTGATCTGGCCGATCGAGCCCTTGCGGCCGGCGTCCGAGGAGATGTTCACCACCGCGCCGCCGCTGGTGTCGCCGCCCTTGGCGCGCTCGATCATGTGGCGGCCGGCGGCGCGCATCCAGTAGAAGGAGCCGGTGAGGTGCACGTCGATGACCTCCTGCCACTGCATGTCGGTCATCTTGTCGATCATGGCCGGGCGGATGATGCCGGCGTTGTTCACCAGCCCGTGCACGGCGCCGAAGCGCGCGACGGCATCGGCCACGGCGCGGTCGGCCACGGCCGGGTCGGCCACGCTGCCCTGCACGCCCATGGCCCGGCCCGAAGGCAGCGCCTCGAGCGTGGCGGCCAGGGTCTCGCCGTTGAGGTCCACGGCCACGACGTTGGCGCCGAGGGCGGCGGCGGTCTCGGCGATGCCACGGCCGATGCCCTGGCCGGCGCCGGTGACGACGATGGTGCGCCCTTGCAGGCTGACGATGGGGTCCACGTGCTGCTCCTTTTTTGATGTACGATGGTTGAACCAATGATATTCTAAGATCCATTCTTCAGCCGGAGCAACTGAATGAGCATCCATCGCAAGGCCTGCATCGCGGGCGCCTACGAGCATCCCACGCGCAAGGCGCCGGACAAGACGGTGGCCCAGCTGCACGCCGAGTGCGCGCGCGGCGCACTCGAGGACGCGGGCCTCACCCTGAAGGACGTGGACGGGTATTTCTGCGCCGGCGACGCGCCGGGCCTGGGCGCCAACAACATGGCCGACTACCTGGGCCTGACGCGGCTGCGCCACGTCGACAGCACCGACACGGGCGGCTCGGCCTACCTGATCCACGTGTCGCACGCGGCGCAGGCGATCGCCGCCGGCAAGTGCGACGTGGCGCTCATCACGCTCGCCGGCCGCCCGCGCAGCGAGGGCTCCAGCGGCGTGGCGCCGCGCCTGGTCACGCCCAACACGCCGGACGTGCCCTGGGAGATGCCCTACGCGCCCGTCACCGTCAACATGTATGCGCTGGCGGCGGCGCGCCACATGCACGAATTCGGCACCACCGCCGAACAGCTGGCCTGGATCAAGGTCGCCGCCGCGGCCCATGCGCAGCACAACCCGAACGCGATGCTGCGCGAGCCCGTCACGGTGGAGGAGGTGCTGGCCTCGCCGATGATTTCCGACCCACTGCACAAGCTGGACTGCTGCGTGGTCAGCGACGGCGGCGGCGCGCTGGTGGTGGTGCGTCCGGAGATCGCGCGCACGCTCAAGCGGCCCATCGTCAACGTGCTGGGCGCGGGCGAGACCATCAAGGGCCAGCTCGGCGGCCAGGTCGACCTGACCTGGTCGGGCGCGGCCGTGAGCGGCCCCATCGCCTTCGAGGAGGCGCGCGTGAAGCCGTCGGACATCCAGTACGCCTCCATCTACGACAGCTTCACCATCACGGTGCTGATGCAGCTGGAGGACCTGGGCTTCTGCAAGAAGGGCGAGGGCGGCCGCTTCGTGGCCGACGGCAACCTGATCTCCGGCACCGGCAGGCTGCCCTTCAACACCGACGGCGGCGGCCTGTGCAACAACCATCCGGCCAACCGCGGCGGCATCACCAAGGTGATCGAGGCCGTGCGGCAGCTGCGCGGCGAGGCGCACCCCAGGGTGCAGGTGCCCGGCTGCACGCTCGCCCTGGCGCAGGGCACCGGCGGCCTGCTCGGCTCGCGCCACGGCAGCGCCACGCTCATCATGGAAAGGCAGTAACAAGCGATGACCACTCCCTCCACCGACCGTCCGCTCGCCGCGCCGCAGGTCGACGCGGCCACCGAGCATTTCTGGGCCAGCGCGAAGCAGGGCCTGCTGGTCACGCGCGTGTGCACCGCCTGCGGCAAGCCGCACTGGTACCCGCGCGCCCTGTGCCCCTTCTGCCTGGGAGAGACCGAATGGCGCGCCCTCTCGGGCCGCGGCACGATCTACAGCGTGAGCGTCACCCGCCGCGCCGGGCCGATCCCCTACGCGATCGCCTACGTGGCGCTGGAGGAAGGCATCACGATGCTGACCAACATCGTCGACTGCGACCTCGACAGCCTGAGGATCGGCCAGCCGGTGGAGGCCGTCTTCAAGCCGGCCGACGGCGGCGCGATGGTGCCGATGTTCCGCCCGGCCTGAGCCCGCGATGGACACGCTGGACTACCGTGTCGAGGACGGCGTGGGCTGGGTGCGCTTCACGCGCGGCCAGATCCACAACCCGCTGGACGTGCCGCTGCGCAGCGACCTGATGGAGGTGCTGGCGCAGGTGCGCGACGATGCGCAGGTGCGCGTGCTGGTGCTCACCGGCGGCGCGGGCGCGTTCTGCGCCGGCGGCAACCTGCAGGCGCTGCGCGAGCACGTGGACGCCGGGCCGGCCTACTGGCAGCAGCGCATCCAGGCCGGGCTGCGGCTGAGCGACGACCTGCTCAACCTCGGCCGGCCGGTGATCGCGGCGATCGACGGGCCGGCCATCGGCGCCGGCTTCGCGCTGGCGCTGTGCGCCGACCTTTTGGTGGGCACGCCGCGCGCGAAGTTCTGCATGGCGCACCTGCGCCTGGGCCTGGTGCCAGACCTCGGCGCGCTGTACCTGCTGCCGCGCGTGGTCGGGCTGCAGCGGGCGCGCGAGCTGACCTACTCCACGCGCGAGGTCGATGCGCAGGAGGCGCTGCGCCTGGGCCTGCTGATGGAGGTGTGCGAGAGCGACGCGCTGGAGGCGCGCGTGCGGTCGATCGCGCAGAGCATGGTGCGCGCCGCGCCGGCGGCGGTGGCGCTGGCCAAGTCGATGCTCAACACCTCGCTGGACGGCGACCGCCGCAGCGCCTTCGCGCTGGAGGCGGCGAGCCAGGCCGCGGCCTTCGCGGCCGAGGAGCCGCGTGCGCAGATCGAGGCGGCGCTGGCCCGGCAGCGCCCGGCCTTCGCGGGCTTCCCGCGCGTGCGGGAGGGCGGCGCCCCCTGACGCCTCGGCGCGCTCAGCCGAAACGCGCGAAGAAGGCCTGCGCCTTGGCCGCGGCGCGGCGCGCCTTCTCGGCCGGGGCCAGCGCGGCGTCGGCGACGACCGGCGTCTCCAGCTCCAGCTCCGTGCCCGGCGGCAGCGCCCGCACCAGGCCGGCCAGGTCGAGCCCGCCGTCGCCCAGGTACATGCGGCCCTGCATCGCCTCGTCGAACAGCGACAGCGAGGCCGGCCGCTGCGCCGCCGCATCGCACAGCTGCACGATCGGCACGCGGCCCGGCGCCAGCGCGGCCACGTCCGCGGGCCGCGCGCCGGAGCGCGCGAGGTGCAGCGCGTCGACCAGCAGGCCCACGCCGGCAGCGCCGCTCTGCTCGATCACGTCGAGCGTGTCGGGCATGTTCTTCAACGCGCTCATCGGCATGAACTCGATGGCGATGCGCACGCCCGCGTCGGCCGCGGCCCGCGCGTAGCCGGCCAGCAGGCGCGCGACGCGCGCCAGGTCGGGCTCGAAGCAGCCCTGCATGATCAGGGGCGCGCCCACCCGCCTCGCCGCCTCGACGTTGCGCAGCAGGTGCTGCGCCTCGGTGGCGGGCGAGATGTAGTAGCCGCTGATGCTGGAGATCCGCACGCCGAGCGCCCCGGCATGTTCGCGCAGGCGTTCCAGGTCCTGCGACGCGGGATCGACCGAGGGCCAGGGGTCGCCGGGGTTGCGGCCGCTCACGCGCAGGCCGGCGGCGCCGAAGCCCGCGGCCGCAGCGGCGTCCAGCACCTCCATCGGCGCGGCCTGAGCGCCGAGCGTGAGGAAGCCGAGCGTGAGGTCGTGCGTCTTCATGGTCGATGTCATTCGGGCAGCACGCGCGCCCGCCGCAGCTCCTGCAGCCGCTCGATGAGCACCGCCTCGGTGTCGATGCAGTCGTGGAATCCGGCGTTGCGGATCCTGCGGGTCTCCAGCACGATGTCGTGGCCCTGGCGCAGCATGTAGTCCATCCAGCGCCAGTCCACCACGCGCGCGATGTCCACCGGCGCCAGCCCGTGCTGCCGGGCGATGCGGTCCCACAGCGGCTGCTGGTGGGGCATGAGCTCGGCCAGCGGCACCGTCTTGGGCTCGTCGCAGGCCATGCCCAGCGCCTGCGCCAGCGCCGGCCAGGTGCGGCGCCAGCGCGTCGGGTCGCCGTTGGCAACGTTGAAGACCTCGTCCTGCGCGGCCGGCGCGTCGGCGGCCCAGGCGGCAGCGGCGCCGATCTGCGACGCGTCGGCGATCTGGTGCAGCGCGTCGTAGGCCGCCGCGCTGCCCGGGAAGCGCAGCGGCAGGCCGAGCGCCTTGCACACGGCCGCGTACAGCCCGATGCCGAGCACCAGGTTCATCGGGTTGCCCACGGCATGGCCCGACACGAAGGGCGGGATCAGGTTGACCCAGCGCCAGGGCCGGCCGCGGCCGGCCTCGCGCAGGAAGTCCTCCTGGTCGTAATAGAAGTTGGGCGGCAGCTGGCGGGGATCGCTCTCGCGGCAGGGCGTGCGCGATGCGCCCCACTGGATGCCGTAGAACTTCGCGCCGGTCACCAGCACCACCTTGCGCAGGCCGGGCGCCGCCGCCTCGGCGGCGTGCACCGCATGGCGCAGCATCGCCAGGTTGGGGGCCACCTCGGCCGCCCGGTCGGCCGCCTGCACGTAGGCGGCGTAGAACAGGTGCGTGATGCCGGGATGGCCGGCGAGCGCGGCGCGCGCCTGCTGCGCGTCGGACAGATCCACCTCGATGCCCTGCGCGCCGGGCACGGCGGCGCCGCTGCGGCTGGCGCACAGCACGCGCCAGCCGTCGGCCGCCAGCCGCGTGGCGATGCCGCGGCCCACGATGCCGCTGGCGCCGGCCACCAGCGCGACGCGCTCCGCCGTCACGTCCGCCATGCCGTCAGCTGTTGAGCGTGATGTTCAGCCGCTTGATCAGCTCGCTCCAGGTCTTGCTGTCGGCGAGCACCACCTTGCGGAAGGCCTCGCCGTGCACCTGGGTCGGCACACCGCCGCCGCGCCGCACCGACTCCTGGAAGGCGGCGTCGGCCTGCATGTCGGCCACCGCCTTGAGCAGCTTCGCCGACACCGCCGGCGGCAGCGGCGCCGGGGCGACCATGCCGAAGAGCTGTTCGGGGATGCGCGCGGACAGGCCCGCCTCGGTGAGGTTGGGCACGTCCGGCAGCGCCGGATCGCGGCCCTCGCCGGTGACGGCCAGCGCGCGGATGCGCCCGGCCTGGATGAGCGGCAGCGAGGTGGCGAGCGAGGCGATCGTGTACTGCACGTCGCCGGCCATCATGGCCGCATCGGTCTCGTTGCCTGTCTTGTAGGGCACGTGCACTGCGCGGATGCCGGCCGCCGCGTTGAACTGCTCGACCGCCAGGTGGATGCTGTTGCCCACGCCGCTGGAGCCGAAGTTCAGCGCGCCGGGCTTGGACTTGGCCAGCGCGATGAACTCCGCCAGGGTGTTCACGCCCAGCTTCGGCGACACGGTGAGCACCTGGCGCGAGGTCTGGATCAGCCCGAGGTAGGTGAAGGACTTCTCGACGTCGTAGCCCGGGCTCTTGATCAGGTGGGGCGCCGAGGTCAGCGAAGTCGTGGTCCCCATGCCGATCACGTAGCCGTCGGGCTGCGCCCGCGCCACCGCGGCCATGCCGATGGTGCCGGAGCCGCCGAACTTCTGCTCGACCACCACGCTCTGCCCGAGCCGCCGGCCCAGGTCGGCGGCGATCAGGCGCGCCAGGACGTCCACGGCGCCGCCGAAGGGCGTGACCAGCGTGATCGGCCGCTCGGGCCAGTTGCCCTGGGCATGCGCCAGCGGCGCGGCGCCCGCCAGCACGGCGGCGCCCGAGGCGAGGCGGATCAATGCGGCGCGGCGGTCGATGGAACGGGTGGCAGGCATGCGCGCTCTCCTGGGGGATCGGTCGTTGAATGACAAAATATTAATGGACTAACCAATAATCCATAAACAAGGGTTTGCCCCACATCGCCCGGGTGGCCGCCAGGAGCCGCAGGCGGCCGATCCTGCCCAGGGAGGTCGCTTTTCTCCCGCTGTCTGTGCTAGTATAATCTAATGGTTGAACCAATTTTGAGGCAATGACCATGCTGAAGCACGAAGACAACGAACTGCTGGTGCGCGTCGGCCCCAAGACGGCGATGGGCGAGCTGATGCGCCTGTACTGGCTCCCGTTCCTGCTCTCCAGCGACGTTCCGCCCGACGGCGAGCCCTACCGCGTCCGTCTGCTGGGCGAGGACCTGGTGGCGTTCCGCGACCGGGAAGGCCGCGTGGGCCTGGTCGACCAGGCCTGCCCGCACCGCGGCGCGCCGCTGGTCTTCGCGCGCAACGAGGAAGGCGGCCTGCGCTGCGTCTATCACGGCTGGAAATTCTCGGTGGACGGCCGATGCCAAGAGATGCCCGCCGAGCCGGCAAACTCGCCCATGCTCGACCGCGTGCGCGTCAAGGCCTATCCGGTGCGCGAGCGCAATGGCGTGCTGTGGGCCTACATGGGCCCCGACGAGGCCCCGCCCGAGCTGCCGAGCATGGAATGGAACATGGTGCCGCCCGAGAACGTCCACGTGTCCATGCGCATCCAGGACTGCAACTGGCTGCAGGCGCTGGAAGGTGAGATCGATTCGGCGCATGCGGCCATCCTGCACGGCCGGGTGGACGCCGGCGGCAGCATCGACCAATGGAAGCAGGCCGCCGACCTCGCCCCCCGGTTCGAGGTCGTGCAGCACGACGCGGGCCTGCACGTCGCGTCCCGGCGCAAGCTCGACGGGGACAAGAACTACATCCGCGTCAACCAGTTCCTGATGCCCTTCTGGACCCTGGTCCCGCCCTTCTCCCAGTACCCCGAGCTGAGCGGCCACGCCTGGGTGCCGATGGACGACGAGCACACGCTGTGCATCATGTTTTCCTACCACCCGGCCCAGCCGTTCTACGAGAAGACGCGCAAGCTCTTCGTTGACGGGCACAACGGCCGCGAGACCGGCCATGCCTCGGCCAACTCGTTCGAGCCGCGGCCGGTGACCTTCCCGTATCACACCTACTGGAGCAAGTTCAATCGAGAGAACGCCTACGGCTATTCACCGGAGCTGTCCCGCAGGTACAACGCGGGCATGCCGGGCCTGTGGCTGCAGGACGCCGCCTGCCAATCGGGCGTGTCGGCCATCTACGACCGCAGCAAGGAGAACCTGGGTGTGAGCGACAGCGGCGTGGCCCGCACCCGCCGCGTCCTGCTGGAAGCGGTCAAGCGCCTGGCGGCCGAAGGCACGCGCCCGGCCTCCGTGGAGGATCCGTCCAAATTCCTGGTGCGCGCGATCTCGATCACGGTTGCGGAAGGCGGCGACTGGATGGCCGCGGGCGGAGAGTTCATGCGCGCGGAGCCTGGCAAGGACTTCGGTTACGCGCCCTGAGGGCGCGGCCGGCTCATACGGCACGGCGTTGCTTCGCCTGGCCGTACGTCGCGTCGGCACTGTCTGCGGCTTCGCGCCTCGTTCTCACCCGGATTGCAAACCCGTATCAGGCCTCTTCGCTCACCGTCCGGACCCGCGTGCCCGTGCCGTCGACGACAAAGCAGCCGGCGCCGGCCGGATCGGGGTCCAGGATGCCGCCGTACTCGGTCATGAGCAGGTGGGCGATCTCCTGCCAGTCCTCGGGGTGGCCCTCGGCCGCCACGTTGTCGAGCCAGACATAGCGGGTGGCCCGGTAGGTGCGGCCGGCGGCGTCTTCCACCTGGAAGACGCGGTCGGCGATTGTCTTCGTGTCCATCGGCAACTCCTGTGGGCGGCCGGCGTCTCCGCCCCTGAAGCCCGGGACAGGGCGGCCGCCAATTGCGCAATGGTAATACCAATCAATAAGCCAAGGCAAGCCGCCGGCGGCGGCGCCGGGCGCCTCAGGCTTCGGTGAGCGACTGCGCGGCGACCACGGCCTCGGTGCGGTTGCGCACGTTCAGGGCGCGGAAGATGGCCGCCAGGTGGATCTTCACCGTGCCCTCGCTGATGCCCAGGCTGCGGCCGATGAGCTTGTTGGGCTTGCCCTGCGAGAGCAGCTGCAGCACCTCGACCTGGCGCTCCGTCAGCACCTTGCGCAGGTGCTCCAGCGTGGGTGCGCCCCCGCGGGCGGCGCTGGCCGTGCCGCCCACGGCGAGCGCGGCCGGCGCGCCGGCCGGTCCGGGCACGGCGCCGCCCGGCAGCGCCGACAGCAGCATCGGCGGCACGTAGACGCCGCCGGCCATCACCAGGCGCACGGCCGAGAGCATCACGTCCGGAGAGTAGGCCTTGGGAATGAAGCCGAGCACGCCCCGCTCCAGCGCCGCGCGCATGACAGCCGGGTCCTCGTAGCCGGAGAGCACGATCACCGGCAGCGCCGGATGCCGGCTGCGCAGCTCGTCGATGTGCGAATAGCCTTCGGCGCCGGGGATGCTCAGGTCGATGAGGGCGAGGTCGATGTCGCTGCCGGCGGCCTCGCGCAGTTCGTCCGCGCTCATGGCGAGCACGAACTCGATGCCTTCCTGCAGTTCGGACAGCTTGGTCTTGACGGCCTCGATGACGAGCCGGTGGTCATCGGCGATCAGGATTTTCATGACGGTGGCACGGGGAGTGCGGAGTGCGCGCGCTGACGGTGGGCAAAGATAGCCTCCTTCCGCAGCGCGGGCAAGGCGCGCGCGCCCCCGCGAACGGCATAACTCCCAAGGGGTATGGCGCGGCCGTCCGGCCCGCCGGAAGAATCCCGCCCACCACCACGGGAGCGGACATGGGCAGGTGCCCCCAGGACTGGCAGCGAGGCAGGAGCGCCCCGTGCGACGACCGCAGCGGGCGGGCGCACGCGTAGCGCGTTCCCCATGCCGCCGCGGCTGTTCCGCTTCTGCGCCCCCGTCTTCTCGTTCGGGCTGGCGCTCGATGCCGCCCGCACCGGCACGCCCCTGGAACTCACCGGCGCCGAGGCCCTGCAGCGGGCGCGGCGCCTGATCGAGCGCGCCGCCGCGGCCGCCACGGCGGCCGGCAAGCCGCCGGAGCAGGTGCAGTCGGCCACCTTCGCCCTGGCGGTGTGGATCGACGAGGTCGTGCAGCGCCACCCGCCCTGGGCCGACAGCGCCGCCCCGCTGCAGCTGCAGATGTTCAACTCCACCAACGGGCCGACCGAGTTCTTCCATCACCTGGCCGCGCTGCCGGCGGACGACGCACAGCTGCGCGAGGTCTACTGGTATGTGCTCGCCCTGGGCTTCCGCGGCCAGTACTACTTCGAGCGCGACGGCGGCAGCGGCGAGCCGGCCAAGCTGCTGGCGCTGCACGCGCCGCAGCTGCCGGTGGCGCCGCTGCTGCCGCAGCGGCTGCAGGCCGAGCCGCTGACGCCCCAGCCCTACCAGCTGCCGGACCCGCCCGGCCCCCACGAGCCGCAGCGCCGCGAGCGCACCCTGCTGCGCACGGGCGCCGCCCTGCTCGTCCTGCTGCCGGCGCTGTGGTGGTTCGCCGCCCTGCTGGGGCCGGCCGGCCCGGCGGCCGGCGGCAGCCGGCTGGCCGCGCCCGGCCCCATCGAGCGCCGCCTGCAGGGCTATGCCTGCGCCGAACTGACGGTGGAGGAGCACGCGGGCACGCCGCCGCGGGTGCGCGGCTTCGTGCCCACGCCGGCGGACATCGAGCGCGTGCGCGGCGACCTGGCCGCGCTGCCGGAAGCGTCCGGCGCGGACGTGCAGCTGGAGGTGCGGCCCTGGCCCTACTGCGAGGTGGTCAGCGTGCTGCGGCCCTACCAGGCGCGCAATCGCCAGGCGCGCGCCGGCCTGCGGCTGACGGTGCCCTCGGCACGGGACGGCACGCTGCGCGAGGGCGATGCCTTCGTGGCCGAGGTGCGCGGCCCGGCCTTCCCCAGCCGCCTGTGGGTGGACTACTACACCGCCGACGGCGCCGTGCTGCACTTCCGCGTGGACGGCTCGCGCTTCACCGACCTGGCGCCCGGCCAGTCGGCCCGCTTCGGCGCCGACCTGCCGGCGAGCTGGCTGGTCAGCCCGCCCTTCGGCACGGTGCTGGTCACGGCCGTCGCCGCGGCGCCCGACGTGCAGGAGGCCGGCGCCGAGCCGCCGCCCTTCGAGCTGGCCGCGGACTACCTGCTGCGCCTGCGCGAGATGGTGAGCACCCGGCGCCCGGCGGACACGCCGGTCGCGGACTGGGTGTTCCTGCAGACCCGGGAGCGCTGAGGCATGCGCACGCCCCCACCCTGGCTCTGGTTCCTGCTGGCCGCGGGTGCGCTGGGCCTGGCGCTGTTCTGGTGGCGGCGCGTCGGCGCGCGGCGGTCGCGGCGCCTGCGCGAGCTGGTGCGCCGCTGCCAGGCGGCGGAGGCGGCGCAGGGCGGTCCCGGCCCCGCCTGGGAGGCACGCCTGCGCGCCGCCGTCGAGCCGCTGCCGGCGGCGCAGCGCAGGCGCTACGCGCAGCCGTGGATGCTGTGCGTGGGCGATCCGGCAGCCGACCTGGCGCAGTTGCTGGCCACCGCGCAGCCGGCCGGCCCGCTGTCCGTCGCGGACAGCGACGCCTTCTGGCGCTGGTGGTCCCTGGACGGCATGGTCGCCATCGAGATCCGGCCGCCGCCGCTGGGGCCCTCGTCAGCGCCGCAGGACGCGGCCTGGCTGCACGCCCTGCAGGTGCTGGCCCGGGAGCGGCCGCGGCTGCCGCTGCACGGCATCGTCCTGTGCGTGGCGGCCGCCACGCTGCGGGCCGACCCGGCCGTGCTGGCCGGCCTGCTCGAACTGATGGCCCGCCGCCTGTGCGAGACCGCCGGCCTGCTCGGCCTGCGGCTGCCGGTGCACGTCGTCGTCACCGGCCTGCAGCGGCTGGAGGGCTTCGACGCCGTGCGGGAGGCCCTGCCCGATGCCGCCCTGGCACGGGCACTCGGCCATCGCCTGCCGCCGGAGGCCGGCGCGCTGCCGCAGGAGGAGGTGCTGCTCGATGCCCTGTTCGACGCGGTCTTCGACACCGTCGAGGAGCAGCTGCACGCGCTGCGCGTGGGCCTGCTGCCCGAGGCGAGCGACGCCGGCGCGCGCCAGGGCATCCACCTGTTCGTGCAGGAGTTCGCGACGCTGCGGCCCGGGCTGCGCGCCCTGGTGGGGCAGCTGTCGCGCTTCGGCACCGAGGGGCAGGTGTTCTGGCGCAGCCTGTACTTCTGCGCCGTCGCGCCGCAGGCCGCGTTCGTGCACGACCCGTTGATGCGCTTCCTGCCGGCGGACCAGCCGCTGGCGCGCGAGCGCGGCGGATGACTAGGGCTTGATGCCGATCTGCCGCGCGCCGAAGGTCACGGCCAGGTCGAGCGGCTTGCCCGGCTCCACCGCCCGCACCTCGCGCCAGCGCGCGCGGTCGAGGTCGCGGAAGGCGGCCATGAAGGCCAGCGCCCGCGCGTCGGCGGGCAGCGTCATGTTCAGCTTGCGGCTCTCGCCGGGGCGCAGCAGCATTTCCTCGCGCTGCACCAGCTCGGCGCCCAGGGCCTGCTGGTCCTTCTCGAAGAGCGTGAAGAAGTCGGCCGCCTCGAAGGGCGCCGGCGTCTTGAGCGCATACACGCGGATGGTCAGCGGCGAGGCGCGGCCGCGCGCGTCGGGGTTGGCGTCGGGGCCGGCGATGAGGTTCAGCGCCACCGGCGTGACCACCGGCTTGGGTGCGCCGGCACAGCCGGCGAGCCACCACGGGGCCAGGGCAGACAGGCCGATCCAGCCCGCGAGGGACCGGCGGCCATAGGACAAACGGTGAGTGCCTGCCATGCGCATGCTATTTCCTTCGTTGCATTGACCCTCCAGGGGGCATCTTCGATTATCCCCAGCGGATTTCGCCAGGCAACATGCTCACCCCGGAACTCGTCGACGCACTGCAAGCGCCCATCAGCGAGGCTTCGCCCTGCGGCGACGATCTCGAATACGACGCCGCCTTCATCGCCCTGGAGGGCGCGGCGCAGGGCAAGCCCGAGCAGCAGTTCGGCGACACGGTGATCCCGGCGGTCGAGCCGGAATGGGCGCAGGTCTCGGAGCAGGCCATCGAGCTGCTCCGGCGCAGCAAGGACGTGCGCGCGGCCGTGCTGCTGCTGCGCGCCAGCACGCGCCAGCAGGGCCTGGCCGGCTTCGGCCTGGGGCTGCAGTTGCTGCACGGGCTGCTCGACCGCTTCTGGGACGGCATCCATCCGCGCCTGGACGCCGACGACGACAACGACCCGACCATGCGCCTGAACGCGCTGGCGCCGCTGTGGGACGACCAGCTCGTGATCCGCGACCTCCACGACGCGGCGCTCGGCGTCTCGCGCAGCGTGGGACCGATGCGCGTGCGCGACGTCGCGGTCGCCCGCAACGCGCTGCCGGCCGGCGACAACAGCTACTCGCCCGCGCAGGTGCAGGGCGGGCTCGAGGAGATCTTCGCGGCCGAGCCGCAGGCCGCCGGGCGGATGCAGGGCATCGCCGCGGCCGTCGCCGGCCTGCAGGGCCTGCTGGTCGAACGCACCGGCCGCAGCGACGCGGTGGACCTGGCGCGGCTGCGCGCGATCGGCCAGCTGCTGGCACAGGCGGCCCGCGAGGCCGCCGGCACGCCCGAGGCCGGCGGCGAGGACGCCCCGGGCGCGTCCGAGGCCGCGGCGGCGAGCACGGAGGACGGCGCACGGCCGGCCGGCGGCGCGCCGCGCGGCGAGATCGGCACGCGCCAGGACGCCATCCAGATGCTGGACCGCGTCATCCGCTACCTGGAGAAGGCCGAGCCCGGCAACCCGGCGCCCCTGCTCATCGAACGCGCCAAGAAGCTCATCGGCGTGAGCTTCCTGGACATCATCGCCAACCTCGCTCCCGACGCCATGGGCACCATCGAACACGTGACCGGCGCCCGGGCTTCCTCGGATTCGGAATAGCGCCCGCATCACCGCCGCGCGCCGTCGTCCGCACCGTTTCATTCCACCCTCCCGCCAGGAGTCCGTCATGTCCAAGAGCAGCCAGAAGTTCATTGCCCGCAACCGCGCGCCGCGCGTGCAGATCGAATACGACGTCGAGCTGTACGGCGCCGAGAAGAAGGTGCAGTTGCCCTTCGTCATGGGCGTTCTGGCCGACCTGTCGGGCAAGCCCGCCGATCCGCTGGCGCCGGTGGCCGACCGCAAGTTCCTCGAATTCGACGTCGACAACTTCGACGCGCGCATGAAGGCGATGAAGCCGCGCACCGCCTTCTCGGTGGAGAACACGCTCACCGGCGAAGGCGAGCTGAAGGTGGAGCTGACCTTCGAGAACATGGAGGACTTCTCGCCCGCCGCCGTGGCGCGCAAGGTCGACTCGCTGAACAAGCTGCTGGAGGCGCGCAACCAGTTGTCCAATCTCGTCACCTACATGGACGGCAAGACCGGCGCCGAGGAGCTGCTGGCCAAGGTGCTGGACGACCCGGCCCTGCTGCAGTCGCTGGCCTCGTCGGCCAAGCAGCCCGAAGAGGGCGGCGCCGCCTGAACCACCGCATTGCGAAGAGGAGAAAACCCATGGCCGAAGCACTCCAGCAGAACGCGCTCAAGGACGTCGAATACGCGGGCAGCGACTTCGCATCGCTGCTGCAGAAGGAATTCAAGCCCCGCAGCGACGAAGCCAAGAGCGCCGTCGAGCAGGCCGTCCTGACGCTGGCGCAGCAGGCGCTGAGCCAGACGCAGCTCATCGGCAAGGACGTCACCAAGTCGATCCAGGCCATGATCGCCGCGATCGACGCCAAGCTGACCGAGCAGATCAACAAGATCATCCACCACCCGGACTACCAGAAGCTCGAGAGTGCCTGGCGCGGCCTGCACTACATGGTGAACAACACCGAGACCGACGAGAACCTGAAGATCCGCGTGATGGACATCTCCAAGCAGGAGCTGGGCAAGACGCTGAAGAAGTTCAAGGGCGCGGCCTGGGACCAGAGCCCGATGTTCAAGAAGGTCTACGAGCAGGAGTACGGCCAGTTCGGCGGCGAGCCCTTCGGCGCCATCGTGGGCGACTACCACTTCGACCACACGCCGCCCGACGTGGAGCTGCTGGGCGAGATGGCCAAGATCGCGGCCGCGGCCCACGCCCCCTTCATCACCGGTGCCGGCCCGAGCCTGATGCAGATGGAGAGCTGGCAGGAGCTGGCCAATCCGCGCGACCTGACCAAGATCTTCCTCACGCCCGAGTACGCGGCCTGGCGCTCGCTGCGCGAGTCCGACGACGCGCGCTACCTGGGCCTGTGCATGCCGCGCTTCCTGGCGCGCACGCCGTACGGTGCCAACACCAACCCGGTGGAGGAGTTCGACTTCGAGGAGGACACGGCCGGCGCCGACCACAGCAAGTACGCCTGGGCCAACGCCGCGTACGCGATGGCCACCAACATCAACCGCTCGTACAAGCTGTACGGCTGGGGCTCGCGCATCCGCGGCATCGAGTCGGGCGGCGCAGTGGAGAACCTGCCCCTGCACACCTTCCCGAGCGACGACGGCGGCGTCGACCAGAAGTGCCCGACCGAGATCGCCATCAGCGACCGGCGCGAGGCCGAACTCTCCAAGGCCGGCCTGCTGTCGCTGATCCACCGCAAGAACTCGGACTTCGCGGCCTTCATCGGCGCCCAGTCGCTGCAGAAGCCCGCCGAGTACGACGACCCGGACGCCACCGCCAACGCCAACCTGGCGGCGCGCCTGCCCTACCTGTTCGCCTGCAACCGCTTCGCGCACTACCTCAAGTGCATCGTGCGCGACAAGGTCGGCAGCTTCAAGGAGCGCGCCGACATGGAGCGCTGGCTGAACAAGTGGATCACCAACTACGTGGACGGCGACCCCACCACCTCGTCGGAGGAGACCAAGGCCCGCAAGCCGCTGGCCGCCGCAGAGGTGGTGGTCGAGGAGGTGGAAGGCAACCCCGGCTACTACACCTCGAAGTTCTTCCTGCGCCCGCACTACCAGCTCGAAGGGCTGACGGTGTCGCTGCGCCTGGTGTCGAAGCTGCCCTCGGCCAAGGGCGCGAGCTGAGCCTGGCGGCGGGTTCCTCTTCTTTTGAAAAGCCGGGGCGCTTCATCGTTCTCCACACAGCTTCCCCACCCATCCGCAAGGAAGTCCCGGCCCCTCCTCACCACCCACCCAACTGAAAGGTGCACATCATGGCAGTAGACATGTTCATCAAGATCGACGACATCGAAGGCGAGTCGGCCGACAAGACGCACGGAAAGGAGATCGACGTCCTGGCATGGAGCTGGGGCATGTCGCAAAGCGGCACGACCCATACGGGCACCGGCGGCGGCGCGGGCAAGGTCAACGTGCAGGACCTGTCTTTCACCAAGTACATCGACTCCGCCTCGCACGCGCTGCAGCTCGCCTGCTACGGCGGCAAGCACATTCCCAAGGCGGTGCTGGTGGTGCGCAAGGCCGGCGAGAACCCGCTCGAGTACATCAAGATCACCATGGAGGAGCTGATCGTCACCAGCGTCTCCACGGGCGGCAGCGGCGGCGAGGACCGGCTGACCGAGAACGTCACCCTGAACTTCGCCAAGGTGAAGTTCGAGTACGACCCGCAGACCAAGCAGGGCGCGGGCAAGGGCGTGAAGACGGCGGCGTGGAACATCGCCGAGAACGCCAAGTACGGCTGACGGCCCGGCGGCCCGCGCGCGGGCCCGGAATGCAAACGCCGGCGGTCATCGACCGCCGGCGTTGTCGTTTGTGGGCAGGGGCTGCCGCCGCCCGCTCGCTCGCTCGCTGGCGTACCTTCGGCCTGACGGCCTACGGTCGGGCCTCTTGGGGTAGTCCGGCGAGGCTCATTCCGGCAGCAGGCGCGTGTCGTCGCTGTCGTCGTCGCCCGCCGTCACCCACAGGCCGAGCGCGGTGTAGTTGTCGTGTCCCGGCTTCGCGCGCGCCCGGATCTGCGCATCCAGTTCGTCGATCCACTGGCTCGGCGTGCGCGAGGCGTGCAGGGTGGTGACCAGCCCCTCGTCGCCCAGCACCTCCCAGACGCCGTCCGAACACAGCAGCACCACGTCGCCCGTCTGCAGCCGCATGCGGTCGGAGATGCTGATCTCCGGCAGGTCGCTCACCGAGCCCAGCGCCGACAGCAGCATGTTGCGCTGCGGGTGCAGCCGGGCGCCCTCCTCGTCGAGCATGCCGCCCGCCACCATCTGCTGCACCAGGCTGTGGTCGGTGGTGCGAGCGACGATCGCGCCGCCGCGGAACAGGTAGGCGCGGCTGTCGCCGCAGTGCGCCCACATCAGCGCCTCGTGCTCCAGGTCGATCGCCGCGAACACGACCGTGGAGCGCATCGCGGCCAGCTTGCCGCCCTCGGCCTGCCGGGCGACCACGTCCAGGTTGGCCTGCTCCAGCAGCTGCCGCAGCGCGTCGCCGTCCAGCGAGGGGCCGGCCGCATAGCCGCCCAGGATGCTGCTGCGCGCGGTCGCGGCCGCGACGTCGCCGCCGCCGTGGCCGCCCGCGCCGTCGGCCACCAGGCAGGCCACGAAGTGGCCGTTGTGCCAGTGGCCGTGCACGTCCTCGTTGTATTCGCGGCCACCCGGCTTGGAGAGGGTGACGATCTCGATGTCCACGCGTGTCCTCGCCGGTCGCCTGATGCCTGCCGCTCCGGGCTCAGGCCCGGTCGCCGTCCTTCAGGCGCGCCATCTGCTCCTCGTAGGCTTCGAGGAAGGCCTTGCCGAACAGCGCATGGAAATCGTCCTCCGCCTCGCTGGCGATGCCGGCGTACAGCGCGGTGAACTGGTCCCACAGCTTGGCCTTGCGGTTGGCGGCGAAGAGGCTGTCGAGCGCGGACTTCGCCGCGATCTTCTTCTCCAGCTCCTCCGGGCCGAAGCGCTCGATCAGGCGGGCCAGCGCGGCGCGCATGCCGACCATCACGCCGAACTGGTGCGAGCGCAGATCGTCGAAGGCGTCGCGCATGGCGGCCTCGGCCGGCATGAAGCCGCGCACGCCGGGCCCCAGCAGGTGGGTGAGCGCCACGTCCACCGTGGGCGAGAACTTCAGCGGGTTGTTGGCCTGCGCGGCGATCATCGTGACCTCCGCCCGCACCTCGCGCTTGAACTCCTGGCGCGTGAGCAGCAGCTGCAGCGTGCCCTCGGTGGCGCCGCGCAGCAGCACGCCGATGCGCTCCATCAGCGCCGGCGTCAGCGTCGTGGGCGGCTGGTGCATCGGGCCCAGGCCGCGCAGGAAGGCGGCGAGCAGGTCGCCGGCATCGGCGCTGCCGATGGCTGGCGCGGCGGGCGCGGCCGCCACCGGGGCCGCGGCAGGTGCGGCAGGTGCGGCATGCCGCACCGGGGCGGGCGGCGGTGATGGTGCCGGCTCCGGCGCCGCGGCGGGCCGCACGGGCGCGGCCTGCGGCGCCGCCGGCGCGGCGAAGATGCCGGTGAGCGGGTCGTCCGGCAGCGCCTGCGGCGCCGGTGCGGCGCGACGGGAGATGCGGATCGGCTGGCCGGTCTGGTCGTCGAACAGGGTGCCCTCGTCCGGCGATGCCGCGGACGCCGGCGCGGCCGGCATCGCCGCGCGGGGCGGCTCGAAACCGAACTGGCCGATCGGCAGGTGGTCGCTGCGCGGCGCCTGCGCGGGCGGGCGCGCCTGCTGCAGCGCGGCCAGCGGGTCGTCGACGGCACCGGCCGTGTTGGGCTGCAGCAGCGGGTCGGCCAGCGGCGACAGCGCGAGCGGATCGCCGCCCAGGCCCGAGCCCATGCCGCCGAACAGCTCGTCGATCTTCTGCGCGCTGGCCGTCGGCGACGCGGCGGCCGGCAGGCCGAGGTCGGAGAAGTCGTCCAGCACCGGGCCGCCGGCAGACGCGGGCGCAGCGGGCGGCGCCATCAGGTCGGCAAAGGGGTCCGGTGCGTCCGCTGCGGCCTGGCGCGTGCCGGCGGCCAGAGGGTCCGGGAAAGGCAGGTCGGCCGGGGCTGGGGCCGGTGGCGCGGCGGCGGGCGGCGGCGGGGCCAGGCCGGCGAGGAGGTCTGCGAAGGGATCGTCGTCTCCGGCGGCCGGCGCCGCGGCAGCGGCTGCGGGCGCCGCATGCGCCTGCGGCGCCGCCGCACTCACCAGCAGCTCGAAGCCGCCGATCACCAGCCGGTCGCCATCGGCCAGCGGTGCCTCGCGGCCGGAGCCCAGCGGCTGGCCGTTGGACTGCATGGGGTTGCTGCCGCGATCGACGATCACGTACTGGCCGTCGCGGCACAGCACCTGCGCATGCACGCGCGAGACGGTGCGCTCCGGGTCGCTGAGCACCAGCGTGTTGGTGTCGGCCCGTCCGACGGTGCCGCCCTGGGGCCCGAAGTCGGCCGACGCCCCCGCGACCGGAACGCCCTGCCGGCTGACCACTGCGATACGAATCATCTGCTACCGGCTCCCGGCCTTGCTCCGTTGCCGCCCGCCAGCCAGCGCGGGCGGTCCTTCGCGCGGAGTATTCATTCGGTACAGGGGGTTGGCAATCTCGCCGTACGGCCTATGCCTCGGCCGGCGAGGTCTCAACCCAACCGGTCGAGCCAGCGCTGCTGGCGCCACGCCGGCGCACTGGTGGGAAACAACGGCATGTCCGGCTGCAGCAGCGTGCGATGCAGCGCGGCCGCCACGCGCCGGCGCTGGAAGCCCTCGCGCAGCACCTGCGCGCAGGCAGCCTCGGACACCGGCTGCCCGAGGAACCACCGCGAGCCCGGCGCGAAGCGCGCCGCGTTGGCCTGCCACCAGCGCTGCAGCCTCTGCGCGTCGGGCCAGGGCAGCGCCGCGTCCTCGGGCAGGTCGACGTTCTCGTCGTCGGGGTCTTCGCTGGGGCCGTCCTCGAAGCCCTCCGGCGGCGGCACCTCCATCTGTTCCAGGTTGAAGTCCACGCCGGTGATGCCGACGAAGGCCTCGGCAGCGATGCGCGCCGCGGCAGGCTGCGCCATCTGCTCGATCAGCCAGGGCGCATAGCGCGCGTCGCCGACGAAGCCGGCGCCCACGATGCGAAGCCGCGCCGCGCCGGGCAGCCCGGCGCATTCGGACAGCAGCGCGTGGCCGGCGCCGACGTCCAGCGCCTGCAGCGCGAGCTGGAAGGCCCGCATCTGCCGCGGGCCGGGTTCCAGCGCGAAGGCGCGCAGCGCATCGAGGGCATGGCCGCGGTCGCCCAGCAGCACCGCCGACCAGGCGGCCCAGAAGCGCAGTTCGGGCTTGGCCTCGCCGAGCAGCGCCCGCACGCGCGGCAGCAGGTCGGTGCGGCCCAGTTCCCCGGCCGCCCGCAGCGCGCGGATGCGCACGCTGTCCGCCTCGTCGGCCAGGGCCGCGTCGAGCACGGCGCCCGGGTCGCGCCGGTGCAGCGCACAGGCGGCGACACCCAGCTTGCGCGCCAGCGGCGCCTCGCCGCCCAGCAGCGCCTTGACGCGGTGGCCCAGGTGCGCCGGCTCGACCCAGCCCAGCGCGGACACCAGCCCGGGCACGGCCCGGGGCGCCGCCTGCGCCCGCGCGAGCAGGTCGTCGAAGCGCCCGTCGGCAGACTCGACGGCCAGCACGGCAGCGGGGAAGAAGTCCTCCGGACCCTCGTTCTCCAGCGCCTCTGCAGCGCATTGCCAGCCGTCGTCGCCCGCCACCCGCAGGCCGTCGATGTGAGCCGCCAGGCGCTCGTCGAGGTCGGCGAACTGCCGGGGCGAGTAGTTGGGCGCATGGACGGCATGGGTGCGCTGGAGCCAGAGGAAGGCCGCTTCCTCGGCATGCTCGGCGACCACGGAAGGCAGCGTGTCAGGCTTCACGGCGCGGGCCCCCTTCACTCGAAATGCAGCCGCGCGATAGGCCGCGTCGCATGCCAGGTACAGCAGAGGTTGACGATGAGATCCCACGCCTCGAGTTCGGCGTTGTCCCAGATCCACTCCTGGTAGTGGATCGTGCGCGGGTCGTTGAACAGGGCCTGCGCACCGCTGACCTCGACCGGCTCGTCAGCGTCGCTCGGATAGGCCAGCGTCAGCGCGTCCCACAGCGCGAGCGTCTCCAGCAGGCCCGCGCCGACGTCGGGCGGCACCGGCTGCGCGAACTCGATCTCCACCAGCAGGGCCGAGTTGCCGGCCAGGTCCGGCGGCAACTCGACCGCAAACGGCGGCTGTGCGGCGGCGGCAGGGCGTACGCCGCCCTCGGCCAATAGATCGTGCTCGCGGCGGCCGAGCAAGGCATGTGCCGACCGGAACGAGACGTCGTGATGCCGGCAGTCGGCCAGCATGCCACCCAGCACCGCCAGCGCCGTGACCGGCAGGTCCTCGACGTCGAGCCTCGCATGGACCGATGCCGTACCGGCGCGGACCTCGACGCGGGACGCCTGGCGCCGTCGGCAGGGAAAGAAGAACCCCGCCCCGACTGCATCGAGAAAAGCGCCGATGCGGCGCTGCACCAGCTCGATGGCGCCTTCGGGCCCGGCAGCCACCACGGCCTCGATCACGACGGCGCCGGCGTAGCGCTCAGACGAAGAAACGGCGAAGCCAGTCATGCGCATCCTCTTCCGACATGCCCTGGATCGCCAGATCGTCGAGCGCGTCGTCGGGCGCCACCACCGGCGCAACGAGCCGGCCCACGGCGTGGACGGCGGGCAGCAGGTCCTGCCGGTTGACGTCGCCGAACTGCGGCGCATCGCCGGCGCGCAAGAGCACGCCGTCCTTTCCGAGCGGGAGCACCGACACGCCCGCAGGGGCGCTGCTCTCCAATGCCGCGCGCCCGCCCAGGGTGGCCACCATCCCGGCCCCCAGGAAGGTCAGCCAGTTGACCGCCACCACGCCCTTCTCGGCCGCGTTGGACAGCGTGAGCGTATCGCCATAGCCCAGGCCGGGGTGCCGGCGCAGCAGGGGCGCCGCCCACTGGCAGACCTCGCGCTCCAGCGCGGGGTCCGCCTCGTCCCAGACGAGCGAGTACCCGCAATAGCCGCTGCTGAGCGGGAACTCCGCCAAGGCGTTGCGTGCCAGCGCAATCACTTCCTCCGGCGCATCGCCCCACTCCACCGGCAGCATCATCCGCACCACGAAACACGGCGGATCGAAGACGCCGAGCAACGACATCTTCACGGCGGGCGGAAAGAGATCGCGCGCCGCGGCGCCCGAATGCGCCCGGAATCCGAGCATCTTGCCGGCCAGCAGGCCCGGATCGGCGAACCAGTGGTAGGGCCCATCGAGCGCACTGGCCTCGAAGGCGCGAAAGCGCTTCATGTCGCCGGTGCGGTAGAAGCGGATGTGCTCGCCGAAAGCCTCGCAGAACGTGCGCAGGAACCGCGCGAAGCCCGCGCCGCTGTCTTGCGGCCCATAGGCGAAGGCGACGACCTCCAGGCAGGGCATCGCCAGGACATGCGCATGCTTCGCGTGCGTGAATCGGGACCCATCCATGCTTTCACCTTTCAAGTGCAGACGCAGTCATTCTCGACATCCATGACCGTCACCTTCCCCGCCTTGCCGGCCTTCTTGATCTGGGCCGTCTGGTTGTCCGTCAGCGAGTCGCCGGGAAACTTGACCTCGATGATCTTGGTCACGCCGCTGAGCGTCACCGATCCTCTTTCCACCGCTTTCGTGGCTCCTGTCAGCACGATGTCCCACTTGACGAAACCCGAACCGCCGCCGGTCACCTTGCCCCATTTGCCGATGAAGTCGCCGCCGATTTTTTGCGAAGCCTCGGTGATCAGGCCCGGCTGGCGCCCGCGCGGCTTGGGATCGAGGTGGTTGCGCATGAGGTTCTGGTATTTCGAGCGTGGCGTCCTGCCTGCCTTGACGTCCGCCGCATCCAGCTTCTTCTTGTCGTCCATCGCCTTGCAGGCCGCGTCGCAGAGCTTGTCGGCCAGTGCCTTGTCGCCGACCTCCGCGACAAACGGCGCCTGCGCCTCCCCGCCCAGATTCGCCGCGTTCTGCGCGTTGTGATACATCTGGTCGCCAAGCCGGTTGGCGTTGCCGCCATCCATCTTGACGTCGAAGGAGAAGCCGATCCAGGTGGCCTCCTTCATGAAGGTGCTGGACTTCACGCCGCCGGCGGTGCCCGCGTTGTCGCCGTTGGACAGCGCGAACTTCGACTTGCGATGCGCCGCATGCGCCTTGTCGCCCTTGACGGTCGTCGTCCCGTCGGACAGCGTGCCGGACAGCGCGATGTTCGGATAGGGCACCGGCACCGGTCCGCCGGGGCTCGGCGTCTTGCAGACGTCAGGGATGGTCGCGTTGCTGATGCCGGTGCTGAACTTGTGGACCAGCGTGGTGGACGTGCCGTTGACGCGGATGGTGACCGGCATGCTCAACCGCGGACCGCGTCCGCGCCCCGCAGCAGCATCGCCCCGCGCTCGCCGCGCTCGGAGCTGCCCCAGACCATCGACAGGGGGCCCTTGCCGTAGCGCTTGCGCGCTGCAATGAGTGCCAGCGCCGCATGCAGCGGCCCGCCGGCGGCGCCCACGTCGCCCCAGCAGTCGGCCGGGCAGACGAATTCGGACGGCGCGCGAAAGCGCTCGGCCGTGCGCAAGACGGCGAAGCCGTACTCCTCCGTGCGATACCGCTCCCCGTTGAGGTCGCAATACACGTCGTGCACCTGCTCGCCCGGCGCCAGCCCCTGCAGCGCGGCGCGAAAGGCCTGGGTCAACCCTTCGCCCACGCACACGTCGTCGGTCTTGATGAGCCGGTGCTCCATGCCGATGCCGACCGACACCAGTTCCCCCAGCGGCTCGGCGCCGCACTGCCGCGCCGCATCAACGGTGCCCAGCAGCATGGCGCCCGCGGCCTCGCCGGGGATGAAGCCCCAGGCGTTGTTCAGCGGACCGCCGCCGTGCAGCTGATCGCAGGCTTCGATCCATTCCAGCGTCTCGGGCGCGAGGCAGGAATCGGCGCCGACGACCAGGCAGGCATCGAAGGCGCCCCGGGTGCAGCCAGCCTCGGCTGCGGCGACGGCCAGGTGGCCGGCAGCATGGCCCGCCTC
>Ga0164243_10001374_pt1 | contig 41262 bp, 37 predicted proteins | sample OricompcompostOP_FD_108781 | JGI IMG/M metagenome (GOLD analysis project Ga0164243, IMG submission 108781) | Organic Plus compost microbial communities from Emeryville, California, USA - Original compost - Organic plus compost (OP) | ecosystem: Engineered > Solid waste > Mixed feedstock >... | reverse complement strand
TGGGAGGGCACAGAGGCAACAAAACTTACGGTCAGATGAATTGTCCAGCTGCCCGTGCTGCATTGGCTGCACCTACGCGGGATGTCTACATCCGAAACCGGGTTTTCTTTGCTGATGAAGTCACCGCAATCGAAGCTGGATACCGGCCGTGCGGAAGGTGCATGCGACGTGAGTATCAGGCCTGGAAGGTGGGGAAAGCTACTGGGGCATAGCTGCTGGATCGTGTCATATCGGCGTGCACCGAATGGCTATTTGAGCGTGATGATGCGATTGGTGCATCGTTCCGAAGTTCGCTCCAGAGGACGCTGCACAATCACGCGAACTTCGTATTCAGGACACCAGCCTGACGAAGACTTTGTTATCGTGAAACGCCGCGCCGCCAAAGGGGGCAATGGCGTCTGCGCCGGTGAGCGAATTGATGCCGCAGCCGTCTGCGTAAGCGGAGTTGGGCCAGATCGATTCCGCGATCACGACGCCGCGCCGCACGCCGTCGAATAGCTTGATATGCAGACGCACTTCGCCGCGCCTATTGCCGATGACGACAAAAGCGCCATCGGCAATCCCGTGCTCAAGGGCATCATCGGGATGCATCATCAATGTCGGGCGCCCTTCCCGCTTCACAGATGTCGGCGTTTCGTTGAAGGTCGAGTTGAGGAATTGCCGCGCCGGCGATGTCGCGAGCCGAAACGGAAATTCCTTGTCCGCGACTTCGATGCTCTCCCAATGGTCCGGCAGCGGCGGAATGTCATCGACAGGCCCGGCCGTCCATGGCGATCTGAACGGCACCTTCGGCCAGTCCGGCTTGAAGCGGAATTTCTTGTCCGGCCAGTTGAAGCCTTCGGTGTAATGCGCGCGCTCGAACGGCGGCTGGCAATCGATCCAGCGCTCGCGCTCCAGCCGTTCGAGATCGCCCCAGCCCGAATTCTGCAAGGTCCAGTCGATCAACTCACGCGGCGACATCGCAAAGCCCGGATGCTCCGCGCCCAGCCGCTGCGCCAAAGCGCAGATCACATCGTGGTTGGAGCGGCATTCGCCCGGCGCATCGACAAGCTTCGGCCCGAGCAAGATGTACTGGCTGCCGCCCGCCTGATAGAGATCGTCGTGCTCCATGAACATCGTCGCCGGCAGCACAATGTCGGCCATCGCCGCGGTTTCGGTCATGAATTGCTCGTGCACGCACACGAACAGCTCGTCGCGCGCAAAGCCGCGCTTCACCACATTCTGGTCCGGTGCAACCGACATCGGATTGGTGTTCTGGATCAACAAAGCCGTCACCGGCGGTCCGCCTTGCAATGCCCCGGCATCACCATCAAGGATCGGACCGATCCGCGACTGATCGAGCATGCGGATCGATGGATCCACCAGATCGAGACCGTCGATCATCGTCCTGTTCCAATGATAGATCGCGCCGTTATTGTGGAACGCGCCGCCGCCTTCGTATTTCCATGCTCCGGTCACCGCCGCGATGCAGCTTGCCGCATGCATGTTCACCGCGCCGTTACGTGAGCGCGAGAAGCCATAACCGAGCCGGAAGAAGGTGCGCTTGTTGGCGGCGATCAGCCTTGCGAATTCCTCGATCGTTTCGACCGGGCAGCCCGTGATCGCTGAGGCCCATTGCGGCGTCCTCGCCTTCACATGGGCTTCGAGTTCATGCGGCACATCGGTGAAGCGCTCGAGATAATCCCGGTCGGCCGCGCCATCGCGAAACAGGCAATGCATGATGGCGCAGGCCAGCGCGCCGTCGGTGCCCGGCTTCACCAGCACCGGCAGATCCGCCTGCTGCATCGTGCCGTTCATGTAGATATCGACCGCGACGATCTTCGCGCCGCGTTCCTTCCGCGCCCGCGTTGCGTGCGTCATCACATTGACCTGCGTCGACACCGGGTTGGTGCCCCAGATCACGACAAGATCGGATTTCGCCATCTCGCGCGGATCGGGTCCGGCGAGACGGCCCGTGCCGGCGATGAAGCCGCTCCAGGCCGGATTGACGCAGATGGTCGAGAAGAAGCCGGAATATTTCTTGGCGTGACGCAGGCGGTTGATGCCATCGCGCATCACGAGGCCCATCGTCCCGGCATAGAAATACGGCCAGACCGTCTCCGACCCGTAGCGCGCCTCTGCTTTCAGGAATTGCTCGGCGACGATGTCGAGCGCGTCATCCCAGCTGATCGGCTCGAACGCGCCCGAACCTTTTGCGCCCTTGCGACGTAGCGGCTGCGTCAGGCGGTCCGGGTGATGGATGCGTTCAGCATAGCGCGCAACCTTCGCGCAGATCACGCCTGCGGTATAGGCGTTGTCGTCGGCGCCGCGAATTCGGCCGATACGCTGCCCGTCGAGCACTTCGACTTCCAGTGCGCAGGTCGACGGGCAATCATGCGGACAGGCCGAGGCCCGGATAGCAAGAGAGGCAGGATGAACGTTCATCCTGCCTCTCTTAGCACTTTTGCCGATAGGAACTTAGTGCTTGTGCGGGAACTCTTTCGGCCCGGGCGGATCCGTGACCAGCGGCGCATCCAGCATCCGCTTGTGATGCTTGCTCCGCAGGATCCAACCGAGCACGACAACGAAGACCGCACCCGCGGCGGCTGCCCAGAAATGCAGCGCGTGCAAGGCATCGGCGCTAAGGAACGCGTTCAGCGCATTGTCCTTGGCCATGATGTCACCGGCCACCCAGCCGAGCAGCGCCGCACCCGCCCAGACCAGGATCGGGAAGCGATCGAGCAGCGACATCAGCAAAGCCGAACCGGCGATGATCAGCGGCACCGACGTCGCAAGGCCGAACACGATCAGGATGGCCTTGATGGTCGAGGCATGGGCGAGATCGACCGCGGCGGCTGCGGACTCCGCCGCAGCGGCGATTGCAATTACGTTGTCGAGGCTCATGACGATGTCGGCAATCGCGACGATGCGCACCGCGCGCCAGAGATTGTCGGCTGCAGCGACCTTGCCTTCGCCATGATCTTCTTCCGGCACCACGAGCTTGACCGCGACCCAGAGGAGCAGGATGCCGCCGACCAGCTTCAGGTACGGATATTCCATGGCCTGCGCGACGACGAGCGTGAAGACGATGCGCAGCGCCACGGCAACGCCGGCGCCCAGCACCATGCCCCAGAAGCGCTCGCGCGCAGGCAGCATCCGGCAGGCCAGCGCGATAACGACCGCGTTGTCCCCGGAGAGAATGACGTTGATGCCGATGATTTTCCCCGCCGCCACCCAGAATGCGGGCGAGAACAGATCCGCCAATAGCGTTTCCACCAGTAACCCCTTGTGATTTGTCGGTCGGGGTGTTTTTACGACCGTAAATCTACAGGGGCAACTGTATTAGGTATTCCAGACTGTGGGAACTTGTCGCGGGTGCCTGGAAATACACGCGATTTCTGGAATCGTCGTCCAAGGTTTCGTTGACGCAGCGCACAATTCCCGGCCCGGCGAAGTGTTCCGCTCCACCGGGCCAGGGGTTTCAGATCAGCCGACGATCTCGTTGCCAGAGAAGAACTGGGCAATTTCCTGGGCCGCAGTTTCAGCGGCATCGGAGCCGTGGACGGAGTTCTCACCAACCGATTTCGCATAGAGCTTGCGGATCGTGCCATCGGCCGCCTTTGCAGGGTCGGTCGCGCCCATGATCTCGCGATACTTGGCGATCGCGTTCTCGCCTTCCAGCACCTGAACCACAACCGGAGCCGAGATCATGAAGTCGACCAGCTCGCCAAAAAACGGCCTCTCCTTGTGGACGGCATAGAAGGTCTCGGCCTCGGCCTTCGACATGCGGATGCGCTTCTGCGCAACGATCCGCAGGCCTGCCTTCTCGATCACCGCATTGATTGCACCGGTCAGGTTACGCGCGGTCGCGTCCGGCTTGAGAATCGAAAAAGTACGCTCGATCGCCATGAGAAACGTCCTTGAATGTCAGAGAAAGGGAGCCCGGGAGGGATGCGCGCGGCTTATAGCCGTGGTGCCGCCATCCGGCAAGGCAAGCGCGGCGTCGGCAATCGCCTCCCGCTTTAACTTTTATGGCATTCGAACCTGATCTGCGGTGGCTGCGACAGAAACGGGCACTGCCCACGTGACCGCTGTGCTTGCCGCGGCCGCCGGACCGGCCCAATACACATCGCATCTTTGGAAGCCGGTCTCGGTGCGGAGGCCGGGTTTTTCCGTTCTTTCACGTTTCGATTTGCTCTCCTGAAGCAGATTGTTTGAACGTGATGCATCTCCATCGTCATGGCCGGGCTTGTCCCGGCCATCCACGTCTTGGCTACCAAGTCTTGGCTAGGAAGAAGAAAGACGTGGATGCCCGGCACGAGAGGCCGGTCATGACGATTCAGAGCAACACAATCGCGCTCTGCCCTTCTCGATGTCCCATTAACTAAGCATCCGCTGCGTCATGCCGCCGCGATGCATTGCCAAAGTTTAATCGAACGAACACGAGTGACGCAGCGACCTATCAGTACTGGATGCGATGAAGCATCCGCTGACAGGAGACTGAAATGATCCGCAAGTTCGCTCTCGCATTTGCTGCGCTCGCTGCCATCGGCGCCGCATCACTCGCCTCGACAGCACCCGCTTCGGCTGGCGGCTGGAAGGGCCATCATCATCATCACTGGCACGGCCACAAGCATTGGGGTCACGCGCACGTCCACGTCCGTCCGCTTTACTATGGCGGGTGCTGGCGCAAGGTGTGGGTTGGTGGTCCCTATGGCGGCTATTTCAAACGCGTCAACGTCTGCTACTAATCCGAACCACGCACCATCGTGCCGGTAGCATGAGAGCCCTGGCCTTTTATGAGGGTCGGGGCTCCCTCTTTTTGTGCAATCCGGCAGAGCGGCATTCATTGTAAGGCCGCAATGCACAGCAATGTTCGGCGCTTCAATTTGGAAACGCCATGAAGAAACGCTACGAAACTTTTGCCGCTTACAACCGCTGGGCGAATGAACGCCTCTATCATGTTGCCGCATCGCTGCCCGACACCGAATACCGCGCCGATGGCGGTGCATTCTTCAGTTCCGTTCACGGCACGCTGAACCACATGCTTGTTGTCGATCGCATCTGGATGAAGCGGTTCACAAAAACGGGGGACGTGCCGGATCGTCTCGACGAAATTCTCTACGACGATCTGTCTTCCTTGCGTGCCGCACGTATCGAGGAGGACGACAGGATCGAGCAGTATATTGCCGGTCTATCCGCAGACGACATCAGCGGCGTCCTCACCTACCGCACGCTCGTCGATCCCACCGACATCGAGCAACCTTTGGCGCCCGCGCTCGATCACTTCTTCAATCACCAGACGCATCATCGCGGTCAGGTGCATTGCCTCCTGACCGCAATCATCGGCAATACAGCCACGCCGTCGCTCGATCTGCTCGAGTTCCAGCGCGAGATCCAGCGTGGGTTTCTCTGAAGACGTCAGCCATCAGCGATCACACGATGTGAAGCGGCCGTAACCGAGATCGATGGTGCACGGGCTGTAAATATTCGGCTGATACGGACGCCCCGACGGGCTGAACGACGGGTCCGCCGCGTAGGGGCGCCGGTAGGCAGGGCCGTACTGGCCATAGGCAGAACGGTATCCGTTGTAGCTGCGGGCGCCCTTTGAACTGTGGGCCTGCTTTGACTTCTTTTTTGCGGATGAGACATCCGTGGCAGACGATTTTTGCGCGGCGCTTGCTGGGACTGCGTTTAGCGAGAGTCCGGCAATTGCGAATGCGCCCACAACGGCAATGGCGATAACAGGTTTCATGAGGCCCTCTTTGGATCAGGTTCCCACCCTCAACCCATCGCCGCGCTGAAAGTTCATTGCGCCCTCACCGCGCAGGCGTTTACACCAGAGCGATCAGACGCACCGGCCCGCCGGTCGCCCCCTTCACCTTCGCCACCCCGACCACCAAGGTCGCACCGGACGGCGGCACCTTGTCGAGATTGGCCGCGCATTCGATGCCCCAGCGGCCCGACGGCAGCCACGTCGTGTGCGTCTTGAAGTCCTTTGACGGTCCGTGATCGAGCGACAGCGTGTCGACCGCGAGCCCGGCGACGTTACGCTCCGTCAGCAGCCATTGCGCCGCCTCCGGTGCAATACCCGGAAAATGAAATATGCCCGCAGAATCCTTGCCGGTGAATTTGGCATCGTCGGCCGCGTAACGTCCCCAGCCTGAATGCATGGCCACACAAGCATGATCGGGAATGCGGCCGTGCTTGGCCTCGTAGCTTTCAAGGTCGGCGCGGCTCATCTGGTAATCGGAGCTTTTGCCTGCTTGCGATGAGACATCGATGACCGCGAGCGGCACCACGAGAGAAGCGACGGCGAGTTGCTCGGCGCTCGCACCGTTTTCGGCAAAATGGATCGGCGCATCGAAATGCGTGCCGGCATGTTCGACGATCCGCCACCAATAGAGATTGAAGCCATCCCTCTTGAGATCGAATTGCTTCTGCATTTCGATGCCCGGCACACCGAAGAACGTCGGAAAGTCCGGCGACATCGTATGCGTTAGATCGATCACGCCGTTGAAACTTCGCGTCTGAGCAAAGACCGGCTCGGCTGATATAGCCGTCGCTGCAAACGCTGTTGCCGCCGCGCCCTTGAAAAATCCGCGCCGGCTCAATGCGTGGCGCACCGCCTCTTCACATCCCGGAACGCACATCAATGCCTCCTATGTTCTTCAAAAAAGATTGCGCCGCCCATCATTGCTGACAAGTGAAATGCGCGGCAGCATCCTGTTTAGAATGGTTGCAAGCATCGATACTGCACAGTATCGTTCGTGGCCGGCTCAACAGGATTACCGAACATGCTTCGTGCTCTCCTCGCTGCAGCCTTTGCCTTCCTTGTCAGCCAGCCGAATGCTCTCGCGCAATCCTATCCTTCCGGCTCGATCACTTTCCTCGTACCTTATGCGCCCGGCGGCAGCGCCGACATCGTTGCGCGGCTGATCGGCCAGAAACTGCAGGACCGGCTCGGCCGCCCTGTCGTGATCGACAATCGCCCCGGCGGTTCGGAGATGATCGTGACCGAAGCGCTCGCACGCTCGGCACCGGACGGACACACCATCGCGATCCTGTCGAATGCGATCGCCATCAACGAAACGCTGGTGCCAAACCGGCGTTTCGACCTCGAAAAGGATCTGTCGCCGGTCGCCCGCGTGATTGAATTGCCATTCGCGCTGATGGTGCATCCGTCGGTTCCGGTGCGGAATGTCGCCGACTTCGTGGCCTATACAAAAGCCAATCCCGGCAAGCTCAATTACGGTCATCTCGGACCGGGCAGCCCGCATTTCTTCACCATGGAATGGCTCAAGCGCAATGCCGGTCTCGACATTCTGGCCGTACCCTATAAGGGCGCAGCTCCGGCCTACGCTGCGCTGGTCGCCGGCGAAGTGCAGGTGATCGCCTCAGGGCTCGGCGCAGCCACGCCGTTCCTCGAAGCGAAACAGGCGATCGCGCTGGCTGCCTTCTCCAGCAAGCGTCCGTCGTCGCAACCGGAATTGCCGACCATCGCCGAAGCCGGCTTCACCAATTTCAATCTGCGGTCCTGGATGGGCATCTTCGTGCGCAACGGCACGGCGCCCGAGATCGAACAGAAGCTGGAGACCGAAATCCTCGCCACCCTCACCGATCCCGAATTGAAGGGCCGCCTCGACAAGCTTGGCCTCGATCTATCGCCGATGAAGAAAGCCGAGTTTACCGGCTTCGTGCGCGAGGAGATCAAATCCTGGGAAGAGATCGTGAAAGCGACAGCGGCCCAGCGGTAGAACGTTTTCGAGCGAAGCGGGTCCCTGTTCGTGTGAAGAATGCGCCTGAGTAAAAAGCGACATCAGCAGCGGGCGGGATATTCGCGATGAGCATCTTCGGGAGCTTGAGCTCAACCAGAATACGCCGGACGCCATCGCCTCATTGAAGAGCATCAGACCCGGACAGAAAATCGTCTGTCCGGGCCTGTGTATTCCTACTTCTTCTTTTTGGCTTTTTTCTTCGACGTCTTCTTTGCCTTCTTCGCCATAGCGTCCTCTTTGCGGTTTGAGGTGATACGCCACACGAGCACCCTGTTCGGAAGCCCCGCGAATAATCTCATGTGATTCGGCAAAAGAGTCACGCGCACCCGCGCGGCGTTGCAACCGCTCTCATCCCTTTTTCTGTGACCGATGGCTGAAAACAGCACAACCGGTCGCTCTGCGCGACTGTGCTCGCAGGCCGCGCCGAAGCCTCCGATCGATCTTAAGGGGGATTGCGGTCGGAAGTCCTTTTCGCCACAACGCCGTCCATGTTGAATATTGAAAACCTGTCCGTCCGCGTCGCCGGGCGCCTTCTTCTCGACGATGCCACGGTGCGCATTCCTGCGGGCTCGCGCGCTGGCCTCGTCGGTCGCAATGGCACCGGCAAAACCACGCTCTTCAATGTCCTGACCGGACAACTCGCCGCCGAGGGTGGCAACATCACCGTGCGCCAGCGCGCCAGGGTCGGCCGGCTGATGCAAGAGGCCCCCTCCGGTCCCGACAGCCTGCTCGATGTCGTGCTCAACGCCGATACCGAACGCAAGGCCCTGCTCGATGAGGCGGAACACGCCACCGACCCGCAACGCATCGCCGACATCCAGATGCGGCTTGTCGATATCGACGCGCACAGTGCCCCGGCCCGCGCGGCTGCCATCCTATCGGGTCTCGGCTTCTCCACACAGGACCAGGCCCGCGCGATTTCGGAATTCTCGGGCGGCTGGCGCATGCGCGTTGCGCTCGCCGCCGTCCTCTTCACACAGCCCGATCTGTTGCTGCTGGACGAGCCGACCAACTATCTCGATCTCGAAGGCACATTGTGGCTGGAGGATCACCTCTCCCGCTATCCGCATACGGTGCTGGTCATCAGCCATGACCGCGACCTGCTCGACAATGCGGTGGATTCCATCCTGCATCTGGAGAACGGCAAGCTCACCTTCTATCGCGGCAGCTATTCCTCGTTCGAGCGCCAGCGCCGCGAGAAACAGATGCAGGACGCCAAATTCGCCAAGAAGCAGGAGGCACAGCGCAAGCATCTGCAGGCCTTCGTCGACCGCTTCCGCGCCAAGGCATCGAAGGCGCGTCAGGCGCAATCGCGCCTGAAGATGCTGGCCAAGCTGGAGCCGACCTCGGCATCGATTTCAGATGATGTACGGCCAATCGTACTGCCGGCACCGGACAAGCTTTTGTCGCCGCCGATTATCGCGCTCGACGGCGTGTCGGTCGGCTACGAACCCGGCAAGCCGGTCCTGCGCAATCTGTCGCTGCGCATCGACAATGACGACCGCATCGCCCTGCTCGGCGCCAACGGCAACGGCAAGTCGACGCTGGTGAAATTGCTGGCCGAGCGTCTCGCGCCGATGGGCGGCAACATTACCCGCGCTGACAAGTTACGCATTGCCTATTTCGCTCAGCATCAGCTCGACGAATTGCACGAAGACCAGAGCGTCTACGAACATGTGCGCCGGCTGATGCCGGAGGATCCAGAGGCCAAAGTGCGTGCAAAGGCTGGCGCCATCGGGTTTTCCGGTCCCCGCGCCGACAATCCGGTAGGGACCTTATCCGGCGGCGAGAAGGCGCGCGTGATGCTGGGTCTCGCAACCTTCAACAATCCGCACCTCGTCATTCTTGACGAACCGACCAACCATCTCGACATTGATAGCCGCGCGGCATTGATCGAAGCGATCAACGATTATCCGGGCGCGGTCATCCTCGTCTCCCATGATCGCTTCCTGCTGGAAGCCTGCGTCGATCGTCTCTGGATCGTACGCGACGGCAAGGTCGGCGTGTATGAAGGCGATCTCGACGATTATCGCGGGCTGATCCTGTCGGGGAATGGCAGCGATGCGAAGAAAAATGCCGCCAGCAAGACCGCGGCAAAGCCGGCTGCGAACAAGTCGACGCCGGAAAAGCGCGCCGAACTCTCCGCCCTGCGCAAGCGGATCGCTGCTGCCGAAGATCGCGTCAAACGGCTGACGGCGGAAATCGAAAAGCTCGATGCGTCATTGACGACGTTGTTCGCCACCGATCCGGCCAAGGCCGCGCAGGTCTCGAAGACGCGAGCAGAAGCCGCAGGCAAACTCGAAATGGCTGAAGAGGAATGGCTCAGCGCCAGCGCGGCACTCGAGGACGCATCGGCTTAGCGCGCTTTTGCAGTAAATACGCACGGGATGCCGTTCGCCTCTCCCATTGGGAAAGGTCGGATCGCGCAAGCGATCCGGATGAGGGGTTATGATTACGGGGAGGCCTAATCCCCCTCACCCCAGCCCTCTCCCCACTGGGGAGAGGGAGCACACCGCATGTGACGCAAATACCAACTATTGCTGGATCTTCGCGTCCTTGATGACCTTGGCCCACATGTCGAGTTCGCTCTTGATGCGCTCGGCGGTCTGTTCAGGGGTCGTTCCCATCGGAGAGAAACCGAGCGCATCCAGTTTCTGCACGACGTCAGGCATCGCAACGATCTTGCTCATCTCGGCCGACAAACGATCCACGATCTCCTTCGGCGTCCGAGCTGGCGCCAGCGCCAGCAAGATGGTCTCAGCCTCCTGGCCCGGCAATCCCGCCTCGGTCATGGTCGGCACATCCGGCAACGCCGAGACGCGTTTGGGACCGATGATCGCAAGAGCACGCAAATCACCGCCCTTGACCAGCGGGATTGCGGGCGCGAGTGCAGCGATCACGATCGGTGTGTGCCCGCCGACAGCGGATTGCAGCGCCGGCGCGCCTCCGGCGAACGGCACATGCACCATGTCGAGCCCGTAAGCCGCCTTGAACATTTCGCCCTGAAGATGCGGCGTCGAACCAACGCCAGCGGATGCATAGGCATGTTTGCCCGGCTCCTTCTTCACCGCATCAGTCAGGTCTTTCATGCTCTTGGACGATTGGCCTGGATGAATGGCCAGAATGCTCGGCGAAGCACTGAGCACGCTGATCGGTGCAAAACCGTCGATCGGCTTGTAAGGAACCTTCTGCAAGCCCGGATTGATCAGGAAGCTCGAGCTGGTGATCATGATCGTGTAGCCGTCGGGCAGCGCATCCTGCACAAACGATGCGCCGATATTGCCGCTGGCACCGCCACGATTTTCGATGAAGAAACTCTGGCCAAGACTCTCCGACAACTTCTGCGCGACCAGACGCCCAACAACGTCTGCAACACCACCGGGCGGAAATGGTAGAACCACTTTGACAGGGTGGTTCGGATAATTATTCGATTGAGCGTGGCTGACACAGGCCGTCAGCATCGCCGATATTACAATCGCAGCACGCAAGATCATCTTCATCGCAACCTCTCCTCCGATGCGCTTCTCATGGCGCATCGAGTACGTAATCATTGTGGTTGCTGAAAATGCAAGTCCCAGGCCACCCGCATCAGTGGCGGGCTCGAAGAGATGAGCGAAAATCGACGTCTCTACGAAAGAATGACGTTATTGCTGCGTGCCGCGAATCGGCGCTGCCTGCGACTTCTTCGCCTTGGTCGATTTCGCCGGCTTGGCCGGCGCAGGCACATCGACACGTTCGATCGACACGAGACGGCCGCTGCGGAAACGATAAAGGCCCGGCGATGAACCGTGCGTCACCGTAACAGTCGTGATGCGTGTGGTGCCTTCCGCACCGATGTCGACGCGATCGGGAAAACCGGTGCGTTGCACGACCTGACATTCCGTCATCGCCAGCGCGATGCCGCCCTGGACGACAGGTAAGCCACTCGCCTGCGCATCGTTCCTCGTTTCTGCGCCATTGCCTCCTTCCGGTGTCGCCTGCGCGGTCACGACGTCCGGCGTGCCGGCACAGCGGCCGTCTGCGCTGACGAGATCATCCGGTGTAATCGCGCGCTGAGCCGTCGGCTTGGAGTTGGAGAACTTCGCCCAGTCCGGCGTCGCAAACATATCGGAGAGTTTACCTGTTCCCTGCGTGGTATCAGGCGCCGCGCAATTCGTGAGCAAGGTCAGCGCAGCCGTGAAGGCAGCCATACGCGACATGGTTCTCGTGAAGACGCAATCCCGCACGCAACAAACCCTGAATTTGATGATCGTCCCACCGATCAAGACAGCCGAATTCTTAGTCAGCAACATGGCGGCAATCAACGAACCGGTGCATGAATCACAGCGGCTCGTTAATGGCCGTCGTTAATGCCCGAGCTTCGATTTCCGCCGCTGGGCTCAACTGCTTGCGATGGCCACGCAAGCATGCTTATGTGTCAAAATGTCGCATAGCGGATACGACAGCGGGGAAAGACTAAGTCTATGAAATTAATAGCTGTTTACGCGGCTTTGGTGGCGCTGGGCGAGACCGTCGCGTTCGGATTGGGCGAATTCATCGAAGTCACCTACCCGAGTGCCAGCCTCCTGGCCTTCCTCGCCATGACCTTCATGATGCTGTGGGCGGCGTGGGTTGTTGCCGTCCGCGTCACCGGCAATTGACGATCTCTCAAGCCTTCTGAACCCAACGGCCATTCTCATCGGGCTGCCAGTAACTGGCCTCGTAGCCCTGGGCCTTTGCCTGCGACCAGCGTTCGCGGGCAACGGCGACGGCATCATCGTCGTTGCCGTCGAAAATCAGAACCAGCCGCTCGTAACCGGCGGCATCGGCCGGCAACGGTGCGCCATCGATGAGAAAGCGCACATTCGCGTTGTTCGGATTGCCGTCATTGGCGGTGATCAGAACCGGCTGGTCGGCCGCATCCGGACTGCGCGACGTGCCATGCGGCAGAAAGCTGTCATCGCGGTAGGTCCACAGATGCGCATCGAGCGCTTCGACGCGCTCGTCGGATGATGCCTGCACCACAACGCGCCAGCCGCGTTGCAACGACAGTTCGAGCAATTGCGGCAGCACGCGCTCGAGCCTCTGTTCGATCAGATGATAGAAACGGACTTCGGTCACTTCTGCCCCGCGATCGTGTTCACGATGGCTTCGGCGTCCGTGCGGAACGCGGCACGCGATTCATCGCGGCTGTAGAACATGTGCCCGCCCCTGTAATTGCGTTGCGCGATCCGGCCGCCGAACTCCGGCAACTGGTTGAGGATCAGCGTGCTTTCGAAATACGGCGTTTGCAGATCGGAATAGCCATGCACGACCAGCACACGCAAGGCTGGATCGAGCGCCAGCATCTTGCGCAAGGCCGTGACCGCCTCCGGCAGACCATGATCATCATTCCATTGCCATGCATCGAACACGGTCTCATTCGCGACGGTATAAGCGCGTTGCGGCCCCGTTGTCTGAGCCTTGAGAAGATCGGACATCGCGACTGTCAGGGGCGCTTTCAGTGCGGCAAGGAACGGATCGGCGTAATCGGGACGCGGCGTCGCCGGGTCGGGGTCGTCGCTGCTCACGGTGGGGTCGTAAGACGATGCTACCCTGCCGTTCCGTCTTGCGAATTCGCGGCTGAACAGCTTTTCGTCGACGCGCCCTTGTGCAGTTGACACCACATCGTGCGGCAAGCCGGTGATGGCGGTGACCCGATCGACCAAACGCGCTAAAGTCTCCTTGTCCCGCAGACCGCGCAGATATTCGGTGATGAACACGCTGCTCGCATAATCCTCGACAGCAATCAGTTTGCGCGCGTCGAATGTGCCCTCGCTTTCCATCCGCGCAGCGGCGAATGACGGCAGCAATGTCGCAAACGACAACGGTGAGGTCCGTGCATGATAACGCCAGCCGTAATCGAGCGCGGGCGAGACAAGGATCAGGCCTTTCAACGCGACGCCTTGACGGCTTTGCAGGCTTTGCGCGATGCGCAGCGCGCGAAAGCCGCCATAGCTCTGACCGAGCAGCAATTTCGGCGCGGCCAGCCGGTCGTGATTGCGAAGCCACGCGGCGATCGCATCCGACAACAGATCGATATCGCCGTCGACCGACCAGACGCGCTCCTTGCTCTTGGCATCCTGCCTGAGCAGCGATCCCTGCCCCGTCCCCGGCGGATCGATGAACACGAGATCGGTGAAATCCAGCCACGTGTCCGCGTTCGGCAAGAGCGGACGCACCGCCGAGGGACTGCCGTCAAAGGCAACCCGCCAGGGTCCGATCGCTCCGAGATTGAGATAGGCCGATGATGTGCCGGGCCCGCCGCCGATGACGAATGTCACCGGCCGCGGCGAAGCCACATCGCTTTTAAGGAAAGCGAGTGCGCCGACTTCGGCATCCGCCTGCCCCTGATCGTTCCTGACCGGGATGCGTTCAGCAACGACGCGAAACGCCAAAGTGCGTTTCGGCAAATCAAGCGAGGTCGCCTTCTCGATCGCGGCCTTGCGGTTGTTCTGTGCTGTTGCCTGAGATGTCGCAACGACGAGACAGATCAGCAGCAGAACAAGTCCACTGCCGAGAATGCGCCCGCTCATCGTCGCGTTTTCCGCAAGAGATTACGTCTCGTACAAGAGATCACTTCTCGTAATTGTCAGCCACCAGCCGATCGAGCAGACGTACGCCGAAGCCCGAGCCCCAGCTCTTGTTGATGTCGGTCTGGGGCGAACCCATGCCGGTACCGGCGATGTCGAGATGCGCCCACGGCGTCTTGTCGACGAAGCGCTGCAGGAATTGCGCGGCCGTAATCGATCCGCCCATGCGTCCGCCAGTGTTCTTCATGTCAGCGAACTTTGAATCGATCTGTTTGTCGTATTCTGGTCCGAGCGGCATTCTCCAGACACGCTCCCCGGTGTACTGGCCGGCTTCTACGAGCCTTTCCGCGAGCTTGTCGTTATTGGAGAACAGCCCCGCATATTCAGTCCCGAGCGAGACAATGATTGCGCCCGTCAGCGTCGCCAGATCGACCATGAATTCGGGCTTGTAAGTCTTGGCGACGTACCAGAGCACGTCCGCGAGAACCAGTCGGCCCTCGGCATCCGTGTTAATGATCTCAATGGTTTGGCCGGACATCGAGGTGACGATATCGCCGGGCCGCTGGGCATTGCCGTCGGGCATGTTCTCGACGAGGCCGATGGCACCGACAACGTTCACCTTCGCCTTGCGCGCAGCCAGAGCATGCATCAGTCCGACGACGCAGGCGGCGCCCGCCATGTCGCCTTTCATGTCTTCCATGCCCGCCGCCGGCTTGATTGAAATGCCACCGGTATCGAAGCACACACCTTTCCCGATGAATGCCAAGGGTTTCTCGCCCTTCTTGCCGCCATTCCAGCGCATGATGACAACGCGGCTTTCACGTTCGGATCCCTGACCGACGCCGAGCAGCGCATTCATCTTCAGCTTGGTCAGCGCCTTCTCGTCGAGGATTTCAACGTCGACGCCAACCTTCTTCAGCGTCGCCGCACGACGCGCGAATTCTTCCGGATAAAGGACATTGGACGGTTCGTTGACGAGATCGCGCGCGATCACAACGCCGTCGGCCACGGCTTCCCGGTGGCTCCATATCTTGCGCGCCTTGTCGGCATCATCGGTACCGATGGTCAGCTTGCGCTGCTTGGGCGCGCCATCGTCGTCCTTGCGCTTGGTCTTGTAGCGATCGAAGGAATAGGCCCGCATCAGAGAACCAAGTGCCACATCGGCGACCTGCTCGGCGGTCATCGGGCCACCCGGCAATTCGCCGATCAGCGTCACCTCATCGGCGCTCTTCGGTATGCGTCCGAAGGCCGTGCCGCCCAGCTTGACGAAGTCCTCGGCCTTCAGTTCGGAGGCCTTGCCGGTCCCGATCACGATCAGGCGTGAGACCTTCAGTCCCTGTGGTGCGATCAGGTCGAGCGTGTTGCCGTTCTTGCCCTTGAAGCCATCAGCCTCGGCCGCCCGCGACACGAGGTCTCCCGTCGGCGCCAAAAGCTTCTTTGTCGCCGGCCCGAACCCAAGCCCAGCATCCGTGAATACCACCAGCACGCCCTTGGCCGGCGCCGAAAACGATGAAAATCCGAGTTTGGGAGCGCCTGCCATGGTCCGTACCATCCTATCCGTTCGTCATTGGCCGCAAAAACCGCCGTCCACCCTTACGGCGCACCGTCATAGGGAGCAAAACGATTCGACGTATCCGCTGAATCCAAGCTCATATTATAGCTTCGGGTGGCCTCAATTGGGTCGCCGTTAACCATAACGGAACCTTGGCGCGCGCGGATCGTGTTCCGCAAGACACAGCGCCGTAAATCTTGCCCCCTGATTAACTTTTTTCGATGCATTTTCAACAGCTTTGCCTTGGCTGGGCCACTTTGTGAATCGATTATGAATGCTGCTGGAAAACGGCTTTGGGGAGGCCGATCCGGAGTAGCAACCGAAGGTCCATTCCGGGGCCGCGGGCGAATTGGGGAACGTCGCGGCGTATGGGTCCGTTTAGGCTGGGTCCGATCGACATGAGTGCCTTGAGGCTGGGCGCATGGCTGCCCACGTGGGCGAGCTTGCGCTCGCTTGGGCTCGGCGCGCTCATTCCCAGCGCGATCGCCCGCTATATCTTCGCCACGACTTTCAGCGCCTTCGCGATCGTCCTGTTCAGCCTGACTTCGGTCATCTGGATCACCCAGGCGCTCCGCGACATCGACCTGATGACCAGTCGTGGTCAGACCGTCCTCGTTTTTCTTGGCATCACCGGCCTGATTATCCCGATGCTGGTCATGGTGATCGCCCCGATCGCGCTGATGATCGCGGTCATGCACGCGATCGGACGGCTGTCGAACGATTCCGAGTTGATCGTCATGAATGCCGCCGGCATGTCGCCCTGGGTGCTGTTCCGGCCGTTCCTGTACATGGCGGTTCTCGTCTCTCTGATCATGAGCGTGATCGGCTCGTGGCTGGGACCGCTTGGCCTGCAAACGCTGAACGACTGGGCGAACGACGTTCGCGCCGATCTTGTCACCAACATCGTGCAGCCGGGACGCTTCAACGGTTTCGAGCGCGGCCTCACCTTCCATGTCCGTGAGCGGCTGCCGAATGGCGTCTTGCAGGGCGTCTTCGTCGATGACCGTCGCAACCCGAGAGAACGGGCGACCTTCCTCGCCGAACAAGGCACGGTCGTTAAGGACGAGCGCGGCACTTTCCTTGTGCTCGAAGCAGGAAGCGTCCAGCGGCTTGAAATCTCCACAGATCCGGCCAAGCAGAAAGACCCCGCGATCGTTAAATTCGAACGGTACGCCCTCGATCTGGCGCAAGCCTCGAACAGTCAACCGACACAGCGCAATTCCGCGCGTGACCGATACATCTGGGAGCTGATCAACCACGATCCGGCCCGATCGAAGCTGCTGGAGGGCCAGGTCCGCGCCGAATTACACGACCGGATCTTCGCACCCATCTATCCGATCGTCTTCACCATCATCACCTTCGCCTATCTCGGTGCACCGCGTACCACGCGACAAGGCCGTGCTATGTCGGTCGCTGGCGCTGCTATTGTGATCTCCGTGATTCGTCTGCTTGGCTTTGTCGTGATCGTTTTGTGTGTCCGCTATCCGTTCGTCCTCGCCTTCCAGTATGCGCTTCTCGCTGCTGCGACGGTGTTCGGATTGATCGCCGTTCACCGCGGTCTCGTCATTGAAGCGCCGGCCTTTGTCACCAACACGCTTGATGCGATCAGCGCGCGCTTTGCGCGCCCCGCTGCTGCGGCAACGAGCTGAGGGGGGCAGACGTGCGCGTATCGCTGACCCTTGGACGCTACTTCGGGATGAAATTCCTGACGACCGTGCTGGCGGTCTTCGGCGGCGTCGTCCTGCTCGTCATCCTGCTCGACTCCGTTGAACTGATGCGCCGGACGGCAAGCAACGAAAACGCGACGGCGTTTCTGGTGATCAAACTTTCGTTCTTCCGCGTGCCGATGATGGCCGAACGCATCATGCCGTTCTGCGTGCTTGTCGGGGCGATGTCCTGCTACCTCGGTCTGTCGCGGCGGAACGAATTGGTGGTGGCGCGCGCCGCCGGCGTCTCTGCCTGGGAGTTCACCGCGCCAGCGATCATTGTTGCGCTATTGCTCGGCGTATTTGCCACCTTCGTCTACAACCCGGTCGCTGCCGAGCTGCAGGAACAGGCCAAACGCTACGAGGCGATTCTCTTTGGCCAGCGCAATTTCGGGCAGCAGGAAGCTGGATTCTGGGTCCGTCAGCGCAGCCCGGACGGCCAGTCGATCATCAATGCCCAGAGCAGCCAGCAGCAGGGCATGGTCCTGTCGGGCGTCACCGTCTTTACCTTCGATCAGCAGGGACAATATCAGGATCGGATTGAGGCTGCCTCGGCCGAACTGAAAGATGGCCACTGGGATCTGGCGTCGGCTCGGGTTTATCCCGCCGATGCGCCGCCCAGCGTTCACAAAACATACGCGCTGAAGACCAATATCTCACGCGAGCAAGTGCAGGAAAACTTCTCGACGCCGGAGACGCTGCCGATCTGGGAATTGCCGGGTTACATCAAAACCGCCGAGAATGCCGGCCTCGGCGCCGCCGGTTACCGTCTCCAATACCACAAGTTGTTATCCCGCCCGTTCCTGCTCGCGGCGATGGTTCTTTTGGCCGCCGCCTTCAGCCTACGTTTTGCTCGCATGGGCGGCGTCCAGAAGATGGTTCTTGGTGGCGTCCTGTCCGGATTTTTGCTTTATGTCCTGTCGAAAATCACCGAAGACATGAGCAAGACCGAGCTGCTGTCTCCCGTGACGGCGGCCTGGGCTCCTGTTCTTGTTGGGGGGCTGACGGGGTTTTTGGTGTTACTTTATCAGGAAGACGGGTGATGGCGTTGCGTTTTCTTCCCCGTCTCGGATCGACCGGTCGCGCGCTTCGCGTCGCGGCCTTGATGTGGTGTGCCGCAGGCCTGACCGGGCTGGCGACGATGTCGCCTGCGTCGGCCCAGACGGATTTCTTCCGCTTTGAACCACGCCCGCCCAGGCCGCAGGCGGCGCAAAGGCCGTCGTCGTCTGGCGACAAGCAGATGATGGTTCAGGCCAACGAGGTCCAATACGACCACGTCAACGAACGGGTGAATGCCGTCGGCAATGTCCAGATTTATTATGCGGGTTCGACTGTGGAGGCCGACAGGGTCATCTACAATCAGCGAACCAAGCGGCTGCGCGCGGAGGGTAATGTCCGCCTGACCGAACCGAACGGCAATATCACCTACGGCGACATTCTCGAACTGAACGACGATTACCGTGACGGCTTCGTGGATTCATTGCGGTTGGAGACGGCGGACGACACGCGCTTTGCCGCGACGCGTGTCGAACGCAGCGAGGGCCGCTATTCCGTCCTGCAGAGCGGCGTCTACACCGCCTGCGAGGCCTGTAAGGAGGATCCCAGAAAGCCGCCACTCTGGCAGGTCAAGGCTGCACGCATCATCCACGACGAACAGGAGAAGATGGTCTATTTCGAGCAGGCGCAGCTCGAATTCTTCGGTAAGCCTGTGGCCTACTTCCCTTATTTCTCTGCGCCGGATCCTTCGGTGAAGCGCAAGAGCGGCTTCCTGATGCCGACCTTCGGGTCCGATTCAAAATATGGCCTTCGCGCCGATGCTCCCTATTTCTGGGCGCTGGCCCCCAATTACGACCTGACGCTGACGCCCACGATCACGACCAAGCAGGGGCCGCTGCTGCAGGCTGAGTTCCGTCACCGGTTGATGAACGGCGCCTATGCAATCCGCGCTGCCGGCATTCGTCAGCTCGACAAGGATGAGTTTCTTCGTGGCGACGGCCAGCCCCCTACACCGGGGTACCGCGATTGGCGCGGCGCTATTGAATCGAACGGTCAGTTCGCACTGAACCAGAAGTGGGTCTGGGGCTGGGACGCGCTGCTGGTCTCGGACAAGACCTTCTATCAGGACTACCGCCTGAACAGCTTCACCAACCGCGCCAATGATCCCTTCCTGAGCAATCAGATGCAGGGCGTGTCGCAGCTCTACCTGACAGGCCGCGGCAACCGCTCCTATTTCGACGCCCGGGCCATCCACTATTACGGCTTCTCCGAGTTCGACGATCAGAAGCAATTGCCGATCGTGCATCCGGTGATCGACTACAACTACATCGTCGGTCAGCCGGTGCTGGGTGGCGAGCTTGGCTTCAACTTCAATCTGACCAGCCTGTCGCGCCAGACGGCTTCCTTCGATCCGATTACGCCGTTCGCTGTGGCCACCGACGCGTGCGGTCTTTCGACCGCCGACCCGGCTGTAAAAAATCACAACAATTGTCTGCTGCGCGGTGCACCCGGCAGCTATACGCGTATGTCGGCCGAGGCCAATTGGCGCCGGTCCATCACCGACCCGCTCGGCCAGATCTTCACTCCGTTCTTCTCGCTGCGCGCGGACGTGGCTTCGGTCAATCTGACGAACCAACCCGGCGTCTCCAACTTCATCGAGACCAGCGACTCGGCCGTGTTCCGCGGCATGCCCGTTGCCGGTCTTGAATATCGCTATCCCTTCATCAACGTGCAGTCCTGGGGCACCAATATCATCGAGCCGATCGCGCAGGTCATCGCGCGTCCAAACGAAACCCAGATCGGCAAACTCCCCAACGAAGATGCCCAGAGCTTCGTCTTCGACGACGCCAATCTGTTCCGTGTCGACAAGTTTTCGGGCTGGGACCGTGTCGAAGGCGGCGGCCGTGCGAACTACGGTGTGCAATACACGGCGCAGTTCAATCAGGGCGGCTATATCAACGCGCTGTTCGGTCAGTCCTATCACCTGTTCGGCGTGAACTCCTTTGCCGAGGGCGATGCGACCAATACCGGCCTGAACAGTGGTCTCGATACGCGCCAATCCGATTACGTCGCCCGCGTATCGTACCAGCCGGACCGCATTTTCAAGATCACCACCCGCTACCGCTTCGGTCAGGAGAATTTCGACGTGAAGCGGTTCGAGCTTGAGGGCAACGCCAACTTCGACCGGTTGTCGCTCCAGGCCCTGTACGGCAATTATGCCGAACAGCCGGAACTTGGCTTCCTGACCCGGCGTCAGGGCATCCTGGGTGGCTTGTCCTACAAGTTCACACAGAACTGGGCTGTCATTGCAGCGGCGCGATACGACCTTGAGGCAGACAAGTTCGATCAGACCCGGCTCGGCCTCGGCTATGTCGATGATTGCCTTCTCTTGGCCTTAAATTACATCACCAGCTATACCTACAGTGGCAACCCGACCAAGGATCACCGGGTCATGCTGCAGTTCGGCTTGCGGACGCTCGGCACTGTTCAGACGTCGACCGGCGTGGGCTCCATCGGCGGCGGACTATAAGCCGGGCCTACGGGATGCCCGGCCCGCGTCGCCGCCTCAATTGATGGCTGTAACGATGACGTATGACGCCTCGCGATTCATGTTGAACAAGCTACACCCCGCCATGCGAACGCTGTTGCTTGTCGCCATGCTGACGATGTTTGCCGGCTCGACGGCAAAAGCCCAGATCGTCCTTTATGTGACCGGGCAGCCGATCACGGCCTATGATATCGAGCAACGCACGAAGTTGATGAGCCTCGGCGGTGGCGGCAAGGCCAAGTCGCGCCAGGAGGTCATCCAGGAGCTGATCGACGACAAGCTCAAGATCCTGGCCGGCAAACGCTTCAATTTCGAGATCAGCGATTCCGAAGTCGATAATGCCTTTGCCAACATCGCCCGCAATGCCGGTGCTTCGGCAGACCAATTTGCCAAGCAGCTCGAGAAATCCGGCGTCAATCCGAATACGCTGAAGGCTCGCCTGCGCGCCGACCTGACTTGGGGCCAGATCATACGCGGTCGCTATGCCACGCAGTTGCAAGTCGGTGAAAAGGACATCTTCGAAGCCGAGGCCAAAAGCGGCGAACAGAGGGATGTCGGCATCGACTACACCCTCTATCCGATCACATTCGTCGTGCCGCGTGGTGCCGGCGCCAATGTCATAGAAGCACGCAAGCGGGAAGCGGACATGCTGCGTGGACGCTTCCAGGATTGCGGCGCGGGTCTGCCCTTCGCGCGCGCACTGCGCGGCGTGGTCGTGCGCCCGCCTGTCCGGCGCAATTCCGCCGACCTGTCCCCTGCCCTTCGCGAAATTCTGGCGAAGGTCGAAGTCGGAAAACTGACGCCGCCGGAAACCACCAGCGGCGGCGTCGAAGTCTTCGCCTTGTGCGACAAACGAGAGACGACGGCAGATTCTCCGACCAAGCGTAAATTGCGCGACGAGATGTTCCAGCAGCGCTTCCAGAAGCAAGCGGACCGCTATCTGAAGGAGCTGAGAGCCGGCGCAATGATCGAATACAAGCAATAGCGGCTATGCTGCCGGAACCACGATTACCTTTGGCCCTCACGATCGGTGAGCCGGCCGGCATCGGTTGCGACATCACGCTGTCCGCGTGGTTGCGCCGGAGCGAGGCCGGATTGTCTCCGTTCTATGTCATTGCCGACCCTGAACATCTCGCTGCGCGTGCGCAACAGCTGGCTCTGTCCGTCCCGATCAAGGTGGTGACACCTGAGCAGGCCTCGGCTGCATTCCACACCACCCTTCCCGTTGTCGCGCTCGATGAACGGGCAACCGCGAAGCCGGGCTTGCCGGATGAGAGCAGCGCCGACGTGGCCATCGCCTCCATCAAGCGCGCTGTCCGCGATGTTGTCGAGCGCCGCGCCAGCGCGATCGTGACCAATCCGATCTCGAAAGTGGTGCTCTATCGGAAGGGCTTCACCGATCCGGGCCATACCGAATATCTCGCGCGTCTTGCCAAGGACATGCTCGGTGTCGATGCGATGCCGGTGATGATGTTGTGGTGCAAGACGCTGGCGGTCGTACCGGTCACGATCCACGTCCCCCTGATCGCCGTTCGGCCATTGTTGACCGCCGATCTCATTGTCCGGACGGGCCGCATCGTTGCGCATGATCTGACCGAGCGGTTCGGTATCCGCGTGCCACGCCTTGCCGTCACAGGACTCAATCCGCATGCGGGCGAAGACGGGACGATCGGTGACGAGGAAGCAACGACCATTCGGCCGGCCATTGAACAGCTCGGCGCCCTGGGAATTGCCGTGCGCGGTCCGCTGCCGGCGGACACGCTGTTTCATCCCGCTGCGAGACGGGACTACGATGCCGCCCTGTGCATGTATCACGATCAGGCGCTGATCCCGATCAAGACCATCGCCTTCGATGATGCCGTCAATGTCACGCTCGGGCTGCCTTTCATCCGCACATCGCCCGATCACGGGACCGCCTTTGACATTGCCGGTACCGGCGGAGCCAATCCGTCGAGCCTGATCGCCTCGCTGCGCCTCGCGGCCCGGATGGCCGAGACACAGCGCGCGCCCGCGCCTGCCGCATGACCGTCGCACATGATGGACTTCCGCCGCTCCGCGATGTCATCCGCAAGCATGACCTGATCGCCCGCAAATCGCTCGGGCAGAATTTTCTGCTCGATCTGAATCTGACCGGGCGTATCGCGCGCGCCGCAGGCCCATTACCCGGTGCGACAGTCATTGAAGTCGGCCCTGGTCCCGGCGGTTTGACACGGGCCTTGCTGTCCGAAGGAGCAACGCGCGTCGTCGCGATCGAGCGGGACAGCCGCGCCATTGCCGCCCTGCAAGAGGTCGCAGACCATTATCCGGGACGTCTCACCATCATCGAAGGGGATGCACTGGATTTCGATCCAGCTCCCTATCTCGGCGATGGGCCGGTGCGCGTTGTCGCCAACCTGCCCTACAATATTGCGACGCCGCTGCTGATCGGCTGGCTTGAGGTCGATCCATGGCCACCCTTTTACGATCGCCTCGTGCTCATGTTTCAGCGTGAAGTCGCCGAGCGCATCGTCGCCAGACCGGAGACAAAGGACTACGGACGCCTGTCCATCCTCGCGCAATGGCGCACACAGCCGAAGATCCTGTTCGACATCGCTCCGTCTGCTTTCGTGCCACCGCCGAAAGTGACGTCATCGGTCGTGGAATTTGTGCCGCGTCCATCTCCCGCCCCCTGTGACAGGCGCATTCTTGGCCGCGTGGCGGAAGCCGCATTCGGGCAACGGCGCAAGATGCTGCGTCAAAGTCTGAAATCGCTGACGGCCGATCCCCTGCCGCTGCTGGAAGCGGCCAACATCGCGCCGACGGATCGCGCCGAAGATATTCCGGTTGACGGCTTTGTCCGTCTTGCCCGCCTGTACGAGACGATGAACGACAAACAGGAATGATCAGGGCGTCAGAGTTTTCAGGTCGGACAGAAGATTGTCGACGAATTCCTGGATATCGTCCTTGCGCACACGCTTCAATCGCTCGGCCGTAAGGATGCCACGTAAACGCGTGAAGCTTTCCTCAAGATCGCGATTGACGAGGACATAATCGTATTCCTGCCAATGCGGAATTTCCTCAGCCGCATTCTTCAGGCGTCGTGCAATGACTTCCGGCGTATCTTCGGCCCGCCGTTCAAGACGGAATTTCAGTTCGGCAGCGGTCGGCGGCAGCACGAAGACGCTCAACACATCTTCACGCATCGACTTGTAGAGCTGCTGCGTGCCCTGCCAATCAATATCGAACAGAACATCGCGGCCCGCGGCCAGCGCAGCTTCCACCGGCTCGCGCGGCGTACCATAGAAGTTGCCGTGAACTTCGGCCCATTCCAGCAATTCGCCGCCATCACGCATCAGTTCGAATTGCCGCTTCGACACGAACTTGTAGTGGACACCCTCGATTTCGCTGGTGCGCCGTGGACGCGTTGTCACCGAGATCGACAGGCTGACCTTCTCCTCCTTTTCGAGAAGAAGACGCGTCAGCGTCGTTTTGCCTGCACCCGAGGGCGACGAGACGATCAGCAGAATGCCGCGACGGGCAATATCGATATCCGCAGTCATTCCAGATTCTGTACCTGCTCGCGAAACTGCTCGACCACGCTCTTCAGCTCGAGCCCGATATTGGTCAGCTCGATATCGTTCGATTTCGAACACAGCGTATTGGTTTCGCGGTTTAATTCCTGCGACAGGAAATCGAGCCGCCGCCCCACGGCCCCGCCGCCTGTCATCAACTTGCGCGCCTGCGCGATATGCGCCGCAAGCCGATCCAGCTCCTCGCGGATATCGGCCTTGCCGGCCAACAGGATCGCCTCCTGATGCAGGCGATCCGGATCGAAGCGGTTGGAAGCATCCAGCAAAACGGCGATCTGGTCGGCAAGCCTTTTCTTCACGGCTTCCGGCTGACGGCCCGGCGCGTTCTCGGCCCGCTCGGCCAAGGCAGCCATTTCGTCGAGACGCGCGGACAACACCTTGCCGATCGCTTCGCCTTCGTGACGGCGCATCTCGGTCAGGCCTTTCAACGCCGTCGAAAAGCCTTCGATGATCGCCGCTTCCGCGGCACTCTTGGCCTCTTCCGTCTCCTCGTCCTCGCTGATGTCGATCACGCCTTTCAGCGACAGAAGGCCATCGAGGCGCGGCTTTTCCGCATCGATACGGCCGGACAGATTGCCAATGGCGTTGATCATCGCGTTCAGCACCGGCTCATTGATACGAACCACCGGCGCAACGCCTTCGCGATCGACCGTCAATGTCGCATAGACATTGCCACGCGACAGCATTTCGGCAGCGCGTGCACGGACCGCGACCTCGACGGCGTCAAAGCCAGGCGGCAGTCGCAGCCGGACATCGAGGCCCTTGGCATTGACCGACTTGATTTCCCAGGACCAGGCATAACTGCCGCTCGCGCCGTGGCTGCGAGCGAAGCCGGTCATACTCGATAACGTCATGGACCGTCCGGCCGTTAGATCACGATGATTTTGGATCGAATCGATCCAAAATCATAAACATGATCGATTCTAATACGTTAGAGCATGATGTCGTCCGAAAACCGCTTTGCACTTTTCGGCATCATGCTCTTGAGGAATCGAAAACCGGCAGGACCATAGCTCATGATCCCTCGCCGTTAAATCGGCCCGCCGGCCGTGCTGGTCGATGGTTGGTCCGGGTGCAGGAAAACCTATTGCGTCCGCGCGCCAGCAGGAGCGTTCTGAGTCCTCGCACCCTTCTGCTGATTGCGCTGCGCAGGCCGGGCAGCGGGAGCCGCGGGCTTCTCACCCGTCGTGGCAGCCGGTGCCTGCCCCGGGGTGGCCGGTGTTTGTTCTGCTGCCGCGGCTGCAGCTCCCTCGGCTGCCTCCTTTTCGATACCGCGGAGCTTCGTCACCGATTTCTGATGCTGATCGTAGGATTCAGAGAAGGTGTGTCCGCCGGTGCCATCCGCAACGAAATAGAGCTCGCGTGTGCGCGCCGGATTGGCGGCCGCTTCGATCGAGGCACGGCCGGGATTGGCGATCGGTCCCGGCGGTAATCCTTCGATCACATACGTATTGTAGGGCGTTGGCTGGGTGATTTCGCTTTTCAGAATGCCACGTCCGAGCGAGCCCTTCCCGCCGACAAGGCCGTAAATGATCGTCGGGTCGGACTGCAACTTCATCCTGCTCTTCAGCCGGTTGACGAAAACAGCAGCGACGCGCGTGCGCTCATCCGGCCTGCCTGTTTCCTTTTCGATGATCGATGCAAGCGTCACCAATTGATCTGGCGACTTGATCGGCAGATCCTGCGCGCGCCGGTCCCAGGCCTCTTTCAGGACGCGCTGCTGCGCCGTCTGCATGCGCTTGATGATTTCTTCGCGCTGGGTACCCCGCGTGAAGCGATAGGATTCCGGCAGCAGCGATCCTTCGCGCGGAATTTCGCGCAAGCTGCCCGCCAGCTTGTCGTTTTCAAGCAGCCTGGCGACGATCTGCTCCGAGGTCAGGCCCTCGGCAACAGTGAACTGGTGCTGCACCACCTTGCCTTCGATCAGCGTCTCAGCGACAGCGCGCGGGCTTGCCCCCTTCGCAAACTCATATTCGCCGAATTTGAGATCCTCGCCGCGTGCCTTCAGCGCCAGTGCGCCGCCGACAAAAATCCAGGGGTCGGAAATCACGCCTTCACGCGCCAACAACTCGCCGATATCGCGAATGCCGAGCCCGCGGGGAATATTGACGACTTTTTCGTCGGTCAGCGGTCCCGGCTGCTCGAACTTCTGCTTGCCCCAATAGACGCCGACACCGGTCACCACCGCGAGCAGAAGGACGATCGTAAAGAACGCATTGCCAGCGATCACGATCGGATTGCGGGCGCCCCGCGAACGACGCTTTTTCGGTGCAGCGACCCGTTCCGGTTCGAGCGCGGCACGAGGAGAGCGCGGTGTTATCGGGGTTTGATCCATCGCAGCGACCGAATTCCTGATGATCTGTCGTCAGTCAGCGTAACCGCCTATTCATCCAGGGCTGTCCCGGATGAGAGGCACGCAAACAAACCGGCGAGCACAACAACCATAGTCGAGCCCCGCTCCTCAGTCGCTGGCCATCACGTGGCAACACCATAACGTGTCCGGACGATCCGAGGTGAGACCGATGTTAGGATGATTCGATAGCAGGCAGGTATGGCGCGGCTGTGGCACGATCCGCCGTCCAGAGGAAATATCCTTGATGAGACAAATGGTTGCATGAAGCCGCCGGCTGCGCCCGGACATGGCGTCAGCACCCCTGGAAAGCTCAACAAATTGGGGATGAATAAGCCGTGTCAGACGGCGCGCATGACCAGCGTCGCGTTGGTCCCGCCGAAGCCGAATGAATTCGACAGCACCACCTTGATCTCGCGCTCGCGCGCCTTGTGCGGCACGAGATCGATCGGCGTTTCGACCGACGGATTGTCGAGGTTGATGGTTGGCGGCGCGACCTGATCGCGGATGGCCAGGATCGAGAAGATCGCTTCGACGGCGCCGGCGGCTCCGAGCAGATGGCCGATCGAGGATTTGGTCGAGGACATCGAAATCTTCGCAGCGGCATTACCGACCACGCGCTCGACCGCGGCAAGCTCGATCGTATCCGCCATGGTCGAGGTGCCATGGGCGTTGATGTAATCGATATCGCCTGCCGAAATGCCAGCACGCTTGATCGCCGCCGTCATACAACGGAATGCGCCTTCCCCGTCCGGCGTCGGCGCCGTGATATGAAAGGCATCGCCCGACATGCCGTAGCCGATCACTTCGGCATAGATCTTCGCACCGCGTTTTTTGGCGTGCTCGTATTCTTCAAGCACGACCGCGCCGGCGCCCTCGCCCATGACGAAGCCATCGCGATCCTTGTCGTAAGGCCGCGACGCCTTTTCCGGCGTGTCGTTGAATGACGTGGACAAGGCACGGCAAGACGCAAAGCCGGCCATCGACAAACGGTCGATCGGCGATTCCGCGCCACCAGCCACCATCACGTCGGCATCACCAAGTGCGATCATGCGCGAGGCATCGCCAATAGCATGCGTTCCGGTCGAACAGGCGGTGACCACCGCCGAGTTCGGTCCCTTGAGACCGAATTCAATCGAGACGTAGCCGGATGCGAGATTGATGATGCGACCGGGAATGAAGAAGGGCGACAGCTTGCGCGGCCCGCGGTCCTTCACAAGCAGTGCGCCTTCGGCAATGCCGCCGACACCGCCGATGCCGGAGCCGATCATCACGCCCGTGGCATATTGCTCATCCGGCGTGCTTGGCTTCCAGTTGGAATCGTCCAGCGCCTGACGCGCTGCGCTCATCGCATAGACGATGAAGGGATCGACCTTGCGCTGCTCCTTCGGCTCCATCCACTGATCGGGATTGAACGTACCGTCAGTGCCATCGCCGCGCGGAATGGAGCAGGCGATCTTGCAAGGCAGATCGGAGGTTTCGAACGTATCGATCCGGCGCGCGCCGCTACGGCCTTCCAGAATGCGCTTCCACGTTGTCTCGACGCCGCAACCGAGCGGCGAGACCATTCCCAAGCCTGTAACGACAACACGCCTCATGATCTGGTTCCCGCTCCATCCGATGTGCCCTGCACATCATATAGGAATGTGCGGGCACCTTGGACGATCGCGATCAGCCTTTCCTGCGATCAGCTTTTGGCGTTCTTTTCGAGGAACTTCACCGCGTCGCCGACGGTGAGAATGGTCTCGGCCGCGTCGTCCGGAATCTCGCATCCGAATTCTTCTTCGAATGCCATCACGAGTTCGACCGTATCCAGGGAGTCGGCCCCGAGATCGTCGATAAAGCTCGCCTGCTCGGTCACCTTGTCGGGCTCGACACCGAGGTGCTCCACAACAATCTTCTTCACTCGCTCGGAGATGTCACTCATCTGTTCGAACCTCTGCTTCCAATGATGGGCTCAATCGGCGGCGCGATCGAAGCTGTCGTCGCACGGCCATTGAGACGGTTCAAGCAGCAAGAATACTCGGCTTGAGCAATCCATGCGACCTGACCGGAACGGATGGCCGTTCCAGGACCGTGATGACGGCGGCGTGTATTGTGTCGCAGACATGGCGTCAAGCCCGCGCCCCCCACGCTTTCCCCAGCCCGGCTGAAAAATCGCTACCACACTTCAAAACCATTGACCAGCAGCCGCGCGGACTGTCGCGCCGCCGTCATAAAGACCGGATTTTCCTCAGATCATTGCCATTCCGCCGTTCACATGCAACGTCTGACCCGTCACATAGGCGGCTTCGTCAGAGGCCAGATAAACGACGGCGGCAGCGATATCGTCACCGGTTCCAAGACGACCCGACGGCACCATCTGTAGTACGGCTTCGCGCTGCTTCTCATTCAGCTTGTCGGTCATCGGCGTGGCAATAAAACCCGGTGCAACGCAATTGGCGGTGACGCCACGACGGGCATATTCCTTGCCGATCGATTTCATCATGCCGATCATGCCGGCCTTGGCCGCGGTGTAATTGCCCTGCCCCGGATTGCCGGTCACGCCAACAACCGAGGTGATACCGATGATACGGCCGTAACGGCGGCGCATCATTGTTTTCATCGCTGCACGCGACAGACGGAACGTCGCGGTGAGATTGATGTCGATGACGCTGTCCCAATCCTCGTCGCGCAACTGCACAAAAAGATTGTCCTTGGTGATGCCGGCATTGGCGACGAGGATATCGAGCTTCCCCATCACCTCCTCGGCCTTCGGCACCAGCGCCTCGACCTCATCCTTTTTGGAGAGATCGCAAGGCAGCACATGCACGCGCTCCTTCAACTCCGCCGCGAGTTGATCGAGCACCTCCTTGCGGGTGCCCGAAATCGCAACCGTTGCGCCTTGCTTGTGCAAGGCCCGCGCAATGGCGTTGCCGATGCCACCGGTCGCGCCCGTTACAAGCGCGGTCTTGCCGGTCAGGTCAAACATCTTGCTATTCCTTTCACTCAAACGCTTGCACGTGCCGCCTTGAATGCGGCGATATCGTCGGGCGTTCCGATCGCAGAACCGGTTGCGCCATCGACGATGCGCTTCAGAAGACCGGTGAGAACCTTGCCGCTGCCCACTTCATAGAATCGCGTCACGCCCGCGCCCGCCATCGTTTCCACGCATTCGCGCCAGCGAACCGTGCCGGTCACCTGCTCGACCAGCCGGCGCACGATCTCCTGCGGATCATCGATCGGCTGCGCCAGCACATTGGCCACCACCGGCACGACCGGCTTGCTGACCGTCGTTCTGGCGAGCGCTTCGGCCATCGCATCGGCGGCCGGCTGCATCAGCGCACAATGGAAGGGGGCGGAGACTTGCAGCAGCATCGCACGCTTGGCGCCCTTGCCTTTGGCGATCTCGACGGCGCGCTCGACGGCGGCCTTGTTGCCGGAAACGACCACTTGCCCACCGCCATTGTCGTTGGCGGCCTGGCAAACCTGTCCCTGTGCGGCCTCCTGCGCCGTCGCCACGGCGTCCTCAAAGGACAAGCCCAGCAGCGCCGCCATGGCGCCTTCGCCGACCGGCACCGCCTTCTGCATGGCATTACCGCGGATGCGAAGAAGCCGCGCCGCATCGCCGATCGAAAACGCGCCAGCCGCCGCCAAAGCCGAATACTCGCCAAGCGAATGGCCTGCGACGAATGTGGCGTCGCGCTTCAGGTCGAGACCGGCTTCCGCTTCAAGCACGCGCATCGCCGCAAGCGACACCGCCATCAGCGCCGGCTGGGTATTTTCCGTCAGCGTCAGCCGGTCCGCCGGCCCCTCCCACATGACTGCCGAGAGTTTTTCGCCAAGCGCGGAATCCACTTCCTCGAACACGGCCCTGGCCGCCGGAAAGGCCTCGGCCAGCGCCTTGCCCATGCCAACGGCCTGGCTGCCCTGTCCTGGAAATACGAATGCTGCCGCCACGCTGACCGCCCCTCCTGCGATGCGGGTCCCCCGACCCGCCTGAAATCCGGGCCGAAAAACAACGCGTCCCCGGGCGTGTCAAGCACATGACACGGCAGCGACTTTATCCAGAGGGCCATATTGTTCGCCAACCAGGCTGGCGAAATGGGCGATCCATACAGTCGGATGAAACGCCGGAATGACGTCGGCATCGGTTTGGGCCGTCTTGAGCCCGCTTTTGAAAACGTCCTCAACCGGTATTTCAGTAGGAATAAGCATCGGCGCATCACTGGACGCCACCGGCCTGCCGATGATGATATCCTCCTGCCCCAAAGGCCATTCAGCCTTGCTATCCCGGCAAAAACCCCTATAAACCGCGCTTCCGCTCGTCCCGGCCGGAGGCTGAACGGACGGCTGTATGCCCCTTCTCTCGGGTCATATGGCAGGACCAGTCGGTCCGTCGTCCCGTGTCTTCGCCATCAGAGCATCGAGCCTTTCCGAAGGTCTCGTTGGGCTTCGCGCCGGACAGCGCTGTAAACAGAAGGAAGGCACATGCCGCTATACGAGCACGTTTTTCTTGCGCGCCAGGACGCCAGCGCGCAGCAGGTCGATGACCTGACCAATCAGTTCAAGGGCATCGTCGAGGGTCTGGGTGGAAAGGTCGAGAAGACCGAGTACTGGGGCGTGAAGTCGCTCACCTACCGGATGAACAAGAACCGCAAGGCGCATTTCACGCTGATGAATCTGGACGCTCCGGCGGCTGCCATTGCCGAAATCGAGCGTCAGGAGCGTCTCAACGAAGACGTGCTGCGCTACATGACGATCCGCGTCGAGGAGCTCGAGGAAGGTCCCTCGGCCATGATGCGCAAGGCCGAGCGCGACGACCGTGAGCGTGAGGGCCGCGGCTTCGGCGGTGGTTTTGGTGGCGGCGGTGGCCGCTTCGGTGATCGTGACCGTGGCCCGCGCCGTGAGCGCGAAGAGCGTTCGCGCGACGAATCTTCGGACGATGCCGGAGGAGAGGAATAATCATGTCGATGCAATCTGCTGGCGGTGGACGCCGCCCTTTCTTCCGTCGCCGCAAAACCTGCCCGTTCTCGGGCCCGAATGCGCCGAAAATCGACTATAAGGACGTGAAGCTGCTGCAGCGTTATGTCTCCGAGCGCGGCAAGATCGTGCCGAGCCGCATCACCGCAGTGTCGGCCAAGAAGCAGCGCGAACTCGCTCAGGCGATCAAGCGCGCCCGCTTCCTCGGTCTCCTGCCCTACGTGATTAAGTAAGTACCAAGCTGGTCATTCCGGAACGGCGGGAAACGCCGGGCCCGGAATCCAGTGGTGTTGAAAAGTTCGAATGGATTCCGGGTTCGCGACACGCAGCCAAGTTTACGCTAGCTGCGTAAACTAGCCAGCGATGTCGCGCCCCGGAATGACACACAGACGAGGCGTTCGGACTGAGCCGCGCGCCGATGGTTGGGGCAGACATTCGGATCTGCCTCTAACCGCTGAACAAGCGGGACAGCTCGTGATGATGCAGATGGCCTTGATCGGATTGGGTGCAGGTGCGGCGTCCGCCCTCCTGTTCGCATCCATTATTTCCGGCACACCATTCTCGATCATCCTCGCATATCTCGCCCCGTTGCCGATTCTCATCGCGGCGATCGGATGGAGCCACTGGGCTGGTCTCGTTGCGGCCCTCGCAGCCGGCATCGGTCTCGCCGCTGCATTCGGCAATCCTCTTTTTCTGGTCAGTTTCCTGGTGGCGACCGGCCTGCCCGCCTGGTGGCTGGGCTATCTGACGCTGCTCGGGCGCAGTGGCGTCGAAGGGACGATGGAATGGTATCCGCCCGCGCGCCTGCTGCTGTGGTGCGCCGCTGTGAGCGCCGTCATGATCATCATTGTCGTTCCGACCTTCGGATTGAACGAAGAGTCATTCCGCACGGGTTTGCAGAGCTTCTTCGAGCGCGCCCTGCGTGACGGAAATACCGGCGCATCGCCGTCTGCGGATCTGTCCAGCGAGGACATCAAGCGCCTAGTCGACGCCTTCATCAAGATCATGCCACCGATCGCGGCCGGCGTGTCGACACTCATCAATGCCATCAATCTCTATCTGGCCGCGCGCATCGTCAAAGTGTCAGGACGCTTGCGCCGCCCGTGGCCCGATCTGCATGTCATGAGGTTTCCGGCCGCCGCCCATGCCGCGTTCGCCTTGTCATTTGTCTTGTGGTTCGTGCCGGGCGCGGTGGGCATGGCTGGCGGCGCCGTCTGGGCGGCGTTGACGGTCGCTTACGGCATCCTTGGCATGGCGGTGATGCACGCCGTCACCCGATCGTTCGGCTCCCGCACGTTTATCCTGTCGACGCTCTATGTCGTCCTCGTTCTGTTTTGGCCGATCATCATCCTGCTCGCATTCATCGGCGTCGCCGACGCCATCTTCGATTTCCGCAGCCGCGCCGGGCCAGGCAAGCCACCTGCCCTGACTTAAGTGACATCAACCAACGAACGGTAACTTCTGAAGGAGAAAAGAAATGGAAGTGATTTTGCTCGAACGCGTCGCCAAGCTCGGCCAGATGGGCGAGACCGTGCGCGTGAAGGACGGCTTCGCGCGCAACTTCCTCTTGCCGCATGGCAAGGCGCTGCGCGCCACCAAGGAAAACAAGGAGCGCTTCGAAGGCATGCGCAAGGAGCTCGAGGCGAAGAACCTCGAGAACCGTGGCGAAGCCCAGAAGGTCGCCGACAAGCTCGACGGCAAGAGCTTCACCGCCCTGCGTCAGGCTTCCGAAGCCGGCCAGCTCTATGGTTCGGTGTCGGCGCGTGATATCGCCGACCTCGTCTCTGAAGGCGGCTTCAAGGTGGCCCGCAGCCAGATCGCCCTGCACGCTCCGATCAAGATGATCGGTTCGCACAAGGTCGAGATTGCCTTGCACCCGGAAGTCGAGGTCAACGTCACCATCATCGTCGCCCGCAACGACGACGAAGCCGAGCGCATCGCTCGCGGCGAGGATGTGACGGTTCGTCGTGAAGATGCCGAACACGCCCGCGAAGTCGCGGCCGCTGCCGCCGGCGCTTTCTTCGATCCGGATGCGGAGCCGGAGGAAGAAGGCAATCAGGAAGCGCCGGCCGAACAGGCCTGATCGCACAAACGCGAAAAAAAGCGCCTGCCCGGGTCAGACCTGGGCAGGCGCTTTTTTTATGACTGCAACGAATCCAGCCGAGCCTGAAGCAACCAGCCTAAAGTGGTATCTCCGGTCCGGCGGGTTTTTCCTCTGCCGCCGGTGGGCTGGGCTGTGACGGTGCGGCAGTCGCTGGCGCGGCAGCAGCAGCCGGCTCAGCCGGTGTGGCAGCGGGCTCACTCGCCGGCGCGACCGTTTCCGTCGCATGGGCAGGTGTTGCTGGCGTATGGGCGGGTGTTGCTGGCGCCGGCGGCGCCGACCGGGCCGTGCCGGGTCTTTCCACAGGTTTGCGTTTGGCCGGCGCTTCACGCTCGGAGGCGCGGGGCCCTTCAGGGCGTCCCGGTTCGGGACGCGCAGCCTCCTGCGGCCGCGGCGCTTCCGGTGGCTTGCGGCGGAACAGCGATGGCGGCTGATCGTCGTCATCCTCAACCGGAGGCCGGCGGTTACCAACCGCAGCCGGCGGCCGGTCGATCGGCGCCTGCCGAGACGGCGTGGCCGTCGCGGGGCCGCCGCGTCCCGGACCAGCAGAACTCAGAAATGCCGACAGCGCTTGCGCGTGCTGGATGCTGGACGTGTAATGCTGCCGCAGGAAACCGACGAGTTCGTTCGGGCTTCGGCCTTTGGCAAGGCTGCCAGCACTGTGGTGACAAACCGCGCAACCGGCCTGAAACAGCTCGGCAGCGGACTTCCCTTCATTGAGATCGATCGCTTCGCTCTGATAGCCGCCGGGCAAAGGCCCACCACGGCCGGCGGTCGCGCTGCCCCGCGACTGAGCAACGGCGTCTTGCGCTGCAAAAGCTGCCAGCGCCAGCGCCGACATTGCGATGAGACAGCCACGTACCTTCCGCAAAGACCTGCTCCCGCCCACAGCCGACTCACCGGTCATGCTATTCAAAAAACGCAGAACCGCCTCGTACCGAGAATGGCTGGCGCTTACTTGTCGAATGTGGCTCATTTTCGAAGATCGAATTGCAGCGGCGGCCGGACTTTGTTCTAATCGCAAGGTTTTGAGCAAAGTGCCGATCGAAAGGCGACATGTATTGAATGGAGGCGGCCGATGGAACGGTTGCTTCAGGCTGGTCTGACACGGTTCATTCGTCACGGCAACCTGCGTCTGAAGGTTGCCGATGAAAAACCACTGGATTTCGGCGACGGGACGGGAACACCGGTCTCGATTCGATTTAAGAATCGCCGCGCGATCTTACGCGTCCTGCTCAATCCCGAATTGCGCTTCGGCGAGGCCTATATGCGAGGCGACTTCGTGCTGGAAAGCGGCACAATCGCCGACCTGTTGAGCATTCTGATGTCGCAAGGCCAGCACGGCGAAATCCCTTTTTTCGCGCGCCCGCAGGCCGTTCTGCGTTATGGCAAACGGCGCCTGGACCAGTTCAATTACCGCAAGCGCTCGCGCCGCAACGTTGCGCATCATTACGATCTCGACGGTCGCCTGTACTCCCTCTTCCTCGACGCTGACCGGCAATATAGCTGCGCCTATTTTGAATCGCCGGACCAGACGCTCGACGATGCCCAGCTTGCCAAGAAGCGGCATCTGGCCGCCAAGCTTCAGATCGAAGAAGGTCAGCGCGTTCTCGATATCGGCTCCGGCTGGGGCGGGCTTGCGCTTTATCTCGCCGAATATTGTCGAGCCAAGGTCACCGGCGTCACCCTGTCCGAAGAACAGCTCAAGCTCGCGCGTGGTCGCGCCCTCGAACGTCATCTGTCCGACTCGGTCGAATTCCGGCTACAGGATTACCGCGACCTTAACGAGCGGTTTGACAGGATCGTCTCGGTCGGCATGTTCGAGCATGTCGGGGTCAACCATTATCGCGGCTTTTTCGACAAATGCGCGCGGTTGCTCAGCGATGACGGCGTGATGGTCCTGCATTCGATCGGGCGGTCGGAGGGACCGAATGCCACCAATCCCTGGATCGACAAATATATCTTCCCCGGTGGCTATATCCCTGCCTTGTCCGAGGTGCTGCCGGCGATCGAACGCGCTGGCCTTCTCGTCACCGACATCGAGGTCCTGCGCCTGCATTATGCGGAGACGCTCAAGGCATGGCGCACCCGTTTCATGGCCCGGGCCGAGGAAGCGCGCCGGCTATACGACGACCGCTTCGTGCGGATGTGGGAATTCTATTTGGCGTCGTCCGAGATGGCCTTCCGCCACCAGGGAATGATGGTGTTCCAGATCCAGCTCGCCAAACGTGTCGATGCCGTTCCCATCACGCGCGATTATATCCCGCGCGAGGAAAACAGGCTGCGGGCGCTCGAACGCAACACGCGTGCGCCGTTGCGCATGGCTGGCGAGTGATGGCTGACCGGATTACCGTCCGCTGCTGAATCCCGCCTGCACAGTCAAGAATATTCCTACATGAAATTTGTGTCCGCGTGGGTTATGGGGACATTCAAAATTCGTCCCAACACACGAATGCCTTCGTGCTACAGCAGCTTTGTTCCGGGTCTGGCCGCAATCTCGGAGGTGTTCACGGTAGCGTTTGTTGCGATGCGTGCCGCAATGGGCCGATTAAAAAGACTGAACTGATACAAAGACCGCTGGACCGATGGCACCCTTCGATTCGACCGCGCGCAAACTTGCCGCGGACCAAACGCCACTCTACCGCACGGCTCCGCACAACATCGAGGCCGAGCAGGCCCTTCTGGGTGCGATCCTCGTCAACAACGATGCGTTCTATCGCGTCTCCGACTTTCTTGAGGCACGGCATTTCTTCGAGCCGATCCATCAGAAGATTTTTGAGCTCGCATCACAGCTCATCCGCGCGGGCAAGATCGCGAGCCCCGTGACGCTGAAGACCTTCCTGCCCGGCGATGCCGATATCGGCGGCCTGACAGTCAGCCAGTATCTCGCCCGCCTCGCCGCCGAGGCGACCACCGTCATCAACGCACAGGATTACGGCCGCACCATCTATGATCTGTCGGTTCGCCGCTCGCTGATCGTGATCGGCGAGGACATCGTCAACGACGCCTATGACGCCCCGGTCGACTTCGCACCGGCCAAGCAGATCGAAGAAGCCGAGCGCCGGCTCTTCGAAGTCGCCGAAAGCGGCCGTTACGAAGGCGGCTTCCAGCCCTTCGCGCAGGCGATCACAACAGCCGTCGATCTCGCCGCCAAGGCCTATCAACGCGACGGAAAACTGTCCGGCATCTCGACCGGCCTGAACGATCTCGATCAGAAGATGGGCGGCTTGCAGCCGTCCGACTTGATCATCGTCGCCGGCCGCCCCGGCATGGGCAAGACCGCGCTCGCCACCAACATCGCCTACAACATCGCCAAGGCCTGGGAAGGCGAAGTGCGGCCGGACGGACATATCTCCACCGTCAATGGCGGCATCGTCGGCTTCTTCTCGCTCGAAATGTCGGCCGATCAGCTCGCAACGCGTATTCTCGCCGAGCGCACCGGCATTGCCTCGAGCACGATCCGCCGCGGCGGCATCAGTGAAGCTGATTTCGAAATCATCCGCGACGTCTCGCTCGAGCTTCAGGAAATGAAGTTCTTCGTCGACGACACCGGCGGTCTGTCGATCGCACAATTGATGGCGCGCGCACGGCGCCTGAAACGCCAGCGCGGCCTCGACATGCTGGTGATCGACTATATCCAGCTGCTATCCGGCTCCAGCAAACGTGCATCCGAAGGCCGCGTGCAGGAAATCACCGAAATCACGACCAGCCTGAAAGCGCTGGCCAAGGAACTGAGCGTTCCGATCATCGCCCTCTCCCAGCTGTCGCGTCAGGTCGAAAACCGCGACGACAAGCGCCCGCAGCTCTCCGACCTTCGTGAATCGGGCTCGATCGAGCAGGACGCCGACGTCGTGCTGTTCGTCTACCGCGAAGAATATTATCTGCAGAGCAAGGAGCCGCGGCCAGGCACCGAAGAGCATGCCAAATGGATGGTCGAAATGGCGGCCGTTCACGGCAAGGCCGAGGTGATCATCGGCAAACAGCGTCACGGTCCGACCGGCACGGTGCCGCTGCAATTCGACGCGAGCGTCACCCGCTTCGGCGATCTGGCGCCGGAAGGCCAGTTGCCACGCTATTAACGCAATGTGCTGCGCTTCTGGCGCAGAGGCTCAAGAATCGTTTGGCGTTTGACGAATAGGTCTCGTCCTGGAATGGCTTCTCGTCAGTGCGCTTGACCGGCTCACTGCCCTTCATTTTTCGATGTGAGTTCGATGCAGGGATCACTTTCAATATCGCCGTCGCCCGACGCTTCGGACGAGCCTGCTCCGGCGACCGTCTCGGCAGGCCCGCCGGCGGATGAAGCCGGCGGCGTCCTGACCATCGATCTGTCGGCGGTCGAAGCGAACTGGAAAATCCTGCGCGCTGCCTCCACACCGGCGGAATGCGCAGCCGTTGTGAAGGCCGACGGCTACGGGCTTGGACTTGAGCCGGTGGCAACGCGGCTCTCCAAAGCCGGTTGCACGACCTTCTTCGTGGCCGATCTCTCCGAAGGAAAACGGCTGCGCAAGGTCGCCCCCGATGCCGACATCTACATCCTCAACGGCCTCGCCCCCGGGACCGGGCAAGTTTTCGCCGACAATAACCTGCGCCCGGTCATCGGCTCGGCAGCCGAGATTGCCGAATGGGATGCCTTCACCAGCGTCCACAAATGGAGCGGCGGCTTCGCGTTGCATGTCGACACCGGCATGAACCGGCTCGGCATGTCGATTGAGGAAGCGGCGGCCTTTGCCCCGCGCATCAATTCGGAAAACCACGGCCTCACATTGCTGATGAGCCATTTCGTCGCCGCGCAATTTGCCGAAAGTTCGCGCAATGCCGAGCAATTGCAGAGCTTCCGCGATATTCGCGCGCTTTATCGCGGCGTGCCGGCTTCGATCGCCAACTCGTCCGGCATTTTCATCGACCAGGCGGCGCATCTCGATCTGGTGCGTCCCGGCGTTGCGCTCTACGGCGTCAACCCGACACCATCGAAGAAGAATCCGATGAAGCCCGTGGTCGATCTCAAGGTGCGGGTCGCGCAAGTGCGTGACGTCGCCTTTGGCGAAACGGTCGGCTATGACGCAACCTGGACGGCCCGGCGTCCCTCGCGTATCGCCGTGGTCACGATGGGCTATGCCGATGGCTTCTTCCGCTCCGCGAGCGGTGACGACCAGAAGCCGGGGGGCACGCTCTTTCTGCAGGGCCGGTCCTGCCCGATCGTCGGCCGCATCTCGATGGACCTCACCGCACTCGATATCACCGACCTGCCCGAGCGCAGCGTGAAACGCGGCGATTTCGCCACCGTGATTGGTGAAGAGCGTGATGTCGATGCTGTCGGCGAGATGCTCGGCACCATCGGCTACGAGGTACTCACCAGCCTCGGCCGCCGCTATGCGCGTGTCTACAAGAACGATTGACTTCCTAGTCGCTCTGGCCCCTCGATAGCATCATGAGTCGCAAGGGGCCCTCCTTCATCTGTCAGAATTGCGGCGCGGTCTATAACCGCTGGCAGGGCAAGTGCGAATCCTGCGGCGAGTGGAATACGCTTGCCGAAGAAGCCGTCGCGCCGCCGCTTGGCAAGGCCGGCCCCGGCAAGGCATCCGGACGCGGACGCGCCTTCGCGCTGCAATCGCTGTCCGGCGGCGAGATCAAGGACGCGCCGCGCATCCCGACCGGCATCGGCGAATTCGATCGCGTCACCGGCGGCGGTCTCGTGCCTGGATCGGTGCTGCTGCTCGGTGGCGATCCCGGCATCGGCAAATCGACGTTGCTGGTTCAGGTGGCGGCGGCCCTCGCCAACCGGAAGCAGCGCTCCGTCTATATCTCCGGCGAAGAAGCGGTGGCACAGGTGCGCCTGCGCGCCGAACGTCTGGCGCTCGCCAATGCCAAAGTCGAACTCGCGTCGGAAACGTCGGTCGAAGACATTCTCGCCACGCTCTCGACCGGCGAGCTGCCGCGCCTTGTCGTGATCGACTCCATCCAGACGATGTGGACCGACACGGTCGAGTCCTCGCCCGGCACGGTGACACAGGTGCGCACCTCGGCGCAGGCGCTCATCCGTTTCGCCAAGCGCAGCGGCGCCTGCGTGATCCTCGTCGGCCACGTCACCAAGGACGGGCAGATTGCCGGCCCGCGCGTGGTCGAACACATGGTCGATGCGGTGATGTCGTTCGAAGGCGAAGGCTCGCATCAATTCCGTATCCTGCGCGCGGTGAAGAACCGCTTCGGCCCGACCGACGAGATCGGCGTATTCGAGATGACCGGCCTTGGCCTGCGCGAAGTGCAGAACCCGTCCGAACTCTTTCTGTCGGAGCGCGATCTCGGCTCGCCAGGCACCGCCGTGTTTGCCGGCATCGAAGGCACGCGTCCCGTGCTTGTTGAAATCCAGGCGCTGGTCGCGCCGAGTGCGCTCGGCACGCCGCGCCGTGCCGTGGTCGGCTGGGACCCGAGCCGCCTGTCGATGGTGATCGCCGTACTGGAAGCGCATTGCGGCGTGCGGCTTGCGCAGCACGATGTCTACCTCAATGTCGCCGGCGGTCTTCGCATCAACGAACCCGCCGCCGATCTCGCGGCAGCCGCGGCGCTTGTCTCATCGCTGGCGGGCTCGCCGCTGCCGGCCGATGCGGTGTATTTCGGTGAGGTGTCATTGTCCGGCGCGATCCGCCCGGTGGCGCAAAGCCCGGCACGATTGAAGGAAGCCGCCAAGCTCGGCTTCCAGCGTGCGTGTCTGCCCGATCCCGGCCGTTCGGACACACCATCCGATGCCGGTCTTGCGTTGTCGACGCACGGCAACCTCGCTTCGCTCGTTGCCGACATCGCCGCCCGCGGCGGCAAGAGCCGCATGCGGAAAGAAGCTTAGTTATTCGTCATGCCCGCACTCGTTGCGGGCATCCACGTCTTCTCTTTCTCTCCGAAACCAAAGACTGGCCGGGGCATAAGGCGTCAACGACGGCGTTTTCGACGGCTTATGCCCGGCATGACAGCGGCTAAAAATCCCCACTTGACTTCCACCTCATAATGTGATTTTTTTCCTATATCCCGTCCCATCCAAGGGGCGTCTGATCAGCGTCGTGAGACGTGGGGCGGGATGCGGTGGCCGCTGGGTGCGAAGGACGTATCGCATCTGGCGGAGGCCCAAGCTGCGCACGACCCGACATGCCAGGCCGGCGGTCACGGGTGCGGCGCCGGCTG
>Ga0164243_10001373_pt1 | contig 41288 bp, 37 predicted proteins | sample OricompcompostOP_FD_108781 | JGI IMG/M metagenome (GOLD analysis project Ga0164243, IMG submission 108781) | Organic Plus compost microbial communities from Emeryville, California, USA - Original compost - Organic plus compost (OP) | ecosystem: Engineered > Solid waste > Mixed feedstock >... | reverse complement strand
TCGATCGCTTCCTCGACCAGTTCGATGATGCGCGGCCGCCAGGTCTCAACACGTTTGGCGGTGAAGTCGGGGTTGAGGATACGGCGGATCGGCAGGTGCTCGGCGCCGTCCTTGCGGAAGAAGATGTCACCTTCCAGGTCCGGCTGGGCGGAGCTGGTGTTGGGGAAGCCGGGGTCGGTCACGTCGGCACCGAAGCGCGGATCACGCAGCACCTGCTGCACCTGCTCGTGCGAGGCGACCAGCCACGGCTGGCTGCCGTCCCAGATGGTGCCGCGCCGCGGCGCGCCGCTCTCGCGGGTGCCGGTGTAGAACTCCGGGGGTGCGAAGGGACAGCTTCGCGCGGCGGGCAGGGTGGGTGCGGTTTCGTCGGTCCGGGGCATCGGGGTCTCCTACTCCTGGACTGCGATCACGGCGGCCGGGCACAGGCCGGCCGCGTTGCGGACGTTGTCGAGTTCGATGGCAGGCGGTTCGGCGTCGAGCAGGATGACCACGCCGTCGTCCTCCCGCTGGTCGAACACCTCCGGCGCGGCCAGCACGCACTGGCCGGCGCCGCAGCACTTCTCCTCGTCGATGGTCACCTTCACGGCGCATCCCTCCTCGTTAAGTGAACAAATATAAATTTACGAGTGTTTACATACGGAGGGCAAGGAGATGTGTACGGTTTGTCCGGTGAAGTGGATCACTGACGAGAACGGTGCGCTCGTGGTCAGTGTTTGGCGGGCCCCGCATGCCTGGCGGCGGTGGTGATCTCACCGACGAGAAGATCCACGAACCGCTCGACGTCCTCGCCTGCCCAGACCGTGCTGATCACGGGCGTGAGTGCCAGCCTGCCGTGCAGCGCGGACCAGATGTACATCGCGGCGTGCTCGGTGTCGGCGAAGCTCAGGCCGTCCTCACGCAGGCGGGCGGTCGCGGTGCGCCACCGTTGCACGAGCTCCGCGAGTGGCTCCCTGCTCTCGTCACCGATCCCCAGCATGGCGGGCTCGGCCTGGAACATCAGCCGGAAATGGCCACGGTCGCGCACGGCGAAGCGGCAGTAGGCCCTGGCCTGCGCGGCCAGCCTGCCCGCGGCGGAGGAGTCCCCGGCCTCGCGGTCGGCGGCTTCCATCTCGGCCAGCAGGCGTTCGAACCCGTCGAGCACGACGGCCCGCGCGACCTCGAGCGTGCCGGAGAAGTGGCGGTACAACGCGGGCGCCGTCACGCCCGCTTCACGCGCGAGCTCGCGCAACGACACCGAGACCGGGCGCATGCGTTCCTCGTCGGAAACGATGCGCACCATCGCCGCGATGACGTCGGCGCGCAGCCTGTCACCCTGGCCGCGCGGATTGCGCTCCCGGCGCGTACCGGGCTCCTCGGCAGTTCCGCCCACGGCAATGACCTTAACCCGTGGCTCCACCCGGCCGGGCGGAGTCACCGCGCCAGGCGCCGGGCGAGCTTCTGGAAGTCCTCGCCCAGCAGCAGCTGACCCTGCTGTGCGCCGAGGGTGGCGAGCTCGGCCTCCAGGCCCGCGTCGATGCCCCTGCGCAGCGCCGCCTTGGTACGGGCGACGGCGACCGCGGGTAACGCCGCCACCTCGTCGGCGATGCGGGCGGCGGCGGCCGGCGCCTCGCCGTCGGGCACGACTTCGTTGACCAGACCCGACTCCAGTGCTTCGGCCGCCGTCACCGACCGTCCTAACAGGAGCATCGAGGCCGCCCGCGCGGAGCCGACGACGTGCGGCAGGTGATGTGCGCCGCCCATGCCGGGAACGAGGCCCGCGCGAACCCACGTGCTCTGGAACACGGCCGATTCCGCCGCGACGCGGAGGTCGCAGCACAGAGCGAGATCGAGGCCGGCGCCCAGCGCCGCGCCGTTGACGGCCGCGATGACGGGCAGCGGACTGTCCCGGATCGCGCGCACGATGCCGTGAAAATCACGGTAGATCGCGTCCGTGGCGACCAGTGCACCGCGCTCGGCGACGGCTGCCAGCGCCGGCAGATCCCCGCCGGCGCAGAACGCGGGAGGCGCGCCGGTGAGGATCACCGAACGGACCCCGGCGTCCGCCGCTTCCCGCACGGCCGCCGCGACCGCCGCGGCGGCGTCGACGTCGAGGGCGTTGCGTTTCTCCGTACGGTTCAGCGTCACGAGCCGCCGATCGCCCTCGTCGCGCACGAGCACCGGCGTCATCGCGATTCCGCGATGATTTCGCGGCCGTAGCGGCCGAGTGCGTCGGTGGCCTCGGCGAGCCCGCTTCCCCGGACCCGCACCACGAACCAGGTCGCGCCCGCCTCGGCCAGGTCTTTCAGATGGCTCCGGTGCTCGGCAGGGGATCCGCCGTCGACGAGCACGTCGCTCTGGCGTGACTGGACCTGCACGTCGAGCGTGCCAGGGTCCCGCCCCTGCGCCTCGGTCAGCCTCCGCAGGTCGGTCACGGCCGCCGCCAGATCGTCCGGTGTGGACAACGCCGCGGTGCGGGTGGTCGCGGCGAACCGTTCGTCGATGAGCAGCGGGCTCCAGCCCTGCGCGGCGCGGGCGGCACGGCGCCGCGCGTTGCGGCCGTTGCCGCCGATCCACACCGGAGGGTGCGGCAGCTGCACCGGCGCCGGCACGCTCACCTGATCCCGCGCGGTGAAATCACGGCCGTCGAAGCCGAACGACTCTCCGGACCACAGGCCGCGCAGCACGTCGAGTGATTCGTCGAGCAGGGCCCCGCGCGCCTCGAAGTCCGCGCCCAGCGCGGCGAACTCCGAACGCAGGTAGCCACCACCGGCCCCGAGCGTCAGCCGCCCCCCGGAGAGCAGGTCGACCGTCGCGATGGTCTTGGCCGCGAGCAACGGATTCCGGTAGGGCAGCACCAGCAGGTAGGTCAGCAGCCGGATGCGGCTGGTGGCCGCGGCGCAGAACGCCAGTGCGGCCAACGGGTCCAGGCTCGCGTGCCCGCCCGCGCGCAGCCATTTCAGCGAAGGCGCCGGATGTTCGGTGAACGCCACCGCGTCGAAGCCGGCCGCCTCGGCCGCGCGCGCGAACTCGGCGAGCCCTTCCGGGCCGTACAGTCCGGCCGCGCACTCCGCCTGGCCGACCGGGTGTTCGACGGTGAACCGCACCGGCATCCTCCATTTCAGACCGCTGCTTCGTCCTGTTCGGAGTCGAGGCGCTCGAACAGTTCCAGCAGATCCACCCTGGACACCTTCATCGACGGCGTGCGGGGCAGCGCGTCCACCACGAGGATCCGCACCGGAACCTCGTAGGGCAGCAGTTCACGGCGGCACAGCCGGATGAGCTCCTCCTCGGCCGGGGCGGCGTGCCCGGTGGCCGGTTCCACCGCGGCGACCGGAACCTGCCCCAGCCGCGCGTCGTCGCGTCCGGCGACGGAGGCCTCCCGCACCGCCGGGTGTTTCTCCAGCACCTTCGCGACCGTGGCCGGGCTGACTTTGAAGCCACCACGGATGATCGTGTCGTCGGCGCGGCCCTCGATCCAGAGGAAGCCATCCTCGTCGATGCGGGCCAGGTCGCTGGTCGCGGTCCAGGCATCGGCCCCGGCCTCGGCCTGCGGCGTGCACACCTGCAGCAGGCCCGTGGTTCCGCTCGGCAGCTCGTTGCCCTCGTTGTCCACGACCCGCAGCCGGACGCCGGGCTGGGCACGTCCGACGCTGCCGCGCTTGCTCCGGCCGTACTCGCGGAACTGGTCCAGGGTCCAGCCCGCGACGGCGCCGAAGAACTCCGTGGCGCCGTAGACCGACAACACCGGGATGCGATAGCGGTCGAAGAACTGTTCGGCCAGTTCCGGTGCCAGCGGCGCGGTGCCGGTGTTGATGGCCCGCAGGCTCGACAGGTCCTCGGCGGGCACGTTCGCGTCGAGCACCATCTTGATCCCGGCCGGGGTCAGGCTGCCCAGTTTCGGCCGGTAGGTGCGGATCACCTCGACCCACGGCTCCACCCGGAAGCGCTCGAGCAGCACGATCCGCCGGTGGTCCTGCATGGCCTGAAGCACGCCCCACAACCCGCCGATGTGCACCATCGGGTTCGCGACGATGCCCACTCCCTGAGGCAGGGCCTTGCGCGCCGACTCCGGGCGGCGGTCGTAGGAACGCGCGGAGCGCAGAGCGCTTTCCATCTGGCGGTAGGAAAGCCGCACCCGCTTCGCCGGGCCCGTCGTTCCCGACGTGAGCATCTCCACGGCCGTGCCCGCCGCGTCGTCGACTTCAGGTTGCGGCGCGGGCGGCTCGCCCTCCGCGGTCACCTTGCCGTCAGGCAGAACCGTGACGCGCAGGCCCACCCGTGTGTGGATACCGGCCTCGGTCAGCCTCTCCCACACCGACGGCGAGGCAACGAGTATCCGCGGCCGCACGCGCTCGAGGTCGGCGGCCATGCGCTCGGTCGGCTGCAACGGGCTCACGGTGGTGAGACAGCGCCCGGACGAGAACACCGCCACGACGGCGGCGATGAATTCGGGACGGTTCTCCAGAACGATCGCGATTCGCGCGCCAGGCCCGGCGTCGGCGGCCTGCCAGATCTCCGCGAAGGCGTCCGCCGTGGCGGTCAGCTCTCCCCAGGTCCACCAGCTGCCGTCGTAACTGATGGCCTGCGCCGCGGGGTCGATCTCCCACAGGCCCTTCAGCCGGCTCGTCAGCGACGTCATCAAAGCCCCTCACAGGAACGGAAAGATTCACCAGTGAATCTATACTCTTGCCACCATGAAGGCAATCGGCCTGATGCGTACGTCACCTGGCACGGCGCGGAACGCGAGCAAGCGAGACCTCACGATATTTCTCTAAATGAACTAGACTTTATCCGTATGGAGGTCGAACATCCGGCACACCGTCCGCGCAAGGCGAAGATGTCGGAGACGATCGCGGTGCGCATTCGCAGGCTCATCGCGTCGGGCGCACTGTCCGACGGCGAGTGGCTTCCCACCGAGCCCGCGCTGATGGCCGAGTTCGGCGTCTCACGGCCCACCCTCCGGGAAGCGTTCCGGCTGCTGGAAGCCGACTCACTGATCCGGATCCGGCGAGGGCCACCCGGCGGCGCACAGGTTCAGCTCCCCGGGCCAGGGGCCGTGGCGCCCGTGTTCGGCATGCTGCTCACGCTCTCCGGCGCCACGCTACGCGATGTCTACGACGCGCGGCTGGTGCTGGAGCCGCCTGCCGCGCGACGGCTCGCCGAGCACGGCAGCCCAGCGGACCATTCGATGCTCGCCGAGGAACTCGAACTCGCGCGTCTCGCGGCGAACGCTCCGGAGACGTTCGGTCCGACCACCGTGCGGTTCCACCAGCGGATGGTGGAGCTGTCCGGCAACCGCACGCTGGCCGCCGTGGTCGGCATGCTCGGCGAGGTGATGACCCGGCACGTGGCCCACGTCTACCGGGAGACACGCACCCCGCGCGCCGAACTGAGCCGGCGGCACCGGCACGTCCTGCGGACTTACGGGCAACTGGTGCGGCTGGTCACCGAACGGCGTGGTGAGGACGCGCAGGAGTTGTGGCTGCGGCACATGCGGGCCGCGGCGACCTACCTGCTGGGCGACCACGGCGCGGAAACCCAGGTGGTCGAGTTGCCGGAGTAGCCGGAGCACACCGTTACTCCGGGTATATTATCTACATTCACTCTACCCGAAGGGGCGGCGCCGCTCCCCCCACCGAAAGCCGAGGACCACCAGTGACGAGCCACGTGACCTCCGGGGTCTTCTCCGGGAACGGCGTGCCGGTGCGGCCGAAGAAGATGGCGGACATCGTGGCGGGCCGCATCCGCCGGATGATCGCCCGCGGCGAGGTCACCGACGGGGAGTGGCTGCCGACCGAGCCCGCCCTGATGGCCGAGTTCGGCGTCTCACGACCCACCCTCCGGGAAGCATTCCGGCTGCTGGAAGCCGACTCACTGGTCAGCATCCGGCGCGGCCCGCCCGGCGGCGCCAGGGTCACCATCCCCGGCCCCGAAGCCGCCGCCAACCAGTTCGGCATGCTGCTCACCCTCTCCGGCACCACCCTTGCCGATCTCTACGAGGCCCGGATGACGATCGAACCGGCGGCCGCGCGGGCGATCGCGGAGCGGGGCACCAACGCCGACCGCAAGCAACTGGCCGAGCTGCTGGAGCAGGTCCGGGCCGCCGCGGACGCGGACCAGTCGGTCGATCGCATGATCGTGCGCTTCCACCAGAGCCTGGTCGAACTGTCCGGCAACAAGACACTGGCCACGGTCACCGGGATGCTGAACGAGATCATCACCCGGCACATCGAGCAGGTCTTCGCCGACACCCACGAGCCCGCCGAGGACGTCGCGGCCAACACCAGGCGGGCGCTGCGGGCCTACGAGCGCCTGGTCGAACTCGTCGACGCGCGGGACGGCGAGGCTGCCGAAAAGTTCTGGATCAAGCACATGAAGGCCGCCCGGCCCTACGTTCTCAAGGGCGGCACGCGCGGCGCCACGCAGGTGGTGGACCTACTCTACTGATCAGGGCACCTGCGCTACCCTCGATCCGATCGACGCCCGTGAACCCGAGAGAGGCTGGCGTGACCCAACCTGCCGAGGCCCGCAACCCGGTGCGGCCGAAGAAGATGGCGGACATGGTCGCCGACCGGATCCGGCGGTTGATCGCGCGCGGTGAGATCGGTGACGGGGAGTGGCTGCCGACCGAGCCCGCCCTGATGGCCGAGTTCGGCGTCTCACGACCCACACTCCGGGAAGCGTTCCGGCTGCTGGAAGCCGACTCGCTGGTCAGCATCCGGCGCGGCCCGCCCGGCGGCGCCAGGGTCACCGTCCCCGGCCCCGAAGCGGCCGCCAACCAGTTCGGCATGCTGCTCACGCTGTCCGGCACCACCATCGCCGACCTGTACGAGGCGCGCATGGTGATCGAGCCCGCCGCCGCGCGGGACCTCGCCCAGCGAGGTACCGCGGCCGCCCGCCGCGCGCTCGGCGACGAGCTCGAGACGATCCGCACGCTCGTCGAGTCGGCGGAGTTCGGCGCGCAGACCGTCCGGTTCCACCGCCGGGTGGTGGAACTCGCGGGCAACAAGACGCTGGCCACCGTGATCGGGATGTTGTCCGAGATCGTGGTCAGGCATCTGGCCCGTGTCTACGACGAGACCCCGAACACCTCCGCCGAAACCCTCGCGAACAACCGCAAAGCCCTACGCGCCTACGAGAAACTGACCGAGCTGGTCGAGGCTCGCGACGGTGCCGGCGCGGAGCGGTTCTGGACAAGGCATATGAAGGCCGCGCGGTCGCACCTGTTCCGCGGCGAGGACGAGACACAGGTCGTCGATCTGCTCTACTGAACCGCCGGTTCCAGCACCTTCAGCAGCCGGTCGCGGTGCCAGCGCGGAGTTCCGGCCAGCAGCTCGTCGGTCTTGACCCGCCGCAGGAACACGTGCACCTGCTGCTCCCAGGTGAAGCCCATGCCACCGTGCAACTGCAGTGCGAGGCTCGCGGCCCGGCTGCACGCGTCCCCGGCGAACGACGCCGCCGCCGACACCGCGCCGGCCCGCGCGCCCGGCTCACCGTCGAGCGCCCGCATCGCGGCCAGCACGACAGCGCGGCTCAGCTCGAGATCGGCCGCCATCGTGGCGCAGTGGTGTTTGACGGCCTGGAACGAGCCGACGGCGCGACCGAACTGCTCACGCGTACGGACATGCTCCACCGTCATCTCCAGCAGCCGGGCCGAGGCGCCGAGCGCGTCGGCCGCCGCGTGCACCGAGGCCGCGTCGCGAGCCAGCGCGAAGGCCGCTTCGGCCTGCTCCCCCGCCGCCCAGCCACCCGCACCGACCACCACCGATTCCAGCTCCACCGAGGCGAACCGCCGCGAGATGTCGAGCACGGTGCGCCGCGTGACCGTCAGGCCGTCCACGCCCGCGTCGACCACCGCCAGCACGGCGCCGCCTTCCGCGGTCCTCGCCAGCACCAGCAGATAGTCCGCGACCGCGCCGGCGGGCACGAAGTCCGCGCGCCCGGACAGGAGAAGCCCTCCGTCGCCCGCAGGCTTGCCGAACAGTTCCGGCGCGCCGGGCTCGGCCGCGACCACGGTCGCCAGCCCCAGGCCCGCCGCGGCCTCGCCGAGGCCGACCGAGGAGATCCCGGCGGCCTCGCCAAGCCCGACCGCCAGCGCCGAGGTGCCGACCGGCAGCGCGGAGCCGGTATGACCGAGCTGTTCGACCACGACCGCCAGATCCGTGTGCGTCCCGCCGCCGTCGGCGGCCAGCAGCGCGGTCAGCCCGAGGTCGCCCGCCGCCCTCAGCTGCTGGTCGCTCCACAGTGGATCGGGCACGGTCTCGGCGAGCAGTGCGTTGAGATCCGTGTGCTCCGCGAAGAAAGAACGCGCCATACCAGCCAGATCGCGCTGGTCCTCGCTCAAACCGAGCTCGCTCATTTCGCCACCTGCTCCCGCGGAAGACCGAGCCCGCGCTCGGCGATGAGGTTGCGCATGATCTCCGAACTCCCGCCCGCGATCGTGTAAGCGCGGGCGTAGAGGTAGGCGTCCTGCCAGCGGCCGCCGTCGACCGCGCCCGAGTCACCCTCGGTCAGCACACCGGCGGGGCCGAGCAGGGACAGCGCGTACTCGGCAAGGCGCAGGTTCAGCTCGCTGAACGCGAGCTTCGACACCGGCGCGTCGGTGACCTGCTCCTGCCCGTCGCGCCAGCGTTGCAGGCTCAGTTTCGTGTGCACCGACAGCGCCTGGATCTCCGCGGCGAACGCGGCCAGCCGGTCCCGCACTTCCGCGTCGTCGATCCGTTCGGTGCGGCCGGCCAGCTCGACGAGGCTCTCCCAGTTGCGCCGGACCGTGACGACCGAACCGCCGACACCGCTGCGCTCATGGGCCAGCGACGCGTTGGCGATCTGCCAGCCCTGGCCCGGCTTGCCGATCATCGCCGCCGCCGGCACTCGCACGTCGTCGAAGAACACCTCGTTGAAATCCGAGGTGCCGGTGATCTCACGCAGCGGCCGGACGGTGACCCCCGGCAGGGACATGTCGAGTACGAACGCCGAAATCCCTTTGTGCTTGGGAACTTCCGGGTCGGTCCGCGCCAGCAGGTAGCCGAGATCGGCCCACTGGCCGTTGGTGGTCCATACCTTCTGCCCGGTCACGACATAGTGGTCGCCGTCGCGGACCGCCTTGGTGCGCAGCGAAGCCAGATCGCTGCCCGCGCCGGGCTCACTGAAGAGCTGGCACCACAGGTCTTCACCCGAGCGGATACGCGGCAGATAACGCTCGCGTTGCTCGTCGGTGCCGAAATGCAGCAGCGCCTGGGCAGCCAGCGTGCAACCACCGGGCACCTGCAGGGTCCCCGCGTTCGCGATCTCCTCCGCCACCACGACGTCGCGCAGCACGTCGTGCCCGGGATCGCCGCCGTAGGCTTCGGGCCAGTCCGCGCCGACGTACCCGGCCTCGAACAACCGCGCCGTCCACGCCCGCAACGTCGCCAGTTCCTCGCGCGTCTCAGGACTGCGCACACCGGCCCGCAGCTTCACCTTCGGGGCGTGCCCGGCGATGAAGGCGCGCACCTGTGCCCGGAAGGTCTCCAGCTCGCCGGCCGCGGCGCTCACAGTCCGAGACTCTTTCCGACGATGTCCTTCATGATCTCGGTACTGCCGCCGTAGATCGTCTGGATCCGGGTGTCGGTGTAGGCCTTCGAAATCGGGTACTCGCTCATGTAGCCGTAGCCGCCGTGCAACTGCAGGCAGGTGTCGACGACCTTCTTCTGCAGCTCCGTCGTCCACCACTTCGCCTTCGCGGCCTCCACCGCGGTCAGCTCGCCGTCGACCACGCGGCGCAGGCAGCGGTCCATGTACACCTCGGCGATCTCCAGCTCGGTCTCCATCTCCGCCAGCCGGAAGCGGTTGTACTGGAAGGACCCGATGGGCTGGCCGAACGCCTTGCGGCTCTTGACGTACTCCAGCGTCTCATCGAACACCGCCCGCGCCCCGGCCACCGCGCTGACCGCGATGGACAGTCGTTCCGACGGCAGGTTGTGCATCAGGTGGTAGAAACCGCGGCCCACCTGGCCGAGCACGTTCGCGGCGGGCACCCGTACCTGGTCGAAGAACAGTTCGGCGGTGTCCTGGGCCTTCTGCCCCATCTTCTCGAGGTTGCGGCCGCGGGTGAAACCGGGCATGTCACGCTCGACGACCAGCAGCGTGAAGCCCTTGTGCCCGGCCTCGGGATCGGTGCGGGTCACCACGATCACCAGGTCGGAGTTGATGCCGGACGAGATGAATGTCTTGGCGCCGGAGACGATCCAGTCGTCACCGTCGCGCACCCCCGCCGTACGGATACCGGCCAGGTCGCTGCCCGCGCCCGGCTCGCTCATCGCGATCGCGCCGATCAGCTCGCCTGCCGCGAAACCCGGCAGCCACCGCTTCTTCTGCTCCGGAGTGGTCAGCGACAGCAGGTACGGCAGCACGATGTCGTTCTGCAGCGTGAACGCCGGGGTGCTGCCACCGAAGCGGGCCAGCTCCTCGGACACGACGGCGTTGAACCGGAAGTCGTCCACGCCCCCGCCGCCGAACTCCTCGGGAATGCTGAACCCGAGCAGCCCGTACTTGCCACCGGCGCGGTAGACCTCCCGGTCGACGATCCCGGCCTTCTCCCAGCGCTCGCCGTGCGGCGCCACCTCGCGAACGAGGAACTCCTTCACCGTCTCCCGGAACTGCTCGTGCTCCGGTTCGTAGACCGTCCGCCGCATTGTCATACCCTTTCCCGTGTCGGCCGCTCACTCACAGACGGATTCCCCTCACAGCAGCTCGAGAATGGTGGCGTTGGCCTGGCCGCCGCCCTCGCACATCGTCTGCAGGCCGTAGGTGATCCCGCTCTCGCGCATGTGGTGCAGCATCGTGGTCATGATCCGGGCGCCGCTGCCGCCCAGCGGGTGGCCGAGCGCGATCGCACCGCCGTTGGGGTTCAGCCGCGACGGCGCGGCGCCGATGTCGTTCAGCCAGGCCAGCGGAACCGGCGCGAAAGCCTCGTTCACCTCGAACACGCCGATGTCGTCCACCGAAAGGCCGCTGCGCTTGAGCGCCTTCCGCGTCGCCGGGATGGGCGCGGTCAGCATGATCACCGGGTCGTCGGCCGCCAGCACGGCGGTGTGCACCCTGGCGATCGGCCGCAGGCCGAGCTCGGCGGCCTTCTCACTGCTCGTGATGAGCAGCGCGGCGGCGCCGTCGCTGATCTGCGAGCTGTTGCCCGCGGTGATCACCCCGTCCTCCTTGAAGACGGTCTTGAGGTTCCCCAGGGTCTCCAGCGTGCCGCCGCGGCGGACACCCTCGTCGGCGGTCACCTTCACGCCGTCGACCTCCACCGGCGCGATCTCCGCGTCGAACAGGCCCTCGTCCTGCGCCTGCGCGGCCTTCGCGTGCGAAGCGAGGCTGAACTCGTCGAGCTGCGCGCGAGAGAGCTTCCACCGCTCCGCGATCATCTCGGCGCCGACCCCCTGGTTCGGCGCGATGCCGTGGTAGCGCTCGCGGAAGCCCTCACCGAACGCCCACTGCCCCTGTGCCGAGGTGCCCATCGGCACGCGGCTCATCGACTCGACTCCGCCCGCGACCGCCAGGTCGTACTGGCCGCTGATCACCCCGGCGGCGACGAAGTGAACGGACTGCTGACTGCTGCCGCATTGACGGTCCACGGTCGTGCCGGGTACCGACTCCGGCCAGCCCGCACCCAGCACCGCGTTGCGCGCGATGTCCAGCGACTGCTCACCGACCTGTCCCACGCAGCCCCAGACCACGTCGTCGACCAGCACCGGGTCGACCCCGCTGCGTTCGGCGAGGGCCTTGAGCACATGGGCCGACAGATCGGCGGGCGCCACGGGCGAAAGACCGCCGTTGCGCTTGCCGACCGGGGTGCGTACCGCCTCGACGATCACCGCATCGCGCACCGGAACCTCCTTGTTCACTTGATCCAGGTTTAGGCAGTTTATCTTTACTCTTGCCTCGCTGCCACCACCGGAAGCTAGTATGTTTGTTTAGATTCTTCAACCCAACTCGACGAGGAAGGCGAGCAACGGTGCTGACCGCGGAACAACTCGAACTGCAAGCGAGCGTGCGGGAGCTGCTGGCCGACCACAGCCCGGAGAGCCGCGTGCGTCAGGTCATCGAGGAGCGGTCGGCGTTCGACGCCGCGCTCTGGGAACGGCTGGCGAAGCTGGGCCTGGCAGGACTCATCGCGGACGAGGAGTCCTGCGGGCAGGGCGGCACTCTCACCGATCTGTGCGTCGTCCTCGTCGAGGCGGGCGCGTCGCTGGCGTGTGTCCCGCTGCTGGCAACCTCGAGCGCGCTTGCTCTGCTGCGGCACGCCGGGGCCGCCGACCTGGTAGAGCCGCTCGCCACGGGCGCACAGGTGTGGACCCCGGCGCTCGCCGAAGGCCGGGACGGCTGGGGCCTGCAAGCGGTGTCGGCAACGGCCGAGCCCGGCGGGACACTCTCGGGCACGAAGACCTATGTCGCCCACGCGACCGCCGCGGACGGGTTCGTCGTCTCCGCCCGCACTCCGGACGGCCCTGCGCTGTTCGCGGTCGCCGGCGACGCGGACGGAGTGAAGCGGGAAGCACTGAAGTCGCTGGACGCGACGAGGCCGCTGGGGACGGTGACCTTCGAGCACTCCCCCGCGCGGCTGCTGGCCGCGGGCACCGAGGCCAAGGACGCCTACACGGCGGCGCTGGACGTGATCGCCGTCCTCACCGCGGCCGACGCGGCCGGCGTGGCGCGGCGCTGCACCGAGATGGCCGTCGAGTACGCGAAGACACGACACCAGTTCGGCCGCGCGATCGGGTCGTTCCAGGCGATCAAGCACGCTTGCGCCGACATGGCCGTCGCGGCCGAGAGCGCGGGCTCCCTGGTCTGGGACGCGGCCGCCGCGCTGAACGAGGGCCCCGACCCGGTCGCTGCGAGCAGCGCGAAGGCCTACTGCTGCGACGCCGCCGTGCACTGCGCGGAGGAGAACATCCAGGTACACGGCGGGATCGGGTTCACCTGGGAACACCCGGCGCACCTGTACCTGCGCCGCGCCAAGGGCGACGAACTCGCCTACGGCTCGCCGCGTGAGCACCGGGACCGGGTGGCCTGGGCACTGGCCGCCGGGGTCTGACGTCCGGGCTCCCCGGTGTGGGCCCAGCTTGCCCATGGATCTGGTTAATCTATATGCTTGCGCGCTCGTACGGCGGAACCATGGGTCACAGTGAGGTGACATGAACGCGCACAACGCGATACCGGCCGGTGGGCAGGGTCTTGGCGGCGTCTTCCGTGAGCTCGTGTGGTCGGCGATGCCATGGGCGCCCGCGCCGCGCCCGCACAGCGCGAGCGCGGTCACGCGGGCCTGGCTGACGGATGTCTTCCGGGAACGCTGCGATGCGGCCCGCGTCGAGCAGGTCACGTCCCTGGACGGCACGACAGGCACCACTGACCGGCGTCGGCTCGGCATCCAGTGGAACGCGGCCGGCCTGGCTGCCGGACTGCCCGGCAGCGTGTTCGTCAAGAGCACCCCGCTTTCCGCGAAGAACCGGCTGATGGTCGGCCCGCTGCAGATGGCCGTCTCCGAATGCGCGTTCTACGGATCGGTGCGCGGGGACCTCGGTACCGGCGTCGCCCCCTCGTGTTACGCCGCCCACGCCGGTCGTGGCGCCCGGCATCTGCTGGTGCTGGAGGATCTGGCGGACAAACAGGCCGAGTTGTTCGCGCTTCGAGACGACTGCGACGTCGATCATGCCCGTGGCATGATGCGGGCGCTGGGACGGCTTCATGCCACGTTCTGGGAGAGCCCGCGCTTTTCCGGCGATCTGGCGTGGCTTCCCACCCAGACCCGGCGGCCGGCGATCGGCCTGCTCCGGTGGCAGTTCCGGCGGGTCCGGCGGGCGATGCTCGCCGCGCCGGACCGCGAACTTTCGCCCGCGACGCGGCGCATGGCCGAGTTCGCCAACCGGCACGACGTGGCGCTCTACCGGCAGTGGGAGAAAGGCCCGCTCACCCTGCTGCACGGCGACTGTCACCTCGGCAACACCTACCGGCTGCCCGACGGCAGCGCCGGGCTCCTGGACTGGCAGGTGCTGCTGCGCGGGCCCGGCACGCGAGAAGTCGCGTACTTCCTCGGCAGTTCGGTGCCGACCGACGTCCGCCGTGCCCACGAGGACGAGCTGGTACGGCTCTACCTCGAGACGCTGACCGAACACGGCGTCACCGGTGCGCCGACGGTGGACCAGGCTTGGGAACAGTACCGGTTCTTCCTGTTCGACGTCTGGGATTCGACCGCGATCACGGAGCTGTGGCCCGGTCTCCAGCATCCCGAGAACAGCGCGAAGGCGTTCGCGCGCGCCCAGGCCGCGGTCACCGACCACGACACGGATCAGGCGATACGACGCGCGCTCGCCTGACGGCGAGATCCGGTTCAGCCGGGTGTGGCGGCCCCGAACCTCGCGCGCAGGTCGGTCTTGCGCACCTTGCCGACAGCGTTACGCGGCAGGTCCGGCACGATCTCGAGCTGCTCCGGGGTCTTCTGCCGTGCCGCGCCGGCGGCCTGGAAATGCGCCCGCACCCGGTTCAGATCCAGCTCCGCGCCCGGAGTCAGCACCACGACGGCGCCGACGCGCTCGCCGTACCGCGGATCGGGGACGGCGATCGCGGCCGCGTCGGCGACGCCGGGGCACGCGAGCAGGATGTCCTCGACCTCCCGCGACGAGATCGTCTCGCCGCCGCGGATGATCACGTCCTTCGCGCGGTCGGTGATCGTGAGGAACCCGTCCTCGTCGAGGTTGCCGATATCGCCCGTGCGCAGCCAGCCCTCCGGTAGCAGCACGCCGTCGTCCAAGGCCGGATCGCGGTAGCCGATGAATGTTTCCGGACCACGGCACAGGATTTCGCCGTCCTGGCCCGCGGGCAGCTCAGTCCCTTCCGGACCGACGATACGGATCTCGGTCCCCGGAGTCGGCCGCCCGTCGGTGAACTGGCGCTTGGGCAGCGGGTCGTCGGAGCGGCCCGAGGAGATCGTGGGCTGCTCCGTCGAGCCGTAGCAGCGGAATGCCGCGATCCCGGCGCGGTCGGCGCGGGCGACGAGCTCGGCGGGCACGGTCGCCGCGCCGACGAGGAACTCGCGCACCGAGCCCACCGGTGTGCCCGCCTCCGCCTCGTCCAGCAACGCCGCGAGATGGAACGGTGAGCCGGACGTGAAGGTCACCCGGTGCTCGGCGACCAGCCGCGCCGCCCGCTCGGCGTTCCATCCGTCCATCACCACCGTCGGCGTGCCGAGGAGCAGGAACCGCAGCAGCCCGAGCAGTCCGGCCACGTGCCCGGCGGGGAACGCGGCGAGCTGCACGTCGTCCGGTTTGCCGCCGAGCATCTCCGGCTGACTCGCCACTTCGGCCAGCAGCGTCCGGTGGGTGTGCTGCACGCCCTTCGGCGCGGCTGTGGTGCCCGAGGTGTAGGCCAGCAGGCACACGTCGTCAGGAGCACGCCCTGGCGACACGAATTCCGGTCGCTCGTCAGTCAGGCCCGCCCACGCGACGGTCCCGGCCGGCGCGTCGCCGATCACGATCACCTGTTCCAGCGCACTGTCCTGGCGCAGCGCGGGCAGCCGGTCACGGTAGTCGGCCGAGCCCCAGCGATCCGGCACCACGAGCACCCGCGCACCGGACTCACGCAGGATGAAACCGACCTCACGCGTCCCGTAGATGTGCACCACCGGCACGAGCACCGCCCCGGCCAGCAGCACGGCCTGGTACGCGATCGCCGTCTCCACCCGGTTGGGCAGCTGGACCGCGACCGGGTCGCCGGGCCGCACCCCCAGTTCACGCAGCCCGGCGGCGACGGCCTTCGCCGCGCGGTGGATCTCCCCCACCGTGACGGTGGTGGGCGGCGTCCCGTCGTAGTGCACGGGCGTGTCCGCGAACCGGGCGGCCGCATCGCGAAGTGCCGACTCGAGGTTCATTCGATCCTGCCCACGACGGTGCCGACCGGATACGTCTCGTCGATCTCACCGATGACCACCAGCGTGCCGGTGGCGGGTGCCTCGATCTCCGTCTCGGTCTTGTCGGTGGCCAGGGTGTAGACCGCCTGTCCTTCTTGGACGGTCGCACCGTCTTCGGCGAGCCATCCGGCGATGCTGCCTTCGGTCATGGTGACCCCGAGCTGAGGAATACGCAGTTCCTGTGCCACGTCTGTCTCCTTCTACGCGACCTGACGGCGGATCGCGGCCTCGATCTGCCCCTGGCTGGGAATGTAGGCCTGTTCCAGGGATTTGGCGTAGGGCACGGGCACGTTCGGCGCCGCCACCCTGGCCACCGGTGCGGCCAGCTCACCGAAGAGCTCCGCGTGGATCGTCGCGGCCAGCTCGGCCCCGAAACCGTTGCGGCGCACCGCTTCGTGGACCACCACCGCACGCTTCGTCTTGCCGGCCGACGCCAGCACCGTCGCGGTGTCCAGCGGCTGCAGCGTTCGCAGATCCACGACCTCGACGGAGATCCCGTCCGCGGCCACGGTGTCCGCCACCGCGAGCGAATCCACCACCTGCCGCCCGTAGGTCAGGACCGTGACGTCCGAGCCTTCCCGGACGAGGGCGGCCTTGCCGAGCGGAACCCGGTAGTCGCCGTCGGGGACCTCGGCCTTGCCCGCGAAGTACAGCCCCGACATCTCCACGAACACGCACGGATCGTCGTCGAAGACGCACGACAGCAACAGGCCCTTCGCATCGGCCGGGTTGCTCGGAACAACGACCTTCAGGCCCGGCGCGTGCACCAGCTGTGCCTCCAGCATGTCCGAATGCTGGGCGCCGAAACCGCCGCCGGCGCCGGTGGTGGTCCGGACCGTCAGCGGCACCGGGGTCCGCCCGCCGGACATGTAGCGCAGTTTGGCGGCGTGGTTGACCAGCTGGTCCATGCAGACGTGGACGAAGTTCATCAGCATGATCTCCGCGACGGGCCGCATCCCGGATATCGCCGCACCGATAGCCGCACCCATGATGGCCTGCTCGGAGATCGGCGTGAGCCGCACCCGGCCGGCGCCGTGCTTGGTGCCGAGTCCTTTGTGTACCCCGAACCCGCCACCACCCGGTTCCTGGATGTCCTCGCCGAGCGCGAACACGGAACGGTCCACGGTGAGCGCGACGTCGAGCGCCTCGTTGAGGGCCTGCACCATCCCCAGCTTGCGCATCCCGGTCATGCCGCCACCCCTTCGCCGTAGACGTCCGTCTCCAGTTCGGCCACGTCGGGCAGCTCCGCGTTACTGGCGAACTCCCACGCGTCCGCCACCTCCGCGGCCGCCGCGTCCTCGATCGCCGCGAGTTCGGCTTCGGTGGCCAGGTTCCCGGCGAGCAGCCGGGCACGGAAGCGGGGCAGCGGATCCGCGTCGATCGCCGCCGCCAGCTCCTCCTTGGGCATGTACACCTGCTGGTCGCCCATGATGTGGCCGCAGAACCGGAAGGTCAGCGCCTCCAGCACGGTCGGCCCGTCCCCCGCCCTGGCGCGGGCGATCGCATCGCCGGCCTCCTGGTACAGCGCGACGGGATCGTTACCGTCCACGGTGATCCCCGGCATCGAGTAGGCCGCGGCGCGGGTGGCGATGCTGTCCACGCTCGTACCCTCGCGCAGTGGCGTGTACTCCGCGTACAGGTTGTTCTGGCACACGAAAATCACCGGCAGCCGCCACACCGAGGCCAGGTTCAGCGCCTCGTGAAAGGCACCGATGTTCGACGCGCCGTCGCCGAAGTTGACCACGGTGACCTGATCGGTGCCGCGCAGCAGCGCCGACAGACCGAGCCCGCCTGCTATCGGCAGGCCAGAGCCCACGACGCCGGTTGTCACCATCAAGCCGTGATCCGGTGCGGTCACGTGCATCGGGCCGCCCTTGCCATGGCACGTCCCGGCCACCTTGCCCAGGTACTCGGCCCACAGCTCCCGCAGCGGTACACCCTTCGCGATCTGGTCGTGCAGACCGCGGTAGGTGGTCACCACGTAGTCGTCGCGACGCAACTGCCTTCCCACCGACGCGGCGGCGAACTCCTGGCCACGCGGTGAGTAGTACATCCCGCCGATCGCGCCGCTGGTCATCAGCGAGCGGTACTTCTCGTCGAACGTCTTGATCCGGGTCGCGGTACGGAACAGGTCCACCTGGACCCTGGCGTCCGGTACCGGAGTGGCGTGACTCAGTCGGTCTCCTGCTGGTGTCGTGCGGAGCGGGCCGCGTGCGCACCGGCACGCCTGCCCGAGAAAACGGCGTCGGCCAGCGAAAGGCCTGATACATAGCTGTTGCTGCACAAGCCGACCGCGGACCGGCCGGCCGCGTAGAGCCCTCCGACCGTGCCACCGCTCTCGCGGGTGACGGCACCGGTCTCCTCGTCGACCACCAAGCCGCCGAGGCTGATGAAGGCGAAGGGGTACAACGGCGAGATCCCGGCCGAGACGTCCACCGCGTAGTACGGGCCGCCGCCCAGCTCGCGGTGGAACTCGCCGCTCTTGCCGAAGGAGTCCGGGTTTCCCGTCGCGTGGTTGGCGTTGTACTCCTTGACCGTGGCCGTCAGGCCCTCCGGATCGATCCCGTATGCCCGGGCCAGCTCGCGCAGGGTGGCGGCCTTCTTGTGCCCGACCGTGAACAGGTAGGCCATCTGCGGGGCGTGGAACACCGCCGACTGGCCGCGGATCTGCCCGCGCGCCCGCTTCCAGGTCTTCGCGTCGACGATCAGATAGGCCCGTGCCTGGTGTTCCTCGACGAGCGCGGCCGACAGCGTGGCGCCGTAGAGCTGCTCGTTGGCGAACCGGGCACCGGCCGCGTCGACCACGATGCCCTCCATGAACGCCGACGGCGGCGAGATGAACCGCCATCCCGACATCTTGTCCAAATGCGACACCCGAGCATCCACATCGGACGCCAGGGTCATTGCCGCGCCCGTCTCCCCGGCGGTGCCCAGTCCCGGCAGCCCGGCCCAGGCCGGGGCATGTTTCGCGACGAGCTCCTTGTTGTGACTGTGGCCTCCGGTGGAGAGCACGACCGCGCCTGCCCGTACCCGGTGACGGACGGTTCGCCTGCGTTGCGCGGCGATCGCGAGCTTGCTGAGCCTGGCGCCGAACGGGGCGTGCCAGATGTGTGCCTTGGCGGCGAGTTCGGTGTACTTCCTGTGCCAGCCACCCAGCGCGCGAGCCGGCGCGTCGTACTCGACGCCCACGACCGCGTCGTTCTCCACGATCAGCTGCCGCACCTCGGCCAGCGGCCGGAACGTGACTCCCTTGCACAGCGCGGAATCCCGCAGCCGGCCGAAGAAGGTCGCGCCGGTGAAGTTCTTCGCGTGCGCCCGGTGCCCCCGTGCCGCCGGTGGCGCGATCTCCGCGTAGCCGGTCGCGAGCTCGTTGCCCGAGTAGTACAGGTAATGCCGGTTGGTCGGGTAGGAGGTCTTGTACGGGCAGAGGCTCCCGTCGAACTCCAGCCCCTGCTGCTCCAGCCACTCGATCATGCCCCGGCTGCCTTCCACGAACCGCCGCAGGGTCGGCTCCGAGACCGAGTGGGCGAGCTCCTTGTCAAGGTAGGCGTACATCCCCTCGACCGTGTCCGCCACTCCGGCCTGCGCCTGCTGCGCTGTCCCTCCCCCGGCGTAGACGACGCCACCGGAGTGAACCGTCGAACCCCCGCCGTAGAAGCGATCCAGCACGAGCACGGAAGCCCCCGCATCGGCCGCCGCGATCGCGGCGCAGGCGCCCGCACCGCCGAAGCCCACGACGACCACGTCATAGGCCCGCTCCGCGGAAGCGGTCTTGTCATGCGCACTCACGGTGCTACTCCTCGCTTTCCTCGGGTGGTGTTGCCTTCGCCGGCTTGGCGCCCTTCTTCTCCACGGTCACGTCCCCGGCGACCGTGAGCCGGCAGGCCAGCCGGGTGTCCCGTGTGGACCATTGCCGCCGCCGTCCGGTGATCTGGCGCAGAACGCCCTGTTCGACCTGACCCGGCGGGCCGAGGTTCTGATGGCCTGCCACGACGCGCAGGGCACACGCCGTACAGCGCGCCTGCCCGTAACAGATGGTCGGCCAGCTCACCCCGGCCCGCAGAGCCGCCTCGAAAACCGTTTCCCCTGGCCGAACCTCCAGTTCGAATCCCTCCGGTTCGACCCGCACACGTGCCCGCGCCACTAGCGGGCCAGGTATTCGTCGATCTTCCGGTGGCTGTTGACGATCATCGCCTCGTACTGGCCCGACAGCAGGAGATCGTCCAGGCCCTGGGTATGCACACCCTTCTGCTGGGCCACGATGTTCTGGTAGTCCTCCTTGAAGATCTGCGGCCACTCGTCGATCGGGATCGGCCCCTCCAGCTCCGGACGGTCCGGCTCACCGTCCTCTTCGGCCGGGATCTGCACCGCCCACACCTCGAACACGCAGGACTCCGGGTCGTCGCCGTTGGGCCGCACCCGGTAGATGATCGAGTTCCCGTAAGCGGGCAGCACCGTGATGTTGGGGAAGATGTGCGCGTAACCACTGGTGTTCGTCGCCGGCGGCGGCAGCGGGATACCGGCACCCTGCGCGTATTCGTACAGCGCGCCGAAGAACGCCATCGGGAACTTGTCCTCGTCGATGTCGCGTTCCAGCAGGCCCTGCTGGATGAACATCTCCCGATCGGTCGCGTAGGCGTCGGTGCCGAAGTACAAGGCGTTGTTGAACTGGATGAAGTAGTCGGCCATCGACATCCCGGCGACGGGTACCTCGCCGGTGGTGGGCAGGGCGTGCGCGTGCCCTCCCGGGAAGCACTCGAAATCGCCGCCGAGTGCGTCGATGTTGTAGTCCTCGTCGGCCGCGCCCATGCTCAGCGACGGGTGCGCCTGCATGACGTGGTAGGCCTCCATGAAGGCTTCCTGCGCCATCTTCCAGTTGGCGGGCAGGATCACGTGCCGCCACCAGCGCACCCTCATCCGGTCGAAACCGATCGGCTCCAGCGCCTCCGCGATCCCGGCCATCGCCTCGGCCAGCGGCGGCGCTTCCGGGTCCATGTTGATGAACACCATGCCGAACAGGGTCCCCACCTGACATTCCCGCAACCGCAGGAGATCCGGGTCGAGGCACTTCGGGGTGAAGCCGCGCTCGGCGTACACGTAGGAGTTGCTGCCGTCGAGATTCCAGCGCCAGCCGTGATACGGGCAGACGATCTGTCCACCGTGGAACGATCCGGTGCCGTTGCCCAGCGCGGTCGCCCGGTGCCGGCAGGCGTTGAAGTAGGCCTTGACGGTGTCCTCGTTCTCGCGGACGACGAGAACGGACTGGTCGTTGATCTGGTACTCGGTGAAGTCGCCCGGCCGCGGGATCTCGTCCAGCCGGCACGCCATCTGCCACGCGTGCGGCCACAGTTTGTCCTTCTCCAGCCTGGCGAACTCGGGATCGAAGTAGCGCTGGGCCGGCACCCGTGACGGATCGGTGATCGCGAACGGAGTCGGCGCCAGCGGCGCGGCAGTCCTCGGCTCGGCGTGAATGGTCAAAGCCGCCACCTCCTTGTAGCAATGCCCGACGGATAAGTGATCCGTCGGTCACTTTAGAAGGTGTCCTGGCTCACGTCAACGATGAATATAGATTCTTAAGTGACGAACTCCGGGCTCAACTGGCCGCGCGTTCGCCGAGCAGGTCCCGGACGACGTCGCGGCGCAGGATCTTCCCGGTCGGCGTCCGGGGCAGCTCGTCCCACGTCGCGATGTAGTCCGGCGTTTTGGACCCACGCAACCGTTCCCGCACGTACTCACGCAGTGCGGCACCGTCCACAGTGGTCCCTGACCGAGGCACCACGGCCGCCTCGATGCGCTGGCCCCATTCGTCGTCGGGCACGCCGACCACCACGGCATCGTCGATGTCCGGGTGGTGCAGCAGCACGTCCTCGATCTCGGCCGGGGCGATGTTCTCCGCACCACGGATGATCGTGTCGTCGATGCGGCCCTCGATGAACAGGAAGCCCTCCGCGTCCAGCCTGCCGCGGTCGCGGGTGTCGAAGAAACCGCGCTCGTCGACCGAGGACCCGAGCCCGGCGTACTCGCTCGACACCTGGTTCCCCCGCACCCAGATCCGGCCGGACGCGCCGCGCGGCAGCACCTCGCCGTCCTCGTCCCGGATCTCCATCTCGATCGCCGGAACGACCTTGCCCGCCGACTCCAGCCGTGCACGTACGGCGGCGTCGTCGCTGCTGATGGCGGCTCGGTGCTCGTCGGGACCGAGCACCGAGATGGTCGAGCTGGTTTCGGTGAGGCCGTAGGCGTTCACGAACTCGACGTGGGGCCACTCCCGCAGGGCGCGCTCGATGACCTTCAGCGGCATCTTCGCGCCCCCGTAGGCCAGCGACTTCAACGACGGCACGGACCTGTCGCCGTCGACGCCAAGGACGCGCGCGAGCATCGTCGGCACGACCATTGCGTTGGTCACCGCCTCCTCGCGCACAGTCGACAGCCAGCGTTCCGGGGTGAACGCCTCCAGCGTCACCACCCGGCGCCCGGCATAGAGGTTGCTGAGCACATTGGACACCGCGGCGATGTGGTAGGGCGGCACGCTCATCAGCGCCGTGTCGTGCTCGCCCGCGCTGGCGAACTCGACCGTCTCGAGCACGTAGGAGGCGAGGTTTTCGTGCCGCAGCACGACACCCTTGGGCTTCGACGTGGTCCCGCTGGTGTAGATGATGACGGCGGGGACCTCGGTGTCCGCGGGGTCGACGGTCTCCGGCACGGTCGCGGCCGCCTCCGCCAGCCACTCCCCCGGCGTGCGGGTCGACAGCCCGGCAGCGGTCAGCGCCTCCGCCTGCGCCGGGTCGGCGATGCCGAGCGCCCGCGGATGATTGGCCAGCAGCTGGCCGAGCTGGTCGGCGCCGAGCCGGTAGTTCACCGGCACGAGCGGCACCCCGGCCAGTGACGCCGCGAACAGCGCGACGGGAAAGGCGGGGCCGTTCACGGCGAGGTAGACGATCGCGTCGGCACCGGCCTCCCGGACTTTCGCGGCGCCACCGGCCGCCAAGTCCCGCAGCCGGGCCGCGGTGAGGGCGTCGGCCCGGCGGCCGACGACCGCCCGGTCGCCGAAGCCCTCGGCGGCCATCTCCAGCACCATGGTCAGGTTCATCGCACGCTCCGGTTTCGCTGGCGGGGACGGGGTCAGTCGGAAGCCGGCAGCGGCTTGGCGTCCTTGAGCGGCAGCGGCGCGCCGTTGACCGCGATCGTGCCCTGCCCCGGCTTGGTGACCAGCAGTTCCAGGCCGAGTTCGTCGTCGGCGTACCGCTTCCCGAGCTGGCTGCCCTCCATCTGGGCGGGATCGGCCTCGCCGGCCGGGGCGGAGTCCTTGGCCTTGGCGTCGACCATAGCGGCGCCGCCGCACGTGACGGTGACATCACCATCCGGAGCCTTCACCACGATCACGGTCGTACCGTCCACCGTACTGGCCAGGGTCTGTCCGACACGCGGCTTCATCGCTGCACCTTCCTGTAGCATCCGGATCTAGTTCATCTTAACTTACTTCGGCACGCGCACCAGCCCCGAACCGGCGCCGCCGAGCGTCGCGGCCAGGCACGGGACGACAATGAGCGAGATGGCCGACGACAAGGAGGGGCACAGTGACCGGACCGGAGGGGCTTGACCGTCGCGGGTGGAACAACGAGCCCGGCGAGCAGGGCGGGCCCGACTTCCCCCGCATGATCGAGGCACTGCGCCTGCTGCAGGCGCGGATGACCGGCGCCAGCCCGCCCGCCGAGACGGTCACCGAGACCTCCGAAACGCTGGAGAAGCTCGCGGCCGCGCTCGAGCCCTTCACGGTGCCCGAGGCCGGGCAGATCGTCGGCCACCGTACCGACCTGCCCGGCCGCTGCCAGGCGATGGCGCCGCCCGTGCACATCGAGGAATGGGACGAGCGGCACGCACTCGGGCACGTGACGTTCAGCCGGTTCTACCTCGGCGGCAACGGCGCGGTGCACGGCGGCGCGATCCCGCTCGTATTCGACGAGGTGATGGGCAGGCTGGCCAACACGGGCCGGCCTCGCTCCCGTACGGCCTACCTGCACGTGAACTACCGCAAGATCACGCCCATCGACAGCCGCCTGCGCGTCGAGGCACGCTTCGAGCGCGAGGAAGGCCGCAAAAGAATCCTCGCCGGAGCGCTGGTCGACGGGGAGACGGTGGTCGCCGACGCCGAAGGCCTGTTCGTGGCCTTGAAGCCCGGGCAACCCTAGGTTCGGGCCGGGAAGCCGGTCATATAGTGACCGGTTTTGCCGGCGATCCAGCGGTCCCGGTTTCGGAAACATCCTGCCCAGTTCAGAAACCTCGAATCCGCGGTCCCCGCCCCGGGACTCTTCCGCTCACTGCCTTGCGCCACATATAGTGCCCTCATTAGGAGCGTCCGGAGAGGTGCGCCCCGGAAGCGGGGGCCGGGAAGGCCGAGACCAGATGAGCGTTACTTTCACCGAGGAGCAGGAAGATCTCCGGCGGGTCGTCCGCCGCTTCTGCGCGGAACAGTCGCCCGGCAAGGAAATCCGGCGGGTGATGGAATCCGACGAGAGCTGGGACCCTGGACTGTGGGCGCGTCTCGCGGGGCAGCTGGGGTTGCAGGGGGTCGCCATTCCCGAGGAGTACGGCGGCGCCGGAGGAGGTCCGGCCGAGCTGGCCGTCGTGCTCGAGGAGCTCGGCCGGTCCCTGCTCGTCTCGCCGTACCTGAGCAGTGTCGCGCTGGCCGGACAGGCACTCACGTCGTCGGCCGACGAGGCGGCGAAGGCGCGGTGGCTGCCCCGTATCGCCGACGGATCACTCGTCGCCACCCTCGCCGTGGCCGAGGAGACGGGATCGTGGGATCTCGCCGCGGTGAGGACGACCGCGGAACCCGCCGGAGCCGGCTGGTCCTTGCGTGGCACCAAAATGTTCGTCACCGACGGCACGGCCGCCGACCTGGTCCTCGTCGTGGCCCGAGCCGGGGACGGGCCCGGCTTGTTCGCCGTCGAACGCGGCGCCGCCGGAATGCGCACCGCGAAACTCGACGCGGTCGACCTGACCCGCGAACTCGCGCGCGTCGAGCTGGACGGTGTCCCGGCGACACGGATCGGGACCCCGGCCGAATCGGCGGCGCATCTGGCCAGGCTGCGGGACCTGGTGCTCATCGCGGTGGCCGCGGAGCAGATCGGCGGCGCTGCCCGGTGCCTGGAGATGGCCGTGGACTACGCGAAGATCCGCGTGCAGTTCGACCGGCCGATCGGTTCCTTCCAGGCGATCAAGCACAAATGCGCCGACCTGCTGGTGGAGGTCGAGTCCGGCCGGTCCGCCTCCTACTACGCGGCCGGGGTGGCGGCCGGCGAGGAGGCCCCGATCGCGGCGGCACTGGCCAAGGCGTACTGCTCCGGCGCGTACACGCGCGCGGCCAAGGAGAACATCCAGATCCACGGCGGAATCGGCTTCACCTGGGAGCACGACGCGCACCTGTTCCTCAAGCGCGCCAAGTCCGACGAGATCCTGTTCGGTTCGCCCGCCCACCACCGGTCGCGACTGGCGACCCTCACCGGCCTGTGAGGAGCGCACAATGACCACACGGCACGAGATCACCGCGATGACCGACGAGGAATTCCGCGCCCACCTGCGCGAGTTCTTCACCACCCAGCACCCAGGCCGCCGGCCGAAGGACCCCGTCGAGCGGGTCGCGTGGCAGCGCGCGTGGAACGCGAAGCTGTTCGACGCCGGCCTTGCCGGGCCGGCGTGGCCCGCCGAGTACGGCGGCATGGACCTGCCCTTCGGCCGCCAGGTCATCTATCAGGACGAGTTCGCCCGCGCCAGGGTGCCGGGACCGCCGGCGACCGGTGTCGGCATCGCGGGCCCGACGATCATCACCTACGGCACCGGCGAACAGAAGCGGCGCTGGCTGCCCGCGATGCTGCGCGCCGACAAGGTGTGGGCACAGGCCTACTCCGAGCCGGGCGCGGGTTCGGACCTGCAGGCCCTGCGGACCACCGCCCGCCGCGAAGGCGACGAGTACGTGGTCAACGGCCAGAAGGTGTGGAACAGCAGCGCCGACGTCGCCGACGTCCTGTTCACCCTGGTGCGCACGGGCACTCCCGAGTCGCGCCAGCACGGGATCAGTTACCTGGTCATCGACGCGCACGCGCCCGGCGTGCGGGTGCGGCCGTTGCGGGACCTCACCGGCGCACGCGACTTCTGCGAGATCTTCTTCGACGACGTCCGGGTCCCGGTCGCCGACCGGATCGGCGAGGAGAACCAGGGCTGGAAACTGGTGCGCACCAGTCTCGGACACGAGCGCGCCGCCGGTGCGATGAACCAGGCCTCGACGTATCGCCGGGTGCTCGACGAGCTGATCGAGCTCGCCAGGCAACGTGGTGCCACCACCGATCCCCTCGTCCGTGACCGGCTGGTCGACTTCGACATGCGGGTGCGAGTCATGCGGTACAACGCGATGCGGATCATCGACAGCATCCTCACCGCCGGTGAGCCAGGGCCCGCGTCGTCGATATCGCGGATCCTGATCTCCCGGTTCGAGCAGGATCTGCACGAGTTCGCGGTCGAGCTGCTCGGCCCCGCCGGGCTGCTCACCCGCGACGCCGCCGAAGCCGTGCAGCGCGGCCGCTGGCTGTACGGGTTCCTGCGTACCCGCGCCTCAACGATCGGCGCCGGCACCGTCGAGATCCAGCGCAACACGGTGGCCGAACAGGTGCTCGGGCTGCCGCACGACCCCGCCATGCCGGCTCGCTGACGACGATTGGTCCGCACACGTGACGTTGAAACACTCCGACGGAACGCTGGCGAGCCCGGCGAACCTGCTCTGGGCGCGGCGCGAACTGACCCTGCCCGTACTGATCGAAGCCGACGGACCGACCTGGACCTGGCGAATGCTCGCCGGTGCTGCCTCCGAAATCGCCCGCGGGCTCGGGCCGATGGCAGGCGGCCGGGTCACCATCACCGCCCCCAACGGGGGAACCATCGTCGCGGCCATCCTCGGCATCTGGCTGGCCGGTGGCGTGCCGGCGCCGCTGTCGGCGAAGCTCCCGCCCCGGGAACGCGCGCGGTTGCTCGCGGCGGTCGGATCGTCGGCCGACGTAGTCCACAGTGGACTCGGAATACCCGGGACGGTGCTCGTCGCGGACGATTTCGCCGACCACGCACCGGATCCGGAGCTCGTCCCACCACGCGTACTTCCCGGCGACCCGGGCATCGTGCTGTGCACCTCGGGCACCACGGGCACGCCGAAGACCGTCGTGCACTCCATGCACGCGGTATGGAACCAGGTGGTGTCCGTTTCGCGCGAGGACGTGGACCCCGACGCTCCGCCGGTGCCCGTCCCCGCCCCGCCGGCGCGCATCCAGTGCGCCCCGATGAACCACATCGGCGCGTTGTTCGCCATCATCTTCACTCTGTGGCGCGGTCGCCAACTGGTCATCATGAAACGGTTCGAACCGGTGCGCTACGCCGAACTGGTACGGCAGCACGGCATCCGCACGCTCAGCCTGGTGCCGTCGATGATCCGGATGACGCTGGACTCCCCCGTCCGCTCGCTGGCGCCGGCGAAGGTGGTGTCCACCGGCACGGCCGCGCTGCCCGCGGTCTGGCGGGAGGAGTTCGAACAGCGCTTCGGCATTCCCGTGCAGACGACCTACGGGCAGACCGAAGCAGGCACCATCGCCTACGAACCACTGTCCGACGTACTGGGCGGCACCCGCAGGCCGGGCACCGCAGGGCGGGTCGTACCGCAGGTCGACGTCGAAGTCCGCGACGACGCCGGGCGCACACTGCCGCCCGGGGCGGACGGGCACATCTGGATCCGCGCCGCCGCGCTGAACGACGCGGACTGGTTCGACACCGGCGATCTCGGCCGGATCGACGAGGACCGCTACCTCTACCTCACCGGACGCAGCCGCGACCTGATCATCCGCGGCGGGCTGAACATCATCCCCGCGGAGGTCGAGAACGCCTTGCTGGAACACGAGAACGTGCTCGAAGCGGTCGTCACGGGGCAGCCGCACCCTCGGCTCGGCGAGGTACCGGTGGCCTGGGTCCGCACGGACCCGCCGCTGGCCGACGGGGACGAGCTGATCGCGTTCGTCCGTGAGCGCCTCGCCGCGTACAAGGTGCCTGTCTCGATCCGGCAGGTCACGGAGTTTCCGAGGACGGACAACGGAAAGGTCCGCAGGCAAGACCTGGTGGCCTGGCCGGAAGGGAGCGCGCGCCCATGACCGGGCCAGTCGATCTCGCCGCGGTGGTCACCGATCCGGCGTCGATGCTGCCTTCGCGGCTGCGGGCGTGGGCCGGGGCCGAACCCGACCGCCCGTTCCTGTTCGAGGTGACCGGGCGGAGCGCGACGTACGGCGAAACCTGGGACGGTGTGCGCCGGTGGGCTGCCTGGCTGCGCTCGCTCGGCGTGCGCGACGGCAGCCGGGTGGCCACGCTCCTGCCGTCCTCGATCGACGCGGCACTGGCGTGGCTCGCGCTCGGCTGCCTCGGCGCGCTCGAGGTCCCCGTCAACCCCGAGCTGACCGGGGAGTTCCTGGAACACGTCCTCGACGACGCCGCGCCGTCGCTGGTCCTGTCCCGGCCGGAGTTCGCCGGCCGGATCGGCGGCTGCCGTCCCGCACTCGACGTCCGGACTGTCGAGCGCGGCGCCGCTTCGGCGCTGGCCGCCGCACCGGCGGACCTGACCGCGCTGCCGCGGCCGCGGGACGCCGCGTGCGTGATCTACACGTCCGGGACGTCCGGGCCCGCCAAGGGGGTCGTGCTCCGCTGGGCGCAGTTCGCCGCGGTCATCGGCCGCCTGCCGCTCGTCGCGGACGACGTGACCTACGCCTGCCACCCGATGTTCCACGTCACCGGGCGAACGCCGCTGGTGACCATGTGCGACGTCGGCGGGCAGGTCGTGTTCCGGGAGCGTTTCTCGGCGAGCGCCACGATGGACGACGTGCGCCGGTTCGGCTGCACGACCGGGACCTACCTCGCGGCGCTGCTGTTGTCCCAGCCCGCTCGGCCCGACGACAAGGACAACCCGCTCCGCCTCGTGTTCGCCGGTCATCACACCGAGCTCGCCGAGCGGTTCGGTGAGCGTTTCGCCGTGTCGGCGTGCGACTGCTACGGCTCGACCGAGGCCGGTTTTCCGTTGGTGCGCATGGGCCCGCCACCGGACCGCGAGCGTGTGTGGTGCGGCAAGGTCCGCGCGGGGTACCAGGCGAAGGTGGTCGACGACCACGGCGCCGCGGTCCCGGACGGCACGGCGGGCGAGCTGTGGATCAAGGGTGACAGCCGGCTGATGCTCATGGAGCGCTACCTCAACCAGCCCGCGGCCACGGAGAAGGCGTTTTCCGGCGACTGGTACCGGACCGGGGACATCGTGATCCGCCATCCCGGCGGGGATTTCGAGTTCCTCGACCGTGCTCGCGACACCATCCGACGGCTGGGCGAGAACATCTCGTCCACCGCGGTGGAGTCGGTGGTGGACCAGCATCCGGCGCTGACCGCCTCCGCCGTGGTCGGCGTCCCGGACCGGATCGCCGGACGTGAGGTGCTGCTGGTGGTGGAGCCCGGCGACGGGGCGACGATCACGGCGGACGAGCTCTACGGCTGGCTGGTGGACCGCGTGCCCAAGCACGCCCTGCCGCGTTATGTGGTGATCACCGACGAGTTGCCGCGCACACCGACCGGCAAGATCCGGAAGTCGGCGGTGCTCGACATGGTCGAGCTGGCCACGGCATGGAGCCCCGCCGCGCGGTGAGCTACAGCAGCGCGATCGGGTTGACCGGGGAACCCACGGCATGAGTGAACCGCAGCGGCGCGCCGGAGAAGAAGAACTCGTACCGGCCTTCGTCGGCGCACGCCGCGGAAAGCGCTTCCAGATCGAACATCTCGCCGAGTGTCAGTCCCATATCGCGGATCGCCACCAGGTGGAACGGCAGCAACTCGCCACCTCCCGCCGGATGCACCTCGACGGCCCAGTTGTCACTGCACACCGCGGCCACGTCACGGTCGGCGAGCCATACCGCGCAGTCCACGGTGAGCCCGGGCTCCCCGGCCATGAACGAGTCCGGATCGGACTCGGTCACGAACTTCCGCCGCCAGCCGGTGCGCACGGCGAGGATGTCGCCCTCGCCGACGGCGACACCCTGCGCGTCCGCGACGGCGTCGAGCAGGTCCGGCCCGATCGGCTGCCCCGCGTCCAGCCAGCCGACGCCGAGATACCGTGCCACATCCAGCAGCACGCCCCGCCCGACGATCCCACCCTGAATGCGATCGATCGACAGCCGCGCGGCGCCGCGGACGGAAAGCGTCTCCGCGGCGGGGTAGCCGTTGTAGTGCAGGTCGTCGTAGTAGACGTGGGCGAGCGCGTCCCATTGCGAGCCTGCCTGCAGCGGCATGAAGACATAGTCGTCGGCGTACCGGAAGGCGTGCTCACCCACTTGTTCGGGTCCCAGCGCCCGCATGAAGCGCAGCGGGTTGGTCCGGCGCCTTCCGGTCTGCGGTCCCTTGTCGTCCAAGGGAATGCCGAGGTCGAACCGCCGTCCCGAGGACACCAGCCTGGCAGCCGCGGCCACCCGGTCCGCCGTGAGCAGGTTCAGCGTGCCGACCTCGTCGTCCGGGCCCCACCTCCCCCAGTTGCGCACCCGCTCGCCGATCACTCGGAAGTCCACAGTGGACATGATGGTTTCATCCCTCCGTGCGCAGATGGGGTTCCAGTGCCCGCAGATGACGGGACATGCGGTGCCGGGCGAGGCTGGCGTCGCCGGCGAGCACGGCCTCGGCGATCGCTTCGTGGGCGTCCGCCGAAGCCGCGGCGAGGCGTGCCGGATCCTCGTGCCCGGCAACATCGGAACGGTATTTGCTGACTCGCGAGAGGACCGCGATGAACATGGTCAGCAAGCTGTTCCCGGCGAGCTCGGCCAGTGCCACATGGACCGCGCCGTGCGTGTCCAGCGCCGGATCCCCGCCGGCGCGTTCGGCCCGCAGCGCGTCCTCCAGCCCCGTGGTGTCCCTTTCGGACACCTGCCGCGCGGCCAGTGCGACCGTGTCCAGCTCGATCGCCGTGCGGGTCTCGGAGATCGCCGCGACGTCCACCTCCAGATACTGCAGGTACAGCGCCAGCGCGTCGACCACATGGGCCGGATCCGGGACGGTGGCGACCAGACCGCCCGCCGCGCCGCGGCGCATCCGCGCGATCCCGTTGTGTTCCAGTATCCGCACCGCCTGGCGGAATACCGACCGGCCGATGCCCAGGCGTGCCACCAGTTCCGGCTCGCTGCCCAGCAGGGTCTCCGGCGGATGCCCGCGTTCCGCGATCTCCCTGGAGAGCACCAGCGCGATCTGCTCGGCCCGCTTTCCCGTGCCACCCGTACCAGCCGCCGAGGCCGGATTGCCGTGACGGCACAGGAAATCGGTGATCCACGTCCGGTCGGCGGCCAGGTGCCGGGTCATCCGCCGTTCCGTCGTGGCCTCGTCCCCGGAGATGACGGCGTCGATGATCGCCCGCCACCCCCGCCGCCGCGCCGAGGAGACCTCGGGCGCCAGTTCGAGCCCGGACGGGGCGCCGACGAGCATCCCGGTCACCCGCATCAGGGTGGGCAGGAAGATCGCCAGTGCCGGATTGCCGCTCAGCCTGCCGAGGGTGACCTCGAACCGCTCGTCGAAAGCCCCCGGCTGGTCGGCCATCTCCCGCAGGCGGATGACGTCCGCCTCGGTGATCCGCCGGGCCGCGAGCTTGCCCGCCAGTACCTGGAGGATCGTGCGCGTCTCGTAGAGCTCGTCGACCGACACGTTCGCGAAATAGAAATAGGCGGCGACCGACTCGGCGACGACCGCGGCGGCGGGGGCACGCACGACCAGCCCGCCGCCGCGGCCCCGCCGCATCGCCGCGACCTGTTTGTACTCCAGGATCCCCACCGCTTCACGGAAAATCGCGCGAGAAACGCCGAACCGCTCGATGAGGACCGCTTCGCTGCCGAGGTTCCGCCCGACCGGCCACCCCTGCCTGACGATCTCGTCCTCGATCGAGCGGGCGAGGCGCTCGGCCAATTTGAGGCCGCGTGCGCCGCCAGGGCGCCGTCGCACCGCCGTCGCGTGGCCGGCGGGCGGGCGCCGGGAATCTGGTTCGTTCATTTCCTGTCAATAGTGGCCTATAACTCCGGCCTCCGCCAGCACGTCCCCCACTCGGACCGTTGACCGCTGGCGCGACCGCTACATATAGTGCCCTCTATATTAGGCAATGTTGCCCACCGAGGCCTCGTGACTTGTGTCGCGGGCCCGCCGCGGGAGGACCGGTGCTCCAGATAGCGCACGTCACCGTCCAATTCGGTGCCCTGAAGGCACTGGACGAGATCACCATCGCGGTACCCGGCGAGCGGACGATCGGGCTGATCGGCCCGAACGGCGCCGGAAAGACCACCCTGCTCAACGCGATCACCGGCCTCTACCCGCTGACGGCCGGCACGATCACCCTCGGCGGCCGCCGGATCAGCGGGCTCCGGCGCAGCCACCTGGCCCGGCTCGGGATCAGCCGGACGTATCAGAACCTGGCCCTGTTCAAGGGTTTGAGCGTGCTCGACAACGTACTCGTGGGCGGCGCCTCACTCGGTCGCGGCGGTATCGTCACCTCCGCGCTCGGGCTCCTGCCGACACCGGCCGCCGAACGCAGGACGCGGGCCGACGCACTGGCGCTGCTCGCGCGGTTCGGCCTCGCCCGAGACGCAGGCAGGCCGGTGGACGAGCTTCCTTACGGTGTACTGAAACGCGTAGAGCTCGCCAGGGCGCTCGCCGCACGGCCGAAGGTACTGTTGCTGGACGAACCGGCCGCCGGGCTGTCGCATTCCGACATCGAGCACCTGGTCGCGGAGCTGCGCGATATCCAGGGCACCGAATCGCTGACACTGGTCGTCGTCGAGCATCACATGGGCCTGGTCCGCGCACTGTGCGATTCGGTGGTGGTACTCAACCACGGCAGGGTGCTCGCCTCCGGCACCCCCGGCGAGATCACCAACCACCCCGCCGTCGTCGAGGCCTACCTCGGGAGCGCGGCGTGAGCGATCCCGCACTCGAAGTCGAGGGCCTCGCCGCGGGCTATGGCCGGATCACGGTGCTGCGCGACGTGTCGATCACCGTCGGCGCCGGCGAGATCGTCGCGCTCCTCGGCGCCAACGGTGCCGGGAAACGACCGTGCTGCGCGCCATCTCCGGCGTCGTTCCGTCCACCGCGGAATACCGGTTCTTCGGCGTACGCCGGCGGCCGCGGTCGCCGGAGCAGGTCGCCAGGCTCGGCGTCGCGCACGTACCGCAAGGCCGGGGCACCTTCGGAAACCTCACCGTCGAGGAGAACCTGCTCGCCGGCGCGACGCTGCGGCGGCGCACGCCCGAGATCGCCGAGGACATCGAGAACTGGATGACGCGCTTCCCCGCGCTCAGAGATCGCCGCGCCCAGCCAGCGGGCAGCCTTTCCGGTGGCGAGCAGCAAATGCTGGCCATCGCCAGGGCGATGATGGGGCGGCCCAAGCTGCTCCTGCTGGACGAGCCCTCGCTCGGGCTCGCGCCACGCGTCGTGACCGAACTGTTCGACCACCTCAAGGCCCTCAACGAAACACTCCACGTCGCGATGCTGGTCGTGGAGCAGAACGCGCGCCAGGCACTGCGGCACGCGGACCGCGGCTACGTACTCGAGCAGGGGCGGATCGCCCTGCACGACACCGCGGCGGAACTCGGCGGCAACGACGCTGTCCGAGCTGCCTACCTGGGAGTCTGAAATGACGCGAAGCCCCCTCGTCCCCGCGAAGCCGGTGACGCCATGACCTTGCTCATCCAACGCCTTTTCGACGGCCTCTCCAGCGGTGCGGTCTACGCGGCGCTCGCGCTGGCCATCGTGCTCGTTTTCCGCGCCACCGGCACACTCAACCTCGCCCAGGGCGAAATGGCGATGTTCACCTGCTTTCTCGCCTGGAAACTGGCCGATCCCGCGCACGGCCTCGGCTGGCCGGTGGTACCCGCGATCCTGCTCGCGATGGCCGTGGGCCTGGCCGGCGGCGCGGTCATCGAGCGCGTCGTCGTGCGGCCTGTCGAGGACCGGACCGACCACCTGCCGATCATCATCGTCACGCTGGGACTCATGCTGGCCATCAACGCGCTCGCCGGCGCGCTGTTCACGACCGACGTCGTCCGGCTGCCCGAGGTGTTCCCCGCGGGCGCGCTGCGCCTCGGCGATGTCCACCTGAGCTATGCGACCATCGGCCTGCTGGCCGTCCTCCTCGTCGTGAGCGCGCTGATCTGGGCACTGTTCCAGCGGACCAGGATCGGCCTGCGGATGCGGGCCTCGGTCGACAACCCGGATTCGGCCCGGCTGCTGGGAATCCGGCGCAGTCACATGCTGATGCTGGGCTGGGGCATCGCCGGGGCGCTCGGCGCGCTGGCGGCGGTACTGGTCGCACCCCAGACGTTCGTCCACACCGGAATGTTGCAGGGCGTGCTGCTGTACGCGTTCGCGGCGGCCACACTCGGCGGGTTCACCAGTGTGCTCGGCGCGGTCGTCGGCGGCCTGATCGTCGGTGTGCTGCAAAGCCTCGCCGCGGGCTACGTCGGTTTCATCGGCAACGATCTCAGCCTGCTGGTCGCGCTGGTGATCATCATCGCCGTCCTGATGGTCAAGCCGGCCGGCTTGTTCGGCCGCGTCGATTCGAGCCGGCTGTGAACGCCGGGGTCCCGCCGGGAAGGACCGGCACGCGGGCGGTCAATTGGTCGGCCGCCGTCGTGGTTCTGGTGCTCGCGCTCGCGCTGCCCGCGCTCCTGCCCGCTTTCGAGCTCTCCCAGGCGGGTTCGGCGGTCTACCTGGCGCTGGCCGTGCTCAGCATGAACCTGCTGACCGGCCTCAATGGACAGCTCTCGCTCGGGCACGGGGCCTTCGTCGGCATCGGCGCCTACACCGTGACCATCCTGGTCAGCGACCACGGCTGGTCCTATCCGACGGCCTTCGTCGCCGGCGCACTGCTCGCGTCGGCCGCCGGTGTCGTGGTCGCGCTGCCCGCGTTGCGGCTGCGCGGGCTCTACGTCGCCTTGACCACGTTCGGGATCGGCCTCGTGTTTCCCACCCTCATCCAGCGGTTCTCGTCATGGACCGGTGGCACCGGAGGGAAACCGGTGACGGCGGTCTACGTCCCCCCGTCGTGGCTGGGGCTGGACATCGCCCAGTACGCCTACGTGCTTTCGGTGCTGGTGCTGGCCGTCTGCCTGCTCGTGGTGCACCGGGTGAAGGGGAGCAGGGCCGGGCGGCTCATGCAGGCAATCCGGGACAACGATCTCGTCGCCGAGGGCTTCGGGGTGGTGGTGCCACGGGTGAAGGTGGCGACGTTCGCGCTGAGCGCGGCGCTGGCCGGGCTGGCGGGCGGGCTGTTCGCCCTCCAGCACCGGTTCGTCTCACCGGGCGATTTCGGGCTGACCATGTCGATCCAGCTGTTCGTCGGGATGGCCATCGGCGGTTCGGTGTCGGTCGCCGGCGCGGTGCTCGGCGGGATGTTCCTGGAGTACGTCCCGGAGGTCACCGAGCGCGTCGGCGTGCCCGCCCTGTACACGCCCGTCATCTACGGGCTCGTCCTCGCGCTGATCGTGATCTTCGCTCCGCAGGGCGTTGTCGGGCTCTGGCACCGGCTGTTCCGCCGCCGGGCGGCGGAAGTGCCCGCCGAACCCCGGCCCCGCACGCCCGAACTCGCGGTCAGCACCGAGAAAGGCGCGGAATGAAACGAAACGGACGCACCCTGGCCACCACCGTGCCTGCGCTCGGCCTGGTGCTCAGCCTGACGGCCTGCGGAACGACGGTGTCGCTGTCGAGTACCTCGGTCACCGGCTCGGGCAAGATCGACACCGGCGCCTGCCCCGCCACCGCGACGACAGCCGTCACCGCAGACACCCTCGTGCTGGGCACGTCCGGGCCGTTGTCCGGGACCTATGCCGCGGTCGGCGCCACCACGCGTGCGATACAGGCCTATGTGGACGTGATCAACGAACAAGGTGGACTGCGAACGAAGTCCGGCACGAAGAAACTCCGGATGGTCACCCTCGACGACCAGTACGAGGCGGGCCAGGTGCAGAAGAACGTGCACGAACTGGTGGAGAAGCACGGTGTCAGCGCGGTGGTCGGACTCGTCGGCACCGCGAACGCCAAGGCGGTGCAGCCCTATCTGAACCAGCAGTGCGTGCCCGAACTGTTCCCGCTCGCCGGGTCGGCGTCCATGCTGTCCAAGCGCGCGCCGTTCACGAGCATGACCTCCACCTATGTCGACCAGGGCAAGGCGATCGGCGAGTTCATCAAGCGGCACCATCCTCATGCGACGGTCGCGGCGCTGGTCCAGAACGACGACACCGGCAACGACGCGATGCTGGGTGTCGAGGAGGCCTTGCGGGGCAGCGACATTCGTGTGGTGGCCAAGGAGAGCTACGAACCGACCGACGCCGACGTCAACTCGCAGCTGACCACGCTGGCGGCCAGCCACGCCGACGTGTTCGTGGACCTGGCGTTGTCCGTCAAATGCACACAATCGTTGTCGCTGCTGAAACCTTCCTCATGGCGCCCCGCGATTCTCACCGATTCGGCCTGTAGCGCCGGAGCCGTGGCCGCGGCGGCTGCGGACGACGTGACGCGGTCGCTCTACCGGACGAACGTCGCGAAGGCGAGTTCTCTTGCCTACGGCGGCGATCCGGATTTCCAGCTCTTCCACCGCGCACTGGAAAGCCGCGGTGTCAATCCCGGCGACGGTGAGCTCGGCTGGCTGAACTTCCAGTTCGCGCTCGCGGCCATCGCCAATGCCGACCCGCTCTCCCCGGTCGGAATCGCCGAATCCGCGTTCAGCCTGCCGGAGGACGCGCCGATCGGGTTCCTGGAGCCGGGCATCAAGCTGTCCTCCGGGCTCGGCACGGCCGCGATCGGCGGCTACAGCCTCGACAAATGGGACCCGGCGCACCGCCAGTTCGTGCCGACCGGTGAAGGACCCGTACCGGTGTCGTGACACCGGACGACGGAGAAAAACGCGACCCGAGAAAGGAATTCATGACCGAGACGACGAGCAGCCGCTCGCAGCAGGAAGAGTTCGACGAGGCCACCTCGGCCGAACTGCTGGAGTCGGACATCGAAAAGGACCGCGCGATCGTGGGGCGGGACTGGCCGAACCGCACGCAGGAGTACCTGAGTACGGCGACTCCGGAAGCCATCCGCAACTTCGCCCGGTCCTACGGTGACGACAACCCGCTGTACAGCGACACCGGGCACGGGCGCCAGACGCGGTGGGGCGGCCAGATCGCGCCGCCGATCATGGCCGGGATCCTCAACGCGCCACTGCGCGGCGAACGGCCCGGCAAGGACGAGCGGGGCGGCAGTTACCGCGGCATCCACGCGTTCGTCTCCGGCGGCACCTGGGACTGGTACCGGCCGATCCGCCCCGGCGACACCGTGTACAGCTTCGGCGGGCTGGACTCGATCGAGGTCAAGCGCTCGGAGTTCGCCGGCCGTTCCGTGGTCAAGGTCCGCCGGGACGTGAAGATGAACCAGAACGCCGAGGTCATCGGGGTCTACCGGACGCTGGTCATCTACACCGAGCGGAAGAAGGCCCGCGAGCGCGGTAAGTACTCGGGCGTCGAGGCGCCGTCCTACACCGAGGCCGACATCGAGGAGATCGAAAGGCTTTACGCCGCCGAGCAACGGCGCGGGACCCAGCCGCGCTACGCCGAGGACGTCGAAGTCGGCGAGGAACTGTCTCCCGTCGTCAAAGGCCCGCTGACCACCACCGACATGGTGGTGTTCCACGCCGGCGGCTACGGCTTCGCGCCGTACGGCCTGGTGACCGGACGGCTGGCGCACGAGAACCGGAAGCGGATCGCGCCGTTCTACGTCCGCAACGAGTACGGCGTGCCGGACGTGGCGCAGCGCGTGCACTGGGATTCCGCCTGGGCGCAGGCCATCGGCAACCCGCGCGCCTACGACTACGGCGTGCTGCGCGAATGCTGGGCGAACCACTTCCTGACGGACTGGGCCGGCGACGACGGCTGGGTCGTGTCCCAGCACGACCAGCTCCGCAAGTTCAACTACCAGGGCGACGTCCAGTACTTCGGCGGTGAGGTCACCGGCAAACACCTCGAGGACGGCCAGTGGCTGATCGACGTCGCCTTCCGCGCGACCAACCAGCGCGACGAGGAGACGATGCGCGGAACGACCACCCTGGCCTTGCCCAGCAAGGAACACGGCCCCGCACTGCTCCCCGCGGTCCCGGCGGACCTGCAACGGCGGGCGATCGAGATGATGACCGCACACGGCGCGGCGCCGCCCCCGGCGGCGTGATCCAGCACTCGTTCGCACGACCCCGCGGCGGCGCCTGCGGTAACTTGATTTCAGACGATCCGCGTCTAGGAATCTTCAGGAGCGTCGCATGAGCACAACGGACCTCGACCCGCGCACCCCGGTCATCGCCGGAGTCGGACAGTTCGCCGAACGTATCGAAGATCCCGGGTACCAGCGGTTGTCCGCGGTCGACGTCGCGGCGAACGCGGTCCGCGCGGCGCTCGCGGACACCGGCGCCGACCCCGGCATGGTGGCGGCGGCGATCGACACCGTCGCGGGCATCCGGCAGTTCGAGAACTCCACCCCCGGTGCGCCCGTTCTGCTGGGCAAGTCCGACAACTTCCCGCGGTCCGTGGCGAACCGCGTGGGCGCGTCCCCGGCACGGGCGATCCTGGAGGTCGTCGGCGGGCAGGGCCCGCAGCATCTGGTGACCGAGCTGTCGGCCGTCATCGCCGCGGGTGGCTCGGAGATCGCGCTGGTGACCGGTTCGGAAGCGATCTCCACGGTGCAGCACCTCGCCAAGGCGCAGGACAAGCCGGACTTCACCGAGCACGTCGAGGGCAGCCTGGAAGATCGCGGCTACGGGCTCAAGGGCCTGTCCTCCCGCGACCAGGTGACACACGGGCTCACCGACGCGCCGAGCCAGTACGCCCTGTTCGACAACGCCCGTCGCGCGCGGCTGAAGCAGACCCGCGAGGAGTACGCCACCGCCATGGGCGAGTTGTTCGCACCGTTCACCAAGGTGGCCGCCGGCAATCCCTACGCGTCTGCCCCCATCGAGCGGTCCGCGGCCGAGCTGGTCACGCCGACCGAGGCCAACCGGCCCATCGCCGACCCCTACACCCGCTACATCGTCGCCAGGGAGAAGGTCAACCAGGGTGCGGCCGTCCTGGTCATGTCGGTGGCGGCGGCGCGACGGCTCGGCGTACGCGAGGAGAAATGGGTCTTCCTGCACGGGCACGCGGACCTGCGCGAGCGCGAGCTGATGGACCGCCAGGACCTCAGCCGCGGTCCCGCCTCGGTGATGGCCGCCGAGCACGCACTCGAGGTCGCCGGGATCACCGTGGACCAGGTGGCCACCTTCGACCTCTACAGCTGCTTCCCCATCCCGGTGTTCACCCTGTGCGACGGGCTCGGCATCGACCCGGCCGACTCCCGCGGCCTCACCCTCACCGGCGGGCTGCCGTTCTTCGGCGGCGCCGGCAACAACTACTCGACGCACGCCATCGCCGAGACCGTCCAGCGGATGCGCGCGAACCCCGGCGCCTTCGGCTTCGTCGGCGCCAACGGCGGCACCATGAGCAAGTACTCGGTCGGCATCTACTCGACGACGCCCACCGCGTGGCGCGCCGATCGCAGCGCGCAGCTGCAGGCCGAGATCGATTCCTGGCCCGCCCCCGGGCGAGCGCCGCAGGCCGACGGCTGGGCGACGATCGAGACTTACACGATCAAGTACAGCAAGTCCGGCGAGCGCACCGGCGTGGTCATCGGCCGTCTGGAGGCCGACGACCGCCGGTTCCTCGCGATGACGCAGCAGGGCGACGAGGACATCCTCGACCAGCTCGCCACCGGTGAGCCCATCGGCAGCCGGGTCTACGTCCGCTCGTTCGGCTTCGGCAACCGGGTCACCACGACCGAAAGCCGGATGAACGAGCTGTTCCCGCCACGGCCCGCGGGATTCCGCGACAGCTACGAACACGTGCTCGTGCGCCGCGACGGGCATCTGCTGGAAGTGACCATCAACCGCCCGGAAGCCCGCAACAGCCTGCACCCGCAAGCCAACGACGAGCTCGACGAGATCTTCGACGCCTACTTCGCCGACCCGGACCTCTGGGTCGCAATCCTCACCGGGGCCGGGGACAAGGCATTCTCCGCGGGGAACGACCTCGTCTACTCGGCGTCCGGGAAACCCATGTGGGTGCCCAAGAACGGCTTCGCCGGGCTGACCGGCCGGCGTGAGCTGCCCAAGCCCGTCATCGCCGCGGTGAACGGCTTCGCCATGGGCGGCGGCTGCGAGATCGCGCTGGCCTGTCACCTCGTCGTCGCCGACGAGACCGCTCAGTTCGCGCTGTCCGAGGTCAAGGTCGGCCTCGTCGCCGGCGCCGGGGGCGCGATCCGGCTGCCTCGCACGGTGCCGCCGAAGGTCGCCAACGAAATGATCCTGACCGGACGCCGCATCACCGCGGCGGAGGCCCACGCCTACGGCCTGGTCAACCGGGTGACCGAACCGGGCAAGGCGATCGAGGGCGCACGTGCCCTCGCGGCGGAGATCCTCGAGGGCTCGCCCACCTCGGTCCGGCTGTCCCTGCGGTTGATGCGCGAGACTCAGGGCATCGCCGACACCGTCGACGCCGTCACCCACCCCTCGTCCACTGTGGACGAGCTGATGGTCAGCGAAGACGCGATCGAAGGCATGACCGCGTTCGCGCAGAAGCGCCGCCCCGTGTGGCGCAATCGCTGAGCACCCGGACGGGCGATGAACCTACGTCGCCGAGGCGGTGGCGTTGGCGAGCAGGAAGTCGACCAACCGGCGCGAATAGCTTCCGACCGACCTGGCCAGCTCGTCGCGGGCCTCGACCGGGGTGGTCTGCACGTGGTTCATCACGGCTCCGCTGAGGGTGTCCAGCAGCAATGTCACCGGAGTGCCGGCAGGCAGTTCGCCCCGCTCGATGGCCCGGCGGACGATCGCCCTCGCGGCAAGGACCTGCGACTGGCGGATGCTCGCCCAGTGCCCGGCCACGCCGGGAATCCGGTCGGCCTCCAGCGCGATCCGGAAGGCGGCTCGCCCGGCGTCGCCCAGGTACTGCACGAACAGCTGCCTGGCGAGCTGGACGAGTTCGTCGCGCACATTGCCTGCCTCGATCGAGGTGACGCCGCCGATGTGCTGTTGCAGCGCCTCCAGCAGCAACGCCTGCTTGGTCGGCCAGCGCAGGTAGATCGACGCCTTGCCGACCCCGGCGCGCTTGGCGACGGCCTCGACGCTGAACCCCGCCCACCCCTCGGCTCCGAACAGGCCGATGGCGGCTTCCGCGACCCGGCGGTCGACATCCGGGTCGCGCGGTCGCCCGGCCGAGGTATTCGC
>Ga0164243_10001372_pt1 | contig 41303 bp, 42 predicted proteins | sample OricompcompostOP_FD_108781 | JGI IMG/M metagenome (GOLD analysis project Ga0164243, IMG submission 108781) | Organic Plus compost microbial communities from Emeryville, California, USA - Original compost - Organic plus compost (OP) | ecosystem: Engineered > Solid waste > Mixed feedstock >... | reverse complement strand
GACATTTCGGTATGCGCCAATGACTGACGCCGCCCTTAAACTTCTTGCTTTCGACGAGGAAGACCTCGCCATCCTCTCCTGCCACCTGCAGGACGCGGAGCTGACGGTCGGGGACCTCATCTATTTGCCGCGCGAGCATCGCTTCGCGCTGGCCGTGGATCGCTTCGACTGGGAGACCGCGGCCACCGCCAAGGCCAATCGCCGCCGACGCACCGCCGTGCATTTCGATGGCGTGAAGTCGGTGCGCTCCCGCGATGTGCCGCTGGAGGCCAAGGACACGCACATGACGCTGCTGGCCATTTCCTTCGAGCCGGGAGACGCCCCCGCAGGCAGCGTGCATTTGCATTTCGCTGGCGGTGCCTGCATCAAGCTGGAAGTGGAAATGCTGGAGGCGGCGTTGGCGGATCTCGGCCCTACATGGGCGTGCTCCTGCTGTCCGACGCACCCGGAAGTCAAGGACGCCTGAAACGTGGCTCACATTCTGGATGCGCGGGCGGCGGATTTCGCCGCGCGTTTCGAGGCGCTGCTCGCCGCCAAGCGCGAGGTTTCCGAAGACGTCGACACCGCCGTGCGCGGCATCCTGGCCAAGGTCCGCCAGGAGGGCGACGCCGCCCTCATCGAACTCACCGCGAAATTCGACCGTCTTGACCTGACGCCCGAGACGCTGCGTGTCTCCGTCGCCGAAGTCGATGCCGCGGTGAAGGCCTGCGAACCCGCGACGCTCGACGCGCTGAAACTCGCGCGCGACCGCATCGAGAGCCATCATCGCCGCCAGCGTCCCACCGACGAACGCTATATCGACGATCTCGGGGTCGAGCTCGGCCATCGCTGGACGGCGGTGGAAGCCGCGGGCCTTTATGTGCCGGGCGGCACCGCGGCCTATCCCTCTTCCGTGCTGATGAACGCCGTGCCGGCCAAGGTGGCGGGGGTGCCGCGCGTGGTCATGGTAGTGCCGTCTCCCGACGGCAAGCTCAACCCGCTGGTGCTGGCCGCGGCCCGGCTGTCGGGCGTCGACGAGATCTACCGCGTCGGCGGCGCGCAGGCGATTGGCGCGCTGGCCTATGGCACCGCGACAATCCGGCCCGTGACCAAGATCGTCGGCCCCGGCAATGCCTGGGTGGCCGCCGCCAAGCGCCAGGTCTTCGGCACGGTCGGCATCGACATGATCGCCGGCCCCTCCGAAGTGGTGATCGTCGCCGACGGCAACGCCAATCCCGACTGGATCGCCGCCGACCTGCTGGCCCAAGCCGAGCACGATGTCGCCGCGCAGTCGATCCTGTTCACCGATTCCGCCTCGCTGGCAGAGGGCGTGCTCGCTGCGGTCGAACGCCAGCTCGGCCTGCTGCCGCGCCGTGAGATCGCGGAGGCGAGCTGGCGCGACCACGGCGCCATCATCCTCGTGCCGAATCTCGAAGCCGCGGTGCCGCTGGTCGACCGCCTGGCGCCCGAACATCTCGAGATCGAGGCCGAGGCGGCCGAGCATCTGGCGGAAGGCGTGCGCAATGCCGGCGCCATCTTCCTCGGCAGCCACACGCCCGAGGCCATCGGCGATTATGTCGGCGGCTCCAACCATGTCCTGCCGACCGCGCGCTCGGCGCGCTTCTCCTCGGGCCTCACCGTGCTCGACTTCATGAAGCGCAGCTCGATCCTGCGCTGCACGCCGGATTCGCTGCGCGCGCTCGGCCCGGCGGCCGTCGCCCTGGCGGAAGCGGAAGGGCTGCAGGCGCACGCCCGCTCGGTGTCCATTCGCCTCAACCAGTGATGGGCGCGCCCGGCGTGGAACGGCTTGTCGGCATCACCATCGACGACGATGCGCTGGCTCCGGCCAGCGCCGATGCCGAGCACGAGCGGCGCGTCGCCATCCACGACCTTCTGGCCGAGAACCGCTTTGCCCCGGTCGGCGCCGAACGCGGACCCTATCTCCTGCACATCGGCATGCAGCATGGCCGCCTTGCCCTGGCGGTGCAGGACGAGGGGGGAGGAGAGGTCGTCACCCACCTCCTGTCGCTGACGCCGTTCCGCCGCGTGCTGGATGATTATTTCCTGATCTGCGAGAGCCATTACGCGGCCATCCGAACGGCCTCGCCCGCGCAGATCGAGGCCATCGACATGGGCCGCCGTGGCCTGCACAACGAGGCGGCGCAACTCCTGATCGACCGCCTTTCAGGCAAGATCGCACTGGACTTCGACACCGCGCGGCGCCTGTTCACGCTGCTGGTGGCGCTGCACTGGAGAGCGTGAGAGGGCCCGACCCTGTACAGGCGCGGGCAGGATCGCCATATCGGGGTGCGCGCGCGGACATTGTGAAAGCGGCATCGTTCCGCTAGGTTCCGCGCACTCCGAGAGAAATCGTGAGATCAGATGTCAAAAGAAGAACTGCTTGAATTCCCGGGCGTTGTGTCCGAACTGCTGCCCAACGCGATGTTCCGCGTGAAGCTCGAGAACGATCACGAGATCGTCGCCCACACCGCAGGCCGCATGCGCAAGAACCGCATCCGCGTGCTCGCCGGCGACAAGGTGCTCGTGGAAATGACGCCCTATGACCTGACCAAGGGCCGCATCACTTACCGGTTCAAGTAAGTCTCTTCCGCTTCTCCCCCGGCCGCCAGCGTCGAGGCGCCATGACCGCCGCCCGTCCCAAGCTCGTCCTTGCCTCCGCTTCGCCCCGCCGGCTCTCCCTCCTGGAGCAGATCGGCCTGCGGCCGGACGCCCTTCTGCCCGCAAGCGTCGACGAGACACCGGCGCGCTTCGAGCGCCCACGCGCGCTGGCGGAGCGGCTGGCGCTTGCGAAAGCCGACGCCGGCCGCGCCGTCGCGACTGATCGCCCGGGGCTCGAGGAAAGCTTCGTGCTGGCCGCCGACACCGTTGTCGCCGTCGGCCGGCGCATCCTGCCTAAGGCCGAGACGGCCGATGAGGCGGCGGAATGCCTGCGCCTGCTTTCCGGCCGCGCCCACCGCGTCTTCACCGGCGTCGCCATGGTCACGCCCTCGGGCAGGAAGCGCGTGCGCGTGGTGGAGAGCCGCGTTCGCTTCAAGCGCCTCTCCTCCGTCGAGCTCGACAGCTACATCAAGTCCGACGAATGGCGCGGCAAGGCCGGCGCCTATGCCATCCAGGGAATCGCCGGCGCCTTCGTGGTGCGCCTTGTCGGCTCCTACACGGCCGTTGTCGGCCTGCCGCTCCACGAGACCCATGCGCTGCTCTCGGGCGAGGGCTTCCCCGTCGCCGCGGGCTGGACCGACCCGCTCGAAGCGAAATGACCGAAGCTCCCCGCAAAGCGGCCGGCCCCAAGCCGTGCCCCATCTGCGGAAAGCCTTCTGTCCAGGAGTTCCGCCCCTTCTGCTCGGCACGCTGTTCCGACGTCGATCTGCACCGCTGGCTCGGCGGTCACTACCGGATTCCGACCGACGAAAAACCGGATGACGCGCCGGGTGGCGATGGCACTGATGAAAAACGCTGATCCGGCTGGACAGCGCAAAATCGTCTTTCTATAAGGACGCACTTCGCCGTGCGGCCCGCCCGCGCAGGCGACGCCCAGGTAGCTCAGTTGGTAGAGCAGCGGATTGAAAATCCGCGTGTCGGTGGTTCGATTCCGCCCCTGGGCACCATTTCCCTATCCAGCAACGTCCGAGTTCGTCCGTTTCGGTCATCCAAGTGACTGAAATATTATATGACGATGTTTGTATGACGCGACGGGGTTCTGCTAAAGCCGACGTATTTGATGGCATCATTGAAATGCTGCCGGCTCAAAATGCCAACGGCGGCGATGCCTCACTGACTTAGCCATTCGAAATGCTAAGCCAGGCAGTAAGCCCAAACCTTCCGCGCTTGCGGTGTCGGCACTGAGATCGACCACAGGGCGGCCAGGTCATCGCATCGTGGTCGGATAAGCTCGCCGGGTCGATGGTCATCAGCTCGCTGAGATCGAAGCAGTTCTCCAGGTCCGCCATGGTCGTTCTCTCGGGCACATCGTGACGCGCGTCGCGCCTGCGATACCATGAGCCATGGGCGCCGAATCAGCTTCTTCCGACGCCGAGGCGCCTCCCACTTCGCGGCGTTCTACCTGAAGCTGGCTCAGGGGGAGGTGGTCATGCGCCAGCCTGACCTTTCCGTTTACTCACGAAGCCTTGGAACGCCGGCCGCTCAGTCGGTCCCAGGGTGCCGCTGAAGCCCAAGCACATCCGCGCGATCCGCCAGCGACTCAAAACCGATCCGTCAGAGACGCCACGCGAACCCCAACCCGATGTTCTCACCGCAGTTGACTGCCCACCTTTTTCAGTGAACCATATATGAAGCAATATTTCATATATGAAGCAATGGGAGATGGGCATGAGTGGCGCTGTCGCGAAGGTCATTAGGGAACCGGCACGGGACATCCCGGTCTTGATGGAATCGGACATTGTGGTCGTCGGCGGCGGCACGACGGGGCCGGTCGCAGCGATCGCAGCGGCGCGGCGCGGCAAGAGCGTCGTGCTCATCGAGCGGTTCGGATCGCTTGGCGGCAACATGACCCTGGGGCTGAACACGAAGCCTTCCGGTGCGCTGGTCGGCGGCCTGCCGCTCGAAATCTGGAATCTCGCGCGATCGGTCGGCGGGGCTGGCGAAGACTACATGGCAGTATCGAAATCGGGTGGCGTCAAGATCGCCTCCCCCTGCGATCCCGAGATCATGAAGATGCTGCTCACCCGCCTGTGCGCCGATTCCGGCGTTCAGATCATGTTCGAGACGGTCGTGTCTGCGCCGGTCGTCGAGGACGGCGTCGTCAAGGGCGTCATCGTGGAAAGCAAGAGCGGCCGGCAGTTCATCGGCTGCAAGGTGCTGATCGACTGCTCGGCGGACGGCGACATGGCCGCGCGGGCGGGGGCGCCCTTCGTGATGGGCGCCGGTGACGAGACCACCACCATGCAGCCGGTCTCGATGTATTTCACTATGTCGAACGTCGACATCAAGCGGCTGGCCGATTGGGCCCGCGACACCGACGACGTCCCAGCCCGCGCCATTCCGGACAAGGAGGAGGACCTCGCCTACGGTCTCTGGCTGACTGGCTTCAATGGCTCGCTGCGGGCCTTCAAGAAGGACACCGGCATCGATCTTGCGCGTGAGAACATCACCCTCAAGACGGCCGACGGCCAACTGTATGTGAACGCGACCCGTGTGCTCGGCGTCAATGTCTTCTCGCCGACTGAATTCTCCGCTGCGGTGCTGGAATGCTACCGGCAGGTCGACGCCTATGCCCGCTTCCTCATCGAGCGCATCCCGGGCTTCGAAAAGGCGAAGATCGCGCAGATCTCGCCGGTGCTTGGCGTCCGCGAGACGCGTCATGTCGTCGGCGAATACATGCTCACAGGCCCCGACGTGCTCGAGGGGCCGTCCTTCGAGGACAGCATCGCGGCCGATGCCTCTGCGCTCGACATCCACGATCCCAAGGGCGCCGACGTCGATTTCCGCGGGATGCGTCCCTACGAAATCCCCTATCGCTGCCTGCTGCCCAAGGATGTCGAGCAGCTTCTCGTCGCCGGCCGCTGCATCTCTGCGGACCACGATGCTCACGCCCGATCCCGCAACATGCCGGCGTGTATGGCGACCGGCCAGGCAGCGGGCATTGCCGCGGCCGTCGCCATCGAGGAGGGCGTAACCGTGCGCCAGGTCGCGGTGCCGAAGGTGCAGGAAGTGCTGCGCGAACTCGGAATGCCGATCCACGGCAATCAAATCAACTGAGATGACGGACTGCCGCGCCACGCCATCGGCACGATGCGGCAGCCTCACATGCGCCTGGGAGGGCGATAGCCAAGCTGCAGGGAAATGGCGCTGGCAGCCTCGATCACGAGGTCCTTAAGGCGCCCGTGCTGCTCGCTCATGATCGGAAGAGATTCATGATCGGATACGTTGATGCCGGCCACAATGGTGCCGCGTGCGTCCCGCACCGGTGCGGCAACGCTGTCGATTCCTTTCGCAAAGGCAGACCGGTAAGCCACGTAGCCGCGAGGCCGGTATTCGTCCAGCCGCTCGGCGAGTTGCTGCACGCTGGCCGGCGTCTGATCCGAATATTGCAGCATCTCGAAGCCTTCGAAGAGCTTGTCGAGCTCGTCGCGCGGCGCGTCCAGAAGAAGCACCTGGCCGATCGAGGTGGCGTGAAGCGCAAGCCGCGTGCCGACCGAGACATTGCTGCGCAGACGGTGCTGGGAGGCGGCCTTCAGCACATAGACGACCTGCGTTCCATCCCGCACCCCCATATGTGCCGAGGCGTCAGTGACATCGCGCAGGTTCTCCAGAATGGGCCGGGCGATGTCGAGCAGGTCCTGCGATCCGAGATATTCGAAGCCGAGCGAAAGCACATTCACGCCAAGCCGGTAGGTATGGGAATGCGGGGTGCGTGCGAGATAGCCGTCGGCCTCCAGCGTATAGACAAGCCGGAACGACGTTGCCCGCGACAGCCTCAACTCACGCGATATCTCGGGAACCGAAATGACGGTCCGGTCGCGGTTGAACATGCGCAGGACAGCAAGGCCTCGCCGCAATCCTGGGACGATGTAGCGATCCTTCTTGTCGGCATCGTCCTCGGTCTCGAATTCCATCCAAAAGCTCCCCTCAAGCCCTTACGCAATTGACGGCTTCGATGAAACCGTCGCATCATCTATAAAACAACGCTTCGCATATGAAGCAATAATAAGACCCTCAAATTCACATGGTCATTCGGAGGAAAGCGTCATGGACAGGAAAAAGACAGGGGCTGGGCCCGGCCTGAGCCGCCGTTCCTTTCTCACCGGCACCGCACTCGGCATCACCTCCCTTGCAGCCGCGGGCACATTCCCACGTCCCGCCCTCGCGAAAAAGGTGACGGTCACCTATTGGAGCCCGCTCGATCCCAAGTCTGGCAATGCACGCGCAAAAGCCGAAGGCCAGATGATCGCGCTGTTCACGAAATCACATCCTGACATAGCTGTGGAGGTGCAGCCCGTCCCCTGGCAGGTGATGGGCCAGCAGGTCATTCAGGCCGTGATGTCCGGAAGCGGCCCCGACGTGGCGCAGCTCTCCACGACTAATCTCCCTGACCAGGTCGGCGCAGGAACGGCTGCGCCACTCAACGACTATGTCGGCAAGAACTGGTCCCAGCAGGATAAGGACGATTTCATCCTGCCCTGGGACAACACCCTCTATGACGGCCAGAAGATGGCTCATTACTGGAATTCGCTGCTCAACAACGAATTCTGGTACCTGAAAAGCGAGATCGATGGCGACATCCCGCAGACTTGGGATGGGTTGCGGGAGTTTCTGACGCCGCTGCAGAAGAAGCACGGTAAGCCCGGCTTTCTTACCGGCCTCAGCCAGCAAGGCAACGCCATCGAATTCACCGACTGGCTCATCCCGGCATTCTGGGCCTGCGGTGCGGAATATGTCTTGGATTCCGGCGAAGTCGGCTTTCTCAACGAAAACGGCATGAAGCCCTTCCAGTGGCTTCTCGACATGGTGCGGGTGCACAAGCTGACGCCGGACAACATCTCCGCGCTGACCCGCGACAATCTTCTCGATGCGATGAAGGGCGAACGGGCGCTTTCCACCATCCTGACGAGCAACATCGTCGGCTCTGCCCGTGGCGTCCTCGGCGACAAGCTCGGCCTCGCCCGTCAGCCGGGACCGACCGGATCCTGCCCAGCCTTTGCCGCTGGCAAGTTCATCATGATGACCCGCTCCTGCCAGGAGAAAGAAGCCGCGGGCCTGTTCATCGAGAGCATGATCTCGGCCGAGTCCCAGTTCATCAACGCCAAGATGGCGAAGGAGCTGCCTTCACGGAAATCGGTGGTGAACGACCCCTGGTTCGACACACCCGAGGCTGCCGACCTGCGTTTCGCCGTCGACTACATGGCCGAGATGAAGCACGTCTTCAAATTCCCCCAAAAGACGGACTTCCTGCAGACGCGTCTGGCGCTTGCGGCACAGCAGATGATGACGGGAACCCCTATCAAGGAGGCGCTGGAGCGCGTCGCCTCGGATTGGGACCAGGCCCGCCAAGGCTGAAGCCCAGGCTGATGCGGAAGGAAGGAGTTGTTCGTGAACAGTATCGTCTCGCGTGCCAGCCCGTATCTGCTGCTTGCTCCTGCGGCGATAATCATTTTCGCGATCACGCTCTATCCGATCGTGGATCTGTTCTGGATCGCCTTCCACGCAACCAACTACTTTCAGATTGGCTCCTTCAACGGAGGAGCCAATTTCCTCTCCCTGCTCAACCAGAGCGGGATGCGGTCGCTCGGCTCTACCGCCATCTTCGTCATAGCATCCGACGTCCTGGCGCTTTCGCTCGCGACGTTCCTCGCGCTCATCCTCGAGGCGCCTTTGCGCAACCGGGGACTCTTCCGCACCATCGTCATGGTGCCGTGGCTGGTCTCGCAGGTCGTGACCGCGCTGCTCTGGCAGGCTCTGCTGGATCCGAATTTCGGTCCATTTGCGCATTTCGCGCGTGCCGTCTTCGGCATGGGCTTCGCGCCGCTGGGTGACGAGACGGGGGCGCTCGTTTCCATGATCGTCGCCAATGTCTGGCGATCCTATCCGTTTGCGCTCGTCCTGATGCTGGCGGCGCTGCAGTCGATCCCATCCGAAATGTACGAGGCCGCACGCCTCGACGGCGCGACGCGCTGGCAGGAGTTCCGCCACATCTCGGTGCCCATGGCCGGACAGACCGCGCTGGTGGTGCTGATCCTGCTGACCTTCGAATATCTGACGCTGGTCACCATCCCATTCATCATGACAAGCGGGGGACCAAACGAGGCGACCTATCTCCTGTCGCTGCGGGTCTGGCGCGAGGCATTCACCAACTATCACTTCGGCTTTTCCGCAGCGACAGGCGTGGTCGTGTTCTGCATCAACCTACTGCTTGCGCTGTTTTACATCCGCAGGTTTGCCACCAAGGGAGGCGCCGATGTTCAGAGATAAGGCGCCGTCCTGGGCCTATTTCGCGCTGCTGCTGACGTCGTTCGGTGCGGTGGCGCCCCTTGCCTGGCTGTTCTTGCTGTCGCTCGATCCTAATCAGGGCGTGGCGTCCACATCGGGCATTTACTCCCTGAAAAACTATGCCTCGGTCCTGTTCCAGAGCATGATGGGCCAGTACTTCCTCAACACCACCATCGTGGCGTTGATGACGGTGTTCTGCACGCTGAGCTGCGCAACGCTCGGCGCCTACGCGGCCTCGCGCTATCGTTTCCGCGGCCGCGAGCCGATCATGATCGGCCTGCTGCTCGCCTCCATGACGCCGGTGATCGCGGTCCTGGTTCCGCTCTACGCCATGGCCGCCAAGCTGCAGCTTCTCAATACCTATTCGATCCTCGTGATCGTCTTCACGGCATGGCAGTTGCCCGGCACGCTGTGGCTGATCCGCTCGTTCATGAACTCGATTCCCGCCGAGCTCGAGGAAGCGGCGCTGGTCGATGGCTGCGGCCGTGCGCGCGCTTTCTTCCGCATCGTGCTGCCGCAGCTAGTGCCGGGGCTCGTCGCCTCTGGGCTGATAGTCTTCGTCTACGTCTGGAACGAATTCATCATCGCCGTCAGCCTTTCGGCCAAGCAGGACATGCGGCTCGTCTCGGTCGGGCTCTATTTCTATCTGTCAGACTTCGGCGTGGAGTGGGGAAAGATCGCCGCCGGCGCCATCATTTCCATCATCCCGCCAGCAATGCTGTTCCTGTTCCTGCAACGCCAGCTCATCCACGGCTTGAGCGCGGGCGCGGTGAAATAGCCCGGCATCGAATATCGGAGACCAGGAATGGCGACTGTTGAAATCCGCGCGGTGAAGAAGGCCTATAGCGACACGCCGGTGATCCATGGCGTGGACGTCGACATCCAGGATGGCGAGTTCGTCGTCCTCGTCGGCCCCTCGGGCTGCGGTAAGTCCACTTTGCTGCGCATGATCGCGGGGCTCGAAAGCATTTCAGGCGGTGAGATCCGGATTGGCGAGCGCGTCATCAATGACGTTCCTCCGAAGGATCGCGACATCGCGATGGTCTTCCAGAATTACGCGCTCTATCCGCACATGACCGTCGCCGAGAACATGGGCTTTTCGCTCAAGCTGCGGAAGATGGCCAAGCCGGAGATAGCAGCGCGGGTGAAAAGCGCCGCCGAGATCCTCAGCCTTGCGCATCTGCTCGATCGTTATCCGCGTCAGCTTTCCGGCGGCCAGCGCCAGCGCGTGGCCATGGGCCGAGCCATCGTGCGCGACCCGCAGGTCTTTCTCTTCGACGAGCCGCTGTCAAATCTCGACGCCAAGCTCCGCGTACAGATGCGCACCGAGATCAAAGAACTGCACCAGCGCCTGAAAACGACCACTGTTTACGTTACCCACGACCAGATCGAAGCCATGACGATGGCCGACAAGATCGTGGTCATGCACGACGGCATCGTCGAGCAGATCGGGGCGCCGCTGGACCTTTACGACCGGCCGGCAAACCAGTTCGTCGCCGGGTTCATCGGCTCGCCCTCGATGAACTTCATCAAGGGGCAGGTGCGTCTCGAAGGGACGCCTCGATTCGAGGTAGGTGAGCATATTGCGCTTCCCCTCGACCAGGCCGGGGACGCAACCGATGGGCAGGAGGCGATATTTGGTCTGCGGCCGGAGCATGTGCGGCTCGACCCGCAGGGGGTGCCCATCGAGGTGCTGGTGACCGAGCCCACCGGATCGGAGATCCTGGTTGTCGCGAGGCTGGGAAAGCAGGAGATCAACTGCCTGTTCCGGGAACGCCTGAGTTTCAGTCCGGGCGAAGTCATAAAGATATCGCCGCGTCCGGAGGTGTCGCACCTGTTCGACGCGAGTTCGGGGCGGTCTTTGACTGGATGACGGGCAGAGGCCTCTGTGGGCCTCCGGAGCTCACCGCGCAACCAGGTTCATGCCCGGCCACCGAGGACGATATCCGTTTCGGCGTCACAACACTTCGTGGCGTTCTAGCTGAGGCTGGGCGCCGCTGAGCCGAAGCACATCTGGGCGATCCGCCAGCAACGCAAGCCCGACCATCAGATCCGTGATTCTGGAGTTACAGCAACCACCGCGCCATGAAAAAGGAGGGGGCAGGAGCCCCCCCAGTTGGAGGAGCCCTTACCGTGTTCCGCTGACCCTCTCCGGATCCGCGACGCTCCACGCCTCGACCATTTTCACGACGGACTGGTAGATAGCGCTTCCGCGATCCCCCAGGCGGTCGCACATGTCGAAATGGTGACCGTCGGTCTGCTCGATGATCTCGCAGGACAGGCCGGCATTGCGCCACGCCCGGGCATAGGTTTCCTGCTGGCGATGGAATTCGCTGGATTCATCGCCGCCGACGGCAAGCAGGAGATGCGGCGCTTCCGAAGGGATGGTGTTGATGGGGCTGAAGCGATCGGCACTGCCGACATTGAGCTTCACGCTCTTGTTCAGGTAGGAGAGCCGGATAGGCTCCAGGTCGTACAGGCCGCTCAGGGCGCATCCGCCCTTGATCAGGTCGCGCGGCCCTCCGAGCTTCTCCCAGTCGGTGGACACCGAAAGCGCCGTCAGGTGCCCCCCGGCAGAGCTTCCGGTTACGAAGATGCGCTCACGGTCGCAATCATGTTTGGCGAGATTTCGGTACAGCCACAAAAGCGCGCTCTGAACGTCGGACACGATATCCTGCATCGTCACAGCCGGCGCCAGTCTGTAGTTGATCGCCGCGAAGTTCAGCCCGTCTTCTACGAAAGAACGGGAAATATAGCTGAAATCCGATTTGTCGAGGGAGTGCCAGTAGCCGCCATGGATGAAGACGACAACGGGAGCGTTACTCTTCGCCGTCTTAAATAGATCGATCTTCTGCGCGCGGTCTGATCCATATGCGAGATCTCCCTCGAAAGGTATAGACATCCGGCAGGCTGCGCTATCGTGGCCCCATCGCTCGAATATGTCTCTCCAGTCGGCGATCCCTGCTCGAACATTGTACTCATGGTCGAGCTGTTCTTGCGTCAGATTTCTATATACAGTCAAGATCGTACCCTCTCTACGCGAAAGAACCGTGTCGAGGGACAGAATTCAGCAAGACGACCTATCCCCGCGCGCGAGAACTCGCCAACCTGCGTCGTCAACGTGCCAATATCCGGTAAGGTCCGGAGGGTTCAATGTTCAGTAAGAGCGAGAATCGCGAAGACTATCAGCACACGCCCCACGCTGTGGCAGCGATGGCCAGAGACCTGCCGGACCAGTTCTTCATCCCGATGCACCGCCACTATCGGGCACAACTCATTTTCGGCTGCAGCGGCGTGATAACGGTCACCACCGAGGCCGGTGCCTGGGTGGTTCCCTCTCTCCGGGCCGTGTGGGTTCCCGGCGGCGTGGAGCACGAGATGCGGACCTCGGGCCTGGTGCAGATGCGCACGGTCTATATCCGCCCGGACGCCAGTGCTCCGCTGCCGACCAGTTGTTGCGTGGTTGCCGTCAGCCCGCTTCTTCGCGAGCTCATCAATGCCGCGGTTGCGATCCCGAACGACTATCAAACCGGCGGACGCGACGAGCGCATCATGAATCTCATACTCGACGAGATTCAGCCGGCGCCGATCCTACCGCTGGAACTCCCCATGCCGAACGACCGGCGGCTCCTGAAGGTGTGCAACGCCATCATTGCCGATCCCGGATGCACGATGGGGCTTGCGGAGTTTGGGCAGCAGGTCGGTGCGAGCCAGCGCACCCTCGAGCGCATGTTTCCGGCGGAACTGGGAATGACGTTCTCGAAATGGCGGCAGCAGGCGCGCCTTCTAGCCGGAATCCGAATGCTCGCGGAGGGGGCCGCCATTTCCACGGTTGCCCTGGATCTCGGCTATGAAAGCCCAAGCGCATTCAGCGTCATGTTCCGCCGTGCGCTTGGGGTTGCTCCTTCCGAGTATTTCCAGGCCATCTCCGCGCGGAAAAGCGCGCCTTAGCCCTTCTTCCGGAACCTGTCGGGATCGAACGCGTCCGGCGGCAGCGACGAGACGGCCGCGGGCGGAGGAAACGGGTAGCGCAGATAGGGGGCCTGCGGCTGCCCGGGAGGGGAATACTGGCCGTCCGCAAGAATTCTCTTCTTGGCGGACATCCGGACGACCTTGCACCGGAACACGGAAATCTGCGTCGGCGCAAAATTGTCGATGGGCGTGTAGTCTCTCTCCGGGCGGTACTTTTCGAGCACCTCGTATTGATGCCTACGCACCGCCTCGGTGTCCTCGGACATGTCGATGTGGCACCTCGCAAGGACGCTGTAGTACTCGAAGCTCGTATTTTGACCCTTCGGAGCCTTCAGCAGGGCGACCAGGTGATCCACCTCGATCGAGACGTTGGGATTGGCGCGGATGAGGTCGGCCAGCTTTCCGAAGCGCGAGCAGTGCAGCAGGAACACGCCATCGCGGAAGCGGTAGCTCTGTCCAACGACATAGGGAAAGGGATCGTCGTGAACGGCAATCCGGCAGACCATCTGGTCCGCAAGGAAGGCGGAAATCGCGTCCCAGTCATTCCACGCAAGATCCTCGCGCCGCATCGTGTTGTCGAAAAAGTCCGGTAGGGGTGTGGTGGTCTCCATCTCACTTCCCTCGACTAGGCGCGAATGGCAAAGGTGGCTTCGATCTCGACAGGACAACCGAGCGGGAGACTGGCCACTCCGATGGCAATGCGGCAGTGCTCGCCCTGATCCCCAAAGGCGGCCGTGGCCATCTGGGAGGCCACGTTGATGATGCCGGGCGCATCGGTGAAGTCACGGTCCGCATAGACAAAGCCGCCAAGCCGGATGCAGCGCTCGACCTTGCCGAAATCGCCGCCGCAGGCGTGCTTCAGGCAGCTCAGGACGTTCCGCATGCAGAGTTCGGCGGCCTCTTTCGCCTGATCGGTCGAGACCTGGTCCGGAACCCGGCCGATCCATCCGGGCTTGCCGCCGGTGATCGGCAGTTGGCCGGAAATATAGACGATCGACTGGTGCAGAACGTAGGGCTTGAATGCAGCAGAGGGGATCTGGAGATCAGGGATGTCGGCGAGAAGTCCGTAGTTGATGGGCATTGCTGTGCTCACAAGTTTGCGCTGCTGTGCAGCGGAGGATCGAAACAGCCCCGATGCTAGTGAGCGTGATGTCCATATGCGCTCGCTCCAGCGCCAAACATTGTCTTTTGCTCGCCAACGAAAACAGGCCCGAATCCGGGCCTGCCGAGGAATCGCGGGAATGATGAAGCAGCCGGGCAGGCTCGCGATCTGCCCGGCTGCGTCCGCTTATTAGCTCGAGCGGGGACGGTAGGCGGCACCTTGCGGCGCCGGTTGCTCTTCCTGGGTGCCCGCAAGCGCCTCGAGGGACTTGCCGCGGGTTTCGATCCCGAACTGGTAGACGATCAGCGCCGCCGCGGCGAAGCAGGCTGCCCCGAGCCCGAAGACACCCGTCTGTCCGGCGATGGGCAGAACCAGCCCGACCATGGTGGGGCCGATCAGGGAGCCGATGCGGCCGGCCGTCGACGACATGCCGCAACCCGATGCGCGTGCCCCCGTGGGGAACAGCTCGGGAGTGTAGGAGTACAGAACCGACCACATCCCGAACATGAAGAACTGCATCGTGAACCCGGAAATGAACAGCGCCGGGAAACTCGGCTGGGACATGGCCACCTGCCCGTAGACGACGACCATCGTCGCGCCACCGATCAGCGTGGCGATGCAGGTCGGCTTGCGGCCCCACTTCTCGACGGCCCAGGCAGCCCAGAGGAACCCGGGAATGCCTCCCAGGGAAATGTACATCGTGTAGAGCACGGACTGGGAGACGGCGACGCCGGACTGCTGGAGAAGGGCGCTGAGCCAGGTGCTGAGTCCGTAGAAGCCGAGAAGGGCGAAGAACCACAGGCCGCAAGCAGTCAGGGTTCGTGTCCGATAATCGGAAGACCACAGCGTGGAAAAGCTGACGGCGCCCGAACCGGAGCCGCCACTCGGCACGACGGGAGGCAGGCTCTTCAGCGCCAACTGGGCCTGCACCACCTCCTCGATCACCGTCACGATGGCCGATGCTTCCTCGTCACGCCCCCGCGATTCAAGCCAGCGGGGCGATTCCGGGACATAACGCCGGATGATGAAGAGAAACAGCGCGGGAATGGCGCCGAGCATGAACATGGTCCGCCAGCCGTAGTTCGGCAGGATCAGATAAGCGAGGGCGCCGGCGGAGATGAACGCGATCGGCCAATTGCCATCCATCCAGGCCAGATATTTGCCGCGCTGCCTGGTCGGGATGAACTCGGAAAGCAGCGTCTGGGCCAGCGGCAGTTCCATGCCCATGCCCACGCCGAGCATGAAGCGGTAGATGCCGAGCGTGACGGGATCGGTGGCGGTCGAGCACAGATAACTTCCGATTCCCCATACGATCATGCTGACCTGGAAGAGCGGTTTCCTTCCGAACCGGTCCGCCAGCATTCCGGAGCTGAGCGCGCCGATCGCCATGCCGACGAAGCTGGCGCTCCCCAGCAAACCCGCCTCGGCGGTGGTCAGGCCGAATTCTGCTTTTATCGACCCCAGCAGATAGGTCATCATTGCGAGGTCGAGATTGTCGAAGAAGAATGCTAGCCCGATAACGACAAGTAGAAACCTGTGATAGCTGCTGATAGGCAGCCGATCCAGGCGATCACCTGCTTGGAGTTTCATTTTGGTTCTCTCCCTAGACATGAAGTCTACCTCGGCAGCGTGAGGTAATAGGGGAGAAGCTGCTCTCGCGAAGGCGACAACAATCATCGCCAGAATGCCAATTTAGGACCGCCCTTCCTCCGGATTTCCGCAGCCCGCGGCCATTCGGGCGTTTGTCCAATCCATGATTGGCAGCAGGGGATCGGGATGGCCGCCGGGGCATCTGCCGCCTACTTCGGGAGCGGCAGGCCCGGATCGGCGCCCGGACTTGATCTTTGGCTAGGCAAGCTCTTTCTCTCGGAGACCAAACTCTTTCTCTCGGAGAATGATGTCGCGCCTGTCCGGGGACGTCGACACCATACTGACGGGAACCCCGACGAGTTCTTCGATCCGGCGAATATAGGCTTGGGCGTTCGCGGGCAGGGAGGCGAACGAACCGACGCCGGCGCAGCTTTTCCTCCACCCCGGCAGGGTTTCGTAAACGGGCCTGGCCTGCATCTGCTGGAATTCGCTCGACGGAAAACCGGGGATCCTGTCGCCGTCCACGGTGTATCCGGTGCAGACCTTTATGGCCTCGAAGTCGTCCAGGACATCGAGTTTGGTCAAGGCAATGGAATCGATGCCGGCCACGAGAGCGGCGTGCCGGAGCTGGACAGTGTCGATCCAGCCGCATCTGCGCGAACGGCCCGTGTTCACGCCGACCTCGCGTCCCGTTTCCTGCAGCCTCTGCCCGGTCTGATCGGTCAGCTCAGTAGGGAAGGGGCCTTCCCCCACCCGTGTCGTGTAGGCCTTCGCGACGGCCAGCACATATGGCCGCTCCTTCAGGGCTATGCCCAGGCCGGTCGATGCGTGGGACCCGACCGCATTCGATGAGGTGACATAAGGGTAGGTGCCCTGGTCCACGTCGAGCATGATGCCCTGGGCACCCTCGAAGAGGATGCGTCCTGCTGGGATTTTTTCCGCGATCTCGTCCGCTTCCCGCACATAGGGACGGATGAATTCCGCGATTGCCTCAAGGGACTGGAGGATCTCCTCGGTCGTGACGGGCGCGAGCCCATAGGCCGACCGGAGAATGTTGTGGTGCTGGATCGCAAACGCGATCCTTTCCCGCAGGGTGCCCGGATAGAACAAATCACCCACCCGGATGGCCCTGCGTGCCACCCTGTCCTCGTAGGCCGGACCGATCCCCCGTTTGGTCGTTCCGACGGCGCCGCTCTGCGCGCGCTCCCGCACCTCGTCCAACTCTGCGTGGAGGGGGAGGATCAGGCTTGCCCGGGAGGAAATCGCTAGCCGCTCGGGCGTGACCGTGATGCCGTCGCTGGCGAGGCGCTGCATTTCGAGCTTGAGGTACCAGGGATCGACCACGACCCCGCTCCCGATCACCGAAAACGCACCCTTCACGACTCCCGACGGCAGGAGCGACAGCTTGTAGATCCGACCGTCTGTGACGATCGTGTGGCCGGCGTTATGGCCGCCGTGGAAGCGGATGGTGGTCCCTGCGCTTTCCGCCAGCGCATCCACGATCTTGCCTTTGCCCTCGTCACCCCACTGGGCGCCGATCACCGCAATGTCCGCCGATTTGGGAAGCACGTCCGACCTCAAGCATTTCGCCGCCGCCGGAGCCGGCGACGGTCAGGGATGTTGTTGGGTCTACGGCCCCGGCCGCAGGAGACGAAGTTACCATCCGGTGCGCCGCATGGTTGTCTGAAAGCCGACAAGCTTTGTTTCAAACCCGCCAAGCGATCTGCGGTGCCGTTGCGCGGCTTTTGCATGGAGATCGATCGTCAATGCCGGCCCATCGGTGCATCACGAGAGCACCGGAACGTCCAAACCGTATCAGAGCCACAGTCCGCTCTTGGCGCAAAGCTGAAGACGAGGAACGGTGCTTTGCGTTTGGAGGTGCGCCCCTCGGAATTCGGTAGATTGCATTCGTGAGCAGCCGAAAGTCGCCGTGATCGCGCTTGCGCCGGGGGCGGGCCGAGGCCAACGAGCCGCCCCCTATCTCGGCCTGTGCCCCTTTTCAGGAGAACGCCGGGCAGGAGCGGCTGCTAGCGCGGATCCACAGTGCCGCCATCGCCAGTGCGGCAAGCGCGTAGACGAGTCCCGAGGGAATCCACATGACGAGGCCGGCCAGTTCCTGGTCCTGCATCGGCGTCAGCCCCCAGGCGGCGGCACGCTGAACCTGCAGCGGAAACCAGAGGTGCGGGGAGAGGGCGATGAGCACGCCAAGCAGACCGGTGTGGCCAGCCGTGGCGAAGAGGTGCCCGACGGAGGCGCCATAGCCCTGTCCGCGATGGCCGTAGAAGAGCGCCCACCAGAACAGGAGCGCGGTGACGAGGAAGCTCAGATGCTGCGCCCAATGCACCGGCTCCCGCAGCAGCGCTGCCTCGAACAATACAGGCATATGCCAGGCCCAGATCGCGATGCCGTGCAGCACGGTGGCGATGAGCGGCGCCGAGAGGAACGCCCAGACAGTGGCGATTGCAGGCCAGGCCATGATGCCGCTCAGGCCACGCCTCCAGCCGAGCGGCAGCGCCCACAGCATCACAGGCAGCGGCCGCGCCAGCACCAGCAGAGGCGCGGCAGCGATCATCAGCACCTCATGTTCGATCATATGCGCCGTGAAAAGCGTGCGGCTGGCTTCGTGCAGGGGCGAGAGCAGGGCGATCCCCAGCGCCAGCCAGCCGGCGGTGAAGCAGGCGACCTGTTTCCAGCGCGCGCCATGGCCGATGCCGGCGCGCGTCCATAGGCGCGCGGTCCCGGTGGCGTAGAGGCCGGCGGCCAGCGCCAGCGGCAGGGTCAGCGACAGGTCGAGCGTCCAGCCGAACAAGGTGGCGCCGCCGAAGCAGCGCGAGGCGGCGAGCAGGGCGTCGAACTGCGCGGCGGTCATTGCTCGCACCCGGCGAAGACGAGCCCAGCGCCAAGCTGCAGCAGCATCACCGCCGCAAACAGCAACCCCATGCCGAAACCGACACCACCGACAAAGCGGCGGGTGTGCAGGTGCTCGGAGGAGCTTGCCGCCAGTGCCGGCCGCCGCCACGCCACGAAGGACGAGGCAGCGCCGAGTAGGGCGAAGAGCACGCCCGCGGCCGATATCCACGGCACCGCGCTCTGGCCGCTGGCGCATTGCCACGGCGCGAGCGCGTAATTGGTCTGGAACGTCACCGCCCAGGACAGCGGGCCAGCAGCAATGCCGGCCCAGGGAATGCCGTGCCGCAGCGCGATCATGCCGGAAGCCTCGGGAACCAATAGATTACGAGATAGAGCACCACCCAAGCGGCGACCACGAAGTCCCAGAAAAAGGCGTTGTCGGAGACGTCGCTGAAGCGGCGGCCGCTATAGCCGTGGCGGGTGAACATCAGCGCCGTCAGCACCAGAGTGTCGCCGAAATCGGTGACGAGGTGCAGCGTGTGCAGGCCGAGCAGCACCCAGACCAGCGAACCATACGCATTGGTGTCCCAGGCGATGCGTAGCTCGCCGAACTCGAAGACGCGCACGATCAGGGGCAGGAAGCCGATGACGCACATCACGACGAGGCCGATGCGCACCTTTGTCATGTCCGTCTTCTTGGCCCAACGGTTCAGAAGATGATTAGGGATCTCGCTGACGAGCAGCAGGACCAGCACCAGGGTCCCTGGCAGGAGATCGGGCGGCGGCGCATGGAGCGGCCAGTTCGGTGCGAGGAAGGCAAGATAGAAATAGCTGCCGATGACGAGTGCGAAGCCGGTTGCCTCCAGCGTGATGAAGGCCAGCGTTCCCCACCACATCGGGCTCTGGCTTCCGAAGCCGTAGGTCGGCAGGTCGCCGACACTGAGCACGCGGCGTTCTCTCATTCCTCGTCCTCCGGCGTGCCCTTGGGCCAGAACCACAGAACCAGCGGTACCGCGCTCAGCGCGCTGCCCCAGACCACCGCCCAAGGCGTGTAGATCGAACCGACAAAGGCAATGCCGACCGCAATGGCGGAGAAGAGCGGCCAGATCGAGTTTTCCGGCGACGGCTCACGCATCTGGGGCTTGGCGTCGGCGACGGTTCCCGAAATCAGCTCGCGGGCGTCGGCGCGCAGTCCCGTCGCAACGAGAAGCTCGCCCGGCTTGTGCCAGAGCGGCTCCCGGTGGGTGACAACCGGCATGCGCAGGAAATTGTATCCGGGAGCGGGAGAGGGCGTCGCCCATTCCAGGGTGCCGGCATTCCAGGGATTCGGCCCGGCTATCGCGCCGCTGCGCAGGCTGACGATCACATTGACGACCAGCAGCACGAAGCCGGTGAAGAGCACCAGCGAGGCCAGGCTGACGAATAGGTTCATGGCGCTCCAGTGCATGACATCGGGATAGGTGAAGACGCGGCGCGGCATTCCCTGAATGCCGAGCACATGCATCGGGAAGAAGGTGGCGTTGAAGCCGAGGAAGACGAGCCAGAAATTCCAGCGGCCGAGGCGTTCGCTCAGCATCCGCCCGGTGATCTTGGGGAACCAGTAATAGACCGCGCCAAGCAGCGGGAAGACGGCGCCGCCGACCAGCACATAGTGGAAATGGGCGACAACGAAATAGGTGTCGTGGACCTGAAGGTCGAGCGGCACCGAGGCGACCATGACGCCGGTCAGGCCACCGATGACGAAGGTGAAGACGAAGCCCAGCACGAACAGGAACGGCGTCTTGAAGATCGGCTTTCCCAACCAGATCGTCGCGATCCAGCAGAAGATCTGAATGCCGCTCGGCACCGCAATGAGCATGCTGGAGGCGGTGAAGAAACTCTCGCCGAGCTGCGGCAGTCCAGTCGCGAACATATGGTGCACCCATAGCCCGAAGGAGAGAAAGCCGATCGAAATCAGCGCCAGCACCAGCGCCAGATAACCGAAGACCGGCCGACGCGTGAACGCCGGCAGGATGCCCGAGACGAAGCCGGTGGCGGGAATGAAGATGATGTAGACCTCGGGGTGCCCGAAGAACCAGAACAGGTGCTGCCAGAGCAGCGGATCGCCGCCATTGCCGGGGTTGAAGAAATGCGTGTTGATGAGGCGGTCCATGATCAGCATGGAACTGCTGACCATCACCGCGGGCATGGCGAAGAGGATGACGAAGCTCGTCACCAGCACCGCCCAGACATAGAGCGGGATGCGGTCGAGCGTCATGCCCGGGGCACGCTGCTTGAACACCGTGGCGATGATCTCGACTGCCACGGCCAAGGCCGAGACCTCGGTGAAGGTGACCATCTGCGCCCAGAGATCGGGGCGCTTGCCGTTGCCGTAAATCGGGCCGGCCAGCGGCACATAGGAGAACCAGCCGGCATCCGCGCCGCTGTTCAGCGCGAACGCCACCCAGATCATCAGCCCGCCAAGGACATAGACCCAATAACTGAAGGCGTTCAGCCGCGGAAAGGCGATATTGCGCGTGCCAATCATCAGCGGCACCAGATAGACGGCGAAAGCCTCCATGACCGGCACGGCGAACAGGAACATCATGGTCGTGCCGTGCATGCTGAAGAGCTGGTCGTAGACGTCCGGAGAGACGATCCGGCCGTCCGGCCGCGCCAGCTGCAGCCGCATGACCAGGGCCGAGAGTCCCGCCAGCGCCAGGAAGAAGAACGCCGTCACGATGTAGCGGCGGCCGATGATCTTGTGGTCCACCGTAGCGAACCAGCCCCAGACGCCTTTCGGTGTCTTCCAGGTGTCGGCCAGCAGCCTCTCCAGCGCGGCGTCGCCGATCTCGTCATCGCGGATGCCGTGAGGTTCCGGCCGTACGCTCATTTCAGCCCCTCGAGGTAAGTCAGAAGCGCGGTCAGTTCCCGCCCGTGGAGATCGACCTTGGGCATATGTGAGCCAGGCTTGATCGCCTGCGGATCGGCAATCCATGCGGACAGGCCGGCGGAGGTCATCGGCAGCGTGGCAGCCGCGATGCTGCGGCGGCTGGCGACATGAGTAAGGTCGGGCCCGTAATTGCCACCGGCGCTGGTGCCCCGCACCGTATGGCAAAGCGCGCAGCCGCGCGCGGCGAACACCACTTGCCCACGCTGCGCCACGGGGTCGGTCGGTGTCTTGGCCGGCGCCGTCTCATTGTTGCGCCAAGCGTCAAAATCGGCGCGCGGTTGGGCGATGACAAAGAGCCCCATATGGGCGTGTTGCAGGCCGCAGAACTCGGCGCATTGACCGCGATAGATGCCGACGCGGTCGGCTTCGATGGTCAGGGTCGTCTGGCGACCGGGGATCAGGTCGCGCTTGCCGTTCAGCACCGGCACCCAGAAGCTGTGAATGACGTCGTCGGCCTGCAGCAGCAGCCGCACTGGCTCGCCGACGGGGATGTGGATCTCATTGGCCGTGGTGACGATGCGGCTGGGGCTGGCGTCCTGGTAGCGCACCTCCCACCACCATTGGTGGCCGATCACTTGAATGGTAAGCGGCGCATGGGCGCCGAGCTCGGCCAGCGATTTGCCCGTGAAGAAGCTGAGTGTGGTCAGCACCGCCAGGATAGCGAGGGTGAAGCCCGTGGCACTGCCGATCACGATCAGCGCGCGCTTCTCATTGGTGGTATCTGTCTGCAGCGGGTCCGGGCGCGGAGCGCGCCGGTGTAGAAGCGACCAGCCGAGCGCCAACATGACCAGTGTCCAGACGATCACCGAAATCGTCAGGAACGGCCAGAACAGGTCGGCGATCCAGCGCGCACCGTCGCCCTGCGGATCGAGGGAAGATTGCAAGCCACTGCAGCCGGAGATGAGTAGCAAACAGCCCCCCGCCGAGAGACGCCGGCCACTGCGCAGCATTCTGATAGATGCAGCCCTTCGCGCGTGGTTGATCGCTTCCGAAGCAGAACGGAGAAGGCGAGCAGTCCTCATCGGGTGGAATGCTCCGGGCGGCTGGAGATTGTAGAACCTCCCCCTGCGGCAGCAGGTTCCCCGATCGGAAGGCTACGATGATATGGCGCCGGTCTGACGTAGCCCGATGCGAATGTACATTCCCATTCCCAAGAAGGTTATACTGCTGCTCAGCGCGTCATAGTTGCAATCGTCCGAGAACAGCGTGCAAACGGCCGAAGATTAACTTGTCGTCAATTCGGTTATCTCGGAGAAGAGCGGAACATCGCCATTCACCGTCAGTTCCCCTTCGGATCCCCGCCAGCCCGGCGGGAAAGGAGGACATCCAAATGGCTATGGCAGACGACCGGATCGGATCGATTTTCATTACAGGGCTGCGCAACGCTCACGCTGTTGAGCAGCAGGCACTCCAGATCATGAACCGCCAGGTCGAGCGTCTGGAGAGCTACCCGGATCTTGAGGCGCGGCTGCGCCAGCACATTGACGAGACCAAGGGCCAGGCCGAGCGGCTGGAGGCCATTCTCGACGATCTCGGCGAGGACCATTCGACCTTCAAGGACACCATGTCCGAGCTGATGGGCAATATGGCCGCGCTCGGCCATTCCGCCGCCGGCGACGAGGTGCTGAAGAATTCCTTCGCCGACTACGCCTTTGAGAACTATGAGATCGCGGCCTACAAGTCGCTCATCTCCATGGCGGAAGCCGCCGGCGTCAATCGCGCCGTCGCTCCACTGCAGCAGAACCTGCGTGAGGAGGAGGCGATGGCCAGCTGGCTCGCGGACCACCTCGAAGGGACGACGCAGCGCTACCTGTCGCTCGAGGCGCAGGGACAATCCGGCAAGAACTGAGCATCCACCAGAGCACATAGGGCGGGGGCATCCACACCAGCGTGCCAAGGAGAGGCCATGTTCATCCATCGCAAGGAACTGCAATTCCAGGCCAAGCCTGAAAAACCAGATCCCGTCTTCGCCAAGCTGCTGCAGGAGCCGCTTGGCGGCCAATGGGGCGAGATCAGCGTCATGATGACCTATCTCTTCCAGGGGTGGTCGTGCCGCGCACCGAAGAAATACAAGGATATGATCCTCGACATCGGCACCGAGGAGATCGGCCATGTCGAAATGCTGGCGACGATGATCGCGCGGCTTCTGGAAACCTCGCCGGTCGAGGACCAGGAAAATGCCGCGCAGAACAGCCTGGTGGGTGCCGTGCTCGGCGGCGCCCGTGTCGAGGATGCCATCCTCGCCGGCATCAACCCGCAGCATGTCATTGTGGCAGGGTCATGCGCGCGGCCGGTGGACAGCGCCGGCAATCTCTGGAACGCCGGCTTCATGGCAGCGAGCGGCAACCTGCTCGCGGATTTCCGCTTCAACGTCACCGCGGAAAGCCAGGGGCGTCTCCAGGTCGCGCGCCTCTACAACATGACCAATGATCCGGGCGTGCGCGAGATGCTGTCGTTCCTGCTGGCTCGTGACACCATGCACCAGAACCAGTGGCTCGCCGCGATCCAGGAGCTGGAGGATGACGGGCTGGAGATGACACCGTGCCCCTCCAATTTCCCGCAGGATCTGGAGCGGCAGGACGTCTCCTATGCCTTCATTGACGCCTCCGAAGGCGAGGAGAGCCGCGAAGGCGGCTGGGCAGAAGGAGCCGCGCCAGACGGCAAGGGCAAGTTCCACTATGAGCGCATAATGCCGATGACCAGCGACACCGGCGACCTCAAGCAGGTCGATCCGCGCCTCTACGGCACTCCCGCAATGCCGCTGCCGAAGCAGGCAGCGGAATAGGACCGATCACTCGCTCCGCGGCCGCCTGCGCAGGCAGCCGCGGAGTCCTTCAGAGCTGCGGCACGCCATAATCATCGAGGATGGCAACGATGTCCGCGCGCCTGCGCTTCAGTGCGGCGTCGATCTCGGCACGCAGCGCGCGATCCTCCTTGCGCACACCCATTGAGATATCGAAGGCCATGGGCAGCATCGGCCCGTCGACCTGCGGCGTCACCGGCGTGAGGGTCAGCGGCACCTTGCTGCTCTTCGCGAAATAGCCTGCGGCCGGGCCCCAGACGATCGCGACGTCCACGTCTCCCTTGGCCACCGCCTGCATGATGACTTCGCCGGGATCAGCGTCGGTGTAATTGCCATAGACGGGGAAGCCGTGCAGGCCGGTGATCCCGCGGCGCGACAGCGCCTCGACCGGAGGGGAATTGGCGCTGTCGTCACCAATGAGCTGCACGCCGATGCGCAATGACCGCAGCGCCGGATTGTCGAGCGAGCCGATGCTGCGGTGGTCGGCGGTGCGGGTGACGAAGACATAGGACGAGCGATAGTAGGGCAGCGTCGTGCGCAGCATCTCCATGTTGGCGGCAACGCCCGGAATGACGTCGCAGAGTCCCGCGCGCAGCGTGTTGCGGATGAAGCCGCGCCGCTGCGCCCACCACGTGTAGGTTACCTCGGCGCCCAGCTCTTGCGCGACGATGGCGACGATCTTGTTCTCGAACCCTTCGCCAGCGCGGTTGGAGAAGGGCAGGTTGTTCGGATCGCCGCAGACCTTCAGCTCGCGTGCGAGTGCGGGCTGCGCCGCCAGGAGAGCGCCGGCGGTGAGGGCGGCGATGGCGGCGAGGTGCGGTTTTCCAGTCATGCCTCGCGACGCCCCCAGAAGCCGCGGCCCGGATCGTAGCCGATGACGGCCGCGGCCATGAACACTGCCAGCGCGCCCAGCACCACCGCGCAGGACAGCGCATCGAAACGCAAATAGAGCGCGAAGCGGATCAACTCGACGGCGTGGCTGAAGGGGTTGGCCGCGGCGACCAGCGCCAGCCAGTGGCTGGCATCCTCCAGCCTCCACAGCGGGTAGAGCGCGGTGGAGGCGAAGAAGACCGGAAAGATGACGAAGTTCATCACGCCCGCGAAGTTTTCCAGCTGGCGGATCAGCGACGAGATGAACAGCCCGAACGCGCCGAGCGTGGCGCCGGCGAGGATCAGGGCCGGCAGCACCGCGACATAGCCGAGCACGGGCGGACGCACGTTCCAGAACCGCGCCGCCAGGAAGAACAGATAGACCACCGGCAGCACCACCAACACGCTGGCGAGAAGCCGCGCCGAGAGCAGGAACCAGCGCGGCAGCGGGCTCGTCAACAACAGCCTCATGCTGCCCATTTCGCGGTCGTAGACCATGGAGAGCGAGCTCTGCATTCCGTGGAACAGCAGCATCATACCGGCCAGACCCGGCACGATGTAGGTCTCGTAGAGGATGTATGTCTGATACGGCGGCGTCGGGGAGAGGCCGAGCACGGCACGGAAGCCGGCGGCGAAGATGGCGAGCCAGACCAGCGGCCGTACCAGCGCCGAGAGCAGGCGCCCGCGCTGGCGCACCATGCGCAGGCCCTCACGGCGGAGAATGCCGGCGAAGGCGCGGCTGTAAGCGGCGCTCATGGCACGGCCTCCGGCACAAAGCCGACATCCGCGCCTTCGCCGCTGCGCACCAGCGCACCTTTCTCCAGCACGAAGATGCGGTCGTCGGGCGCTATCTCGTCGAGGAGGTGCGTCGACCAGAACACGGTCAGCCCGTCGCTCGCGCAGAGGTCGCGGACATGGGTGAGAATGTCCTGCCGGGCGACCGGGTCGAGGCCTACCGTCGGTTCGTCGAACAGCAGCAGACGTGGCGCGTGCAGCAACGCCCGGGCGATCTCGACCCGCCGCCGCTCACCGCCCGAAAGCCCACGCACGAGGCGGGTGCGGTGCGCAGCCACGCCGAGCCGCTCCAGCATGATGCCGGCCCGGCGCCCGGCTTCGCGGCGGGAGAGGCCATGCAAAGCGGCGTGGTAGCGCAGGTTCTCGATGACCGTGAGGTCGAGGTCGAGCGTGTTCGCCTGAAAAAGTACGCCCATGGCGGCGAGCGCCTGCGCCGGCTGGCGCCGAACATCGTGTCCGAACACGGTGATCGAGCCTGTGCGGGCGTGGTAGAGCCGGGAAACCAGGCTAAACAACGTGGTCTTGCCGGCGCCGTTGGGGCCGAGAAGCACGGCGAAACGGCCTTCCGGCACCACGAGCGAGACATCGCGCAGCACCGGCACGGAGCCGAAGCTATGGCTGACATTGCGGATGTCGAGCGCGTTCACGGCGCCACCGCCACGCCCCACGGCCCGCGCCCGACGCCGATGGACTTGATGACCTCGTGACTGTCGAGGTCGATCACCGAAATGTCGCTGGAATTGCCGTTGGCGGTGTAGAGCCGCGTCTCATCGGGAGAGAGCGCGACATGCCAGACGCGCTGGCCGACAAGATACAGCCGCAGCACCTCGAAGCTCTTGGCGTCCACTTCAGCGACACGGTTGGAGGGGCCGAGCGCGACATAAGCCCTCGTGCCGGCGCGGTTGAGCACGAAGCCGACAGCCTGCACCAGTTCGCGGTCCATGCCCGGTACGGAGAACTCGATATGCGCCACTTGTTTCCGGCTGTCGCGATCGAACACGGTCAACGTGCCGCGGATTTCGGAGGACACCCAGATCTGTTTCTCGTCGAGGGAAAATGCCGCCCAACGCGGGCGGGTATCGACGAGGAGATTGTCGAGGAGCGTCAGCTTCTGCGCGCCGATGACGTGCACCATGCTGGTGGTCTCCGAGGTGCACAGCACCAGTCTGCCGTCGGGGCTGACCGCCATGCCTTCCGGCTCGACGCCGACAGGTATCTCGCCGACGACCTTGCGGCTGGCAATGTCCACCGCCGAGACCAGGCTGTCGTTCTCGTTGGCGACATAGGCGCGGGTGCCGTCCGGCGAGAGCGCGAAGACCTCCGGATCCTCGCCCGAGGGCAGCGATCCGGCGACCTTGCCGGAGGGGAGGTCGATCACGTCGATACGGTTGTCGTCGCCTGCCGCCACATAGAGCGTGCGTTTGTCGGGACTCAGTTCCAGCCCGCGCGGGCGGCGGCCGACGGGGATGGTTCTGACGAGGCTCAAGCTCTGGCCGTCGACAACCGAGATCGTGTTGTCGAGTTCGTTGGAAACATAGATCGTGTCCGCTCGCACTGGCCCGAGCGCACAAAGCAGCGGGGCGGCGGTGAGAAGGGCGCGCGTTAAAAACGGCATGAGCTGTTCTCCCGGTCGAATCCGAGCGAGTCGAGATCATCGCCCTGGTGCAGGAACTCAGCCTGGGGCGAGACGGAGACCAGCAGCCGCGGTCCGACGATCAGCACCGGCTGGCGCATCTGCCCGTTCCAGGGGCGGAAGGTCAGGCCCTTGCCCTTGAAGGCCGCGAGCAGGAAATCCGGCCCGCGCAGATAGGCAGCAATGGTGGCGGGATCGGCGCTCTCGGTGCGCAACGCTGCCTCGCCGAGGCTGCGTGCCGCGGCCCAGGCGGCGTAGTCGACGGCCGTCATCCAGCGGCCCGCCGCCCTGCGGAAGCGGTTCTGCAATTGCGTTGCGCCCCAAAGCTCGGCGACAGGGCTCCAGGCAGTGCTGACCAGGCCGTGCGTGCCCGCGATTGGCCGCGGGCGTTCGGTGCGCCCCTCGAGATAAGCGCCGAACCGGTCGTCCTCGTCGGCGACGATGAGTACGTCGTAATCCGGCGAGCGGGTGAAGGTCGGGATCTCCGTCTGCAGCACGACATGGCCGGTGTCGGAGCGGCCATTGCCGGGGCGGAAGGTCCACGGCTTCTCCTCGACGATCTCGGCGCCGAAGCGCTGTGCCGCCCGCCGCACCGCCGCGGCATAAAGGTGGTCGCCCGCAGTCGGGCCCGTTACCAGCAGCCAGCGCGTCCAGCGCTTCCAGACCAGGTATTGCGCCAGCCCATCCGCCAGCATGGCGCGGCTCGGCAGCACGTGAAGCACCTCGGCGCGGCAGTTCTCCTGCCGCAGGTCATCGTCCGGTGCGCGGCTGTTGAGGAGCAGCGCGCCGGTGTCCTTCAGCGCGTCGGCGGCGGCCAGGAGTTCGTCATGGTCGAGGTCGGCGATGATGAAGCGGATTCCGGCTCCGGCCATCTTCTTCGCCGCATCGGCGGCGTCGCCGCCCTTGGGCAGTACGCGCTCGCGCAGCTCGAAGCGTTGGCCTGTGAACTGCCCGGTCGTGTTGTTGTCGGCCATGCCGAGCCGCGCCCCGGCAAGCCCCTGGTCCGTCGGCACCTCGTCGAGTGGGCCGACCGGCAGCGGCGGATCGCGGCTCTGGCCGAGATAGCCAACCAGAATGGTGTGTTGCGGCGGAGCGGCCAGGGCTGATCCAGCAGGGATCAGTATCGCAAGCAGCACCAGCCATCGGTGCGCCGTCACGGCATTGCCTTCTGCCAGGACGGCACGAAGCCGGCATGGATCTGCTCGGCGATTTCGTCTTCCTGGCCCTTGCAGAGCGGATGGCCGTAGCCCGACGCGCTCGTCTTGTCGGGCTTCATGTCGTAGATGATGGCGTCGTTGTTGCCGGGGCTGACCCCGGCCGGTACGGCGTCGAGGTGCAGCGCCTGCCGCACCCGCCAGGCGACGTTGTGATCGGCGCAGGAGGTGTCGCCGCTCACCCCGAGGCCACCGACAACATTGCCGTCGCGGTAGAGCGCCAGCCCGCCGCCGAAGACGATGATTCCGCCAAGATGCTTTCCGGCCATCGGGTCTTGCGCGCTGCCGAATTTTGCCGGATCGCCGGCATGGAGCACCGCCGGATCGACTGGATCGCCGACCTGCAGGCCGAACAGGAAGCCCGCCGGCTGGGCGCCGGCATAAAGGTTGGCGGTCGAGAGCGCGAACTGTTTCAGGCTCAAGGCGTTGGCCGTGTTGGCCTTCTCCGCGGCGATGCCGCGGCTGCCGGGCCATTGCGCGTCGGGCGTGTCGCCGCTGAAGGCCACCGCACAGACCGTGCCGTCGCGCGCAACGATGGCCGCCCATTCATTGTTGTCGAGTCCGCCATTGCTCGGGCCGCCGCTTGGCTCGACGCTCGTCTGCAGCGCTTGGGCGAGCTCGTCATGCGATGCCGGGCAGTCTGCCGCCACGGCAGGGATGGAAAGAAGCAGCGCACCAAGCGCCAGAGCGAAACTACCGCAGATGCGAGCCTTCATGGCGTCCTCCCTAGCGTAGCGTGGCGAGATAGGCGGCGATGTCGCGCGCCTGGCGGTCGTCCAGCCCCATGTCCGGCATCGCGTTGCCGGGCACGATGGCCTGCGGGTTCTTCAACCAGGCCACCATGTTGTCGGGCGTGTTGCTCAGCATCCCGGCGATGAAGACGCGCTGTGCCATATGGTCGAGCGGCGGTCCGACCATGCCGCCGGCGCCGGAAATGCCCGGAATGGTATGGCAGGCGCCGCAGCCCACGCGGGTGATCTCGGCCGCACCCTGGTCTGGGTCGCCAACCAGCGGCTTGTCGTGGTCGCTGCAGGCGCCGAGCACCAGCGCCAGCGCGGCGCAGCCGAGCGCGGGAGCGTGGCGGTGAAGCCTCGCTATCACGGCTGGCGCCCGAAATTGGCGTTCGACTTGCGGCCGTTGCTGAACGCCTCGGTCGCGTCCCACGGCCGGGGCGTGACGACATATTGCGCCGGCACCTGCTCGATCTCGGGCTTGGTTGCGGAAACCGTGGTGCCCCATTGCGGGGACGGCGCTTTGCTGATCGAGGTGATGTAGGCGACGAGATCCCAGATGGCGCTGTCGGGCAGCACGCCGCCCCAGGCCGGCATCCCGTTGGGTCTGCCCTGATAGATGCTGAGATAGATGTTGGCGGGGTCATGGCCGTAGAGGAAGGTGCGATTGCTGAGAGAGGGCCCCATTCCGCCGCCCCCGTTCGGCGCGTGGCAGCCGACGCAATTGAAGCTGGTGAAATTCTGCATCCCGCGCAGCGCCGCCTGCTTGTCGTTCATGTTCGGCGCCGGGGCCTTGGCCAGCCCGACGCCGCCGGGAAACAGCGGCGAAACCGGCGTGCCGAGCAGCGCCGCGGCGCCTCCGCTGCCGGAATAGGATTGCGCGCCGATATTGGCGTTGGGCGGCGGCAGGATTGGAGGCGGGGCGGCCGGCTGCACGCCCGGCGGCGGGGTTCCCTGGGCGCTGGCGCCGCGTGTCGGGATCAGCAGCAAGACGAGCGCCAGCAGCGCGAGGCCGATGGCCCGACGCCGGTCCTTGGATTTGTCCGTGCGGAGGTTTTTTGCCATCGCCGCCTCCTCATGGCCCCGGCTGTGCCGGAGGCGGAGCGGCAGAGGGCGCAACGGCGGGCTTTTCGACGTTCTCCTTGGCCAGGGCGAAGACCAGCAGGCTGGAGCCGCCGACGGTATGCGCGGAGAGGTCCTGCGTCGCCCCGGTGAAGCCGAGCGCGCCGTTGCGCACCCGGGGGTCGACTTCGGCATTAGCGACCACGCCGGGCCAGCCGCCGACGCCGGAGAGGATGGCGACATATTGCACGCCGTCATTTCCGAGATAGGTGATCGGCTGGCCGATGAAGCCGGACCCGCCGCGGAACTGCCAGAGCACCTGGCCGCTGCGCGCGTCCACCGCCTTGAACCAGCGATCCATGGTTCCGTAGAAGGCGACGTTTCCGCCTGTCACCAGCGCGCCGCTCCAGACGGGGAAATCTTCCTTGATGGACCAGATCTTCTTCCGCTTCACCGGGTCCCAGGCCATGAACTCGCCGCGATAGCCGCCGGGGCCGGCATACATGTCGACGGTGGCGCCGACGTAAGGCGTGCCCGCGATATAGCCGACCTCGGCAGCCTTGAAGGTGGCGCAGAGATGCTGGTGAGGGACGTAGAGCAGCCTGGTTTTCGGTGACCAGGCGCTCGGCTGCCAGTCCTTGGCGCCGGGCGGGGCCGGGCAGATGTCCTCGACGACCTTGCCCATCAGCGGGTCCTTGTCGTGGACGGGGCGGATGCGGCCAGTCTTCAGATCGACGCCGTCATAGACGGTGACGGCGTCGTAGGCATCGGCCGAGAGCACTCGGCCGCTGGCGCGGTCGATGACATACATGTAGCCGTTGCGGCCGGGATGGACGACGACCTTGCGGGTCTGCCCGTCGATGTCGAGGTCGAGGAGGATGTTCTCGTTGACCTCGTCATGGTCCCAGAGGTCATGCGGGCTCAGCTGGTAGGCCCATTTCGCCGCGCCAGTGTCGGGATCGCGGGCGAAGAGGGTGCTCGACCAGAGATTGTCGCCCGGCCGCTGGTTGGGGTTCCACGGGCCGGGATTGCTGGTGCCGTAGAAGATCAGGTCGAGCTCGGGATCGTAGGAGATCCAGCCCCAGGCGGTGGCGCCGCCGGTCTTCCAAGCCCCGGGCGGCCAGCTTTTGACGCCGAGATCCTTGCCTTTCATCCAGTCATAGGGCGCCTTGAAGTCATCGCCGATCAGCACCTCGGAATCCGGCCCCGCGCCATAGGCGCGCCAGGCAATCTTGCCGGTCTCCTCGTCGAGCGCGGTCAGCCAGCCGCGGACGCCGAGCTCGCCGCCACTGTTCCCGATGAGGACCTTTCCCTTCACCACCAGCGGCGCCATGGTCACGGTCTCACCGGTGCCGATATCGCCGATCTTGGACACCCACAGCTCCTTGCCCGTGGCGGCATCGAGCGCCACCGCGTGCATGTCGAGGGTGGCGAGAAAGACCTTGCCGTTGTCGTAGGCCAGCCCGCGGCTGACGACGTCGCAGCAGGCGACGCCCTGCGCCGCAAGATTGGGCTTCGGGCTGTACCACCACTTCAGCTCGCCGGTTGTGGCATCGAGGGCGAAGACGCGGTTCGGATAGACCCCGGCATAGGGCGCGACGACATACATCGTGCCGTCGACGACGAGCGGCGCGGCCTCCTGTCCCCGCGCCGGGCCGACCGAGAAGGTCCAGGCGAGCTTCAACTGTCCGACATTGCCGGTATTGATCTGCTCGAGGGGGCTGTAGCGCGTGCTGGCATAGTTCTTGGCCGCCATCACCCAGTTGTGGTCGTCCTGCGACAGCGCCTGCAGGTCCGATGAGGATTGTGGCGGCTGGTCCTGGGCGAGGGCAGGGACGGCGATGGCGGCCGCTGTCGCGAGGAGCAGGCCGCGCAGGATACGCCAGGTGCCGTGTTCGAGAGGCCGGAACCGCAGGCGGTTGGGCACGTCATATCCCCCGGAGAGAATTGCGAGGCAGGCAAATTTGCGCCGACCCAGCTTCATTCCACGAAACCGGAGGGTGCCCGCCAGAGTTCCATCCGCGCAGGCTGCCCATTGGCGCCAGGAGGGGTGCGGAAGCCGATGAGCGGGACTTCGGATCGTCCTTTACGGCGGAGGATCGGGCGAGCGGGGCTTCTCCTGCTGCTTCTCGCCTCGGTTGTTTCCCCCACCCTGGCGCAGTCGCCGGACGCGCCGCCGGTGGTGAGTGCCATCCATCGCGGCTTCGAAGGCTTCTTCCTGTTCACCACCAATGGCAGCGGCCGTTATCGCATCTACCAGAAGGTCGAAGACGAAACCGGCATCGGCAGCGATGCCGACGTCACCTGCCTGCAGCGCGATTGCTTCCTCAGGCTCGCGGACGTGCCGGGCACGCGGCTTGGGGCGGACGCTCCCCTGGGAGCCCTTCGCGTGCGCTTTCGGGCGGTGCAGGCGGCCTATGCGGAGATGAGGAGCAGGCCGGATGTCGAGAGGGAGGCGGGAGTGTGGGCCTGGTGGTCGGCCATCGGCCAGCTCAGGGCCTGCCTCAAGGGAACGACTGCCGGCGAGTGCCACCGCAGCTGAAGCGCCTTGCTCCGCGAAGCTGCAGACCGGCTAACGCTTCCCTGAACCGGGCTCGGCCATCTTCCGGTGCTGTTCCGCCAGAACCGAGGCAGGCGTGACATTGGCCAGCGCCGACTGGATCTTGTTCTTCCAGCCGCTCACCACATCGGCCTCACCCCTCATCATGGCCTCGAAGCCGATCTCCGCCACCATGGCTGGATCATCCTTCTCCTGCTGGCCGACTTTCGTATCGAGCAGTTCCGCGCGGCGGAAGAACTCCGTCTCGGTCGGTCCCGGCATCAGGCAGGACACAGTGATGTCAGTCTCCTTCAACTCGTTGCGCAGCGCGATGGAGAAGCTGTCGATGAAGGCCTTGGTGCCGTTATAGACGGCTTGGAAGCTGCCCGGCATGAACCCGGCGATCGAGCCCGTCAGCAGGATGCGGCCACGGTTGCGGGTCCGCATGTCGCGGCCGATTTCGTGGACCAGCGCGATGGTGCCGGTGATATTGGTGGCGACCACCCGCAGCGCCTTGTCGAGATCCTGGTCGAGGAATCCCTGGCCAAGGCCGCGGCCGGCATTGGCCAGCAGCGCCTCGACCGGCTGGCCGGTGTTGCGCGCCGCGGCGCAGAGGGCGCGGACGCCCTCCAGTGTGGCGAGGTCGGCCTGCACCGCCGTGACCCGGCCGCCGTGGCTACGCAGGTTATCCGCCGCGTTTTCGATCTGCGGTTCGTCGGCAGCGATGACGAGATCAAAGCCCTTTTTCGCGCACAGCTTGGCAAGCTCGTAGCCAATGCCGCTGGAGGCGCCCGTAACAATGGCGAGCGGGCGTACGGACTGGCCCATGGCGAAACCTCCCGGATTCTCAACTGAACGGTTTGAGGACAACCTTGATGCAGCCGTCCTTCTTGTCGCGGAACGCCTTGTAGAAGTCAGGTCCGTCTTCCAGCGAGCCACGATGCGTGATGACGAAGGAGGGATCGATCTCCCCCTTCTCGATGCGCTCCAGCAGCAGCGGCATGTAGTGCTGCACTGGTGTCTGGGCCATGCGGAAAGTCAGGCCGCGGTTGATGGCGGAGCCGAACGGGATCTTGTCGAGGTAGCCGCCATAGACGCCGACCACCGATACGGTACCGAAATTGCGGCAGCACTCGATGGCCTGGCGCAGAACATGCGGCCGGTCGGTGCCGAGGAAGGTCGCGGTCTTGACGCGGTCGACCATGGCGCCGGCGCTGCTGCGGGCATCCGCTTCGGTGCCGACCGCATCGATGCAGGCATCGGCGCCCCGGCCCTGCGTCAGCTCCTGGATGCGGTCGTAGATGTCCTCGTCGCGGAAATCCAACGTCAATGCTCCCGCCGTCTTGGCGAGTTCAAGGCGCTCAGGGACCGTGTCAATGGCCAGCACACGCTCAGCGCCGAGCAGGAAGGCGCTGCGGATGGCCATCTGGCCAACCGGGCCGCAGCCCCAGATCGCGATCGTGTCACCCGGCTGGATATTGCAGAACTCGGCAGCCATGTAGCCGGTTGGAAAAATGTCGGAGAGGAAAAGCACCTGCTCGTCGGTGAGGCTTTCCGGCACTTTGATCGGCCCGACATCCGCAAAGGGCACGCGCAGATATTCTGCTTGCCCGCCGGAATAGCCGCCGAGGATGTGCGAATAGCCGAACAGCCCGGCCGGTGAATGACCCCAGAGCTTCTCGGCGGTCTTCATGTTGGGGTTGGAGCGCTCGCAGCCGGAAAAGAAACCGCGCTTGCAGAAGAAGCATTCGCCGCAGGAAATGGTGAAGGGCACCACCACGCGGTCGCCGACTTTGAGCTTCGCATTGTCACGGCCAACCTCGACGACTTCGCCCATGGTTTCATGACCGACCACGTCGCCATGTTCCATGCCGGGAATGACGCCATCAAAAATGTGCAGATCCGAGCCGCAGATGGCGCAGGCGGTCACCTTGATGATCGCGTCGCGGCTGTCCTGGATTCTCGGATCGGGCACGCTTTCGCAGCGGATGTCGCTCTTACCGTGCCAAGTAAGTGCCTTCATTCCCGTCCCCTCAGAGAAGGTGAACCGGCGGTATGGCCGTTCCCCTCAATCTCTGAGGATCAGGGATGTTCCCATAAGTTCTGTTCTCGATGGGCTCAGGCTTCGTCCTGGATCGCCGGCCAAGGCCCATACGTAGCCGGTCCGACGTCCAGATCGGCAGCCGGCCTTCAGAGGCGATCGGCGGCGAGATGCCAGTGATAGCTGCCTGGCGAGGAGTGCGACTTGTCCGTCAGGGTCCGGAGTTCGAAACCGGCGAACAGGTCGATCAGTTCGGCCGCGTTGCAATAGAAATGCGGGTGATTTTTGTCGTCGTTGCTGTTCAGGACGGAGGCGTCGCCCTCGATGAAGGTGTTCGGAGCGATTTCCGTGCCCTTGCCGAACTTGGTGTTGCGTTTGGAAAGCATGGTTCCCTGGTAGACGCCCCCCGAACGCAGGACGCGCCGAATCTCGGAAATAGCCTGACGCACGATCTTGGCGTCGCCGTGATAGATCACGTTGAACGCCAGCACGTAATCGAAATGCTCGTCCGGGAAGGGCAGTGCAGTCATGGCGGCGGGCGCGGTATGCACGCTGAGTCCAGCGTCCGCGGCGGCGCCCCGCAGCTGCGAAAGCCCTTCTTCCGCCATGTCAATGGCATGCGTTTCAAAGCCCGCGCGCGCCAGATGCAGCGCGTGGCGTCCGACGCCGCAGCCGAGGTCGAGCACGCGGCGTGTCCTGCCCTCTGCCGCGAGTTCATCGACGAGGCGTACAACGTCCTCCTCCGGCTGCAGCCAATCGGCGCGGCCGTCCGCCGTAGCCCAGCGCTCATTCCAGACGAGATGCGCGGTATCGGTCTTCATTTTGAGATCTCCTAGCCTTCGATAATGCGTTTCCGGACGAACGAGCCGGCGCGCTCTACCGCGAGCACCAGCACGAAGATCATCAGGATGACCGTCGCGGCCGTCGGGTAGTCGAACATGTCCATGGCCACCTTGAGTTCGAGGCCGATGCCCCCGGCGCCGACGAGGCCCAGCACCACCGACGAGCGCACCGCCTTTTCCAGCGAAAAGAGCGACGTGGTGATGAAGCTTGGCATGGCGGCGGGAATGATGGCGCAGAAGATCGCATCGCTGCGGCGCACGCCCTGAGCTCGAAGAGCGTCGGCCGGACCCTTGTCCGCGTCCTCCATCGCTTCGGCAAAAAAACGGCCCGCGAAACCGGCGGCATCCACCGCAATGGCGAGCGTTCCTGCAAACGGGCCAAGGCCCACAATGATCACGAAGATCAGCGCCCAGACGAGATCGGGGACGGTGCGGAACAGCGCGAAGAGAGCCCGCGCCACCGAACCGAGCACCCGGCTGCCGGTGAGGTCACGCGCGGCGAAGATCGATAGCGGCAGGGCGAGAACCAATCCCGTCAGCGTGCCTGAGATCGCCATCTGGAAGGTTTCGACGATGGTGCGGGTCAACGAGCCAAGCCGGTCCAGGCTCGGTGGGAAAGATCGCGACAGGAAATCGGCGAAAGCCGGCATGCCCTCGATCAGTTCTCGGACCGACCAGCCGGAACCTCGAACAGCCCACACCAGCACAGCCAGACCCACGGTATAGCCGGTGAAGGCCAGCGCGGTCGGGCGCGCAAACCGGGAGGGCAGGGTGCGGGCCAGGCCGGAGTTAACCGTAGAGGGCACGGATTTCTCCGGCGGCGAGCGCGTGGGAGGCGCTATCGATTCTGAGCGTGCCGTGGCAGAGGCCCAGCACGCGGTCAGCGTATCGCGTTGCATGGTCGAGGCTGTGGGTGGTGAAGATCAGCGTTGCGCCCTCGGCGCGCACGACCTCCTCGAACACCTGCATCACGTCCTCTCCAGCGGCGGGGTCGAGACTGGCCACCGGCTCGTCCGCCAGGATGAGGCGCGGCTCCGAAACGAGGGCGCGGGCGATCGCCACGCGCTGGGACTGGCCTCCCGACAGACTGTCGGCGCGCTGCAGCGCGAGATGCGCGAGTCCTACCCGATCCAGCGCCGCAAGTGCGCGCCTGCGCACCTCGTCCGGTGCGATCCCGTGAAACCAGCGGAAGGGGCCGGGACGGCCGCCGAGCGTGCCGTGCACAACGTTGGAAAGCACGGATAGGCGCGGCACGAGATTATGCTTTTGCGCCACGAAGCCGATGGAGGCGCGGAGCTCCCGCAGAGCGCGCGTGTCGGAGACAGATAGCTGCTGACCCAGCACGTTGATCGAACCCGCCGACGGCGCGACGAAACCGAGCAACGCCTTTAGCAGCGTCGACTTGCCGGCGCCGTTGGAGCCGACGAGAGAGACGCGGTCGCCGCGGCGGATCTCGAAACTGACCTGCGAGAAGACGGTGCCGCGCCGGCGATAGCTCACCTCAAGCTCCCGCACTGCGATCTCGATCCCCTGCTCCGGCGCTGGCGCCGGAGCAGGAAGCGGATAGGCGAGCGCCAGGTTCATTGGCCCGCGAAGTCCGCGTATTGGGGCTGTCCGATGGCCTTGAACATGGAGCGGACCGGCTCATAGGCTGCGTCGTTGACAGCAACCAGATCCATGCCGCGATATTTGGCGTTCTCGCCGCCGACCGACACGATGGCATCGGCGATGTCGGCCTTGTGGTCGAGCATTGCCTTGCGGAGATCCTCTGCCTTTTTGTCGTCGATGTGAGCTCCGTAAAGGACGAGGTCGTTCGGGAGGTCGCCCGAGCGCGCGATGACGCGGAAGGCGCCCTGCGGGACGCTCTTGTCCTTGCCCCGGATGCCGTTGACCCAGCTCATATAGTTGACGCCGAAAGCGGCAACGTCGCCACGCTTGAGCGCCTCGTGGCCGACGGCGCGGGACACATGCGTGATCTCGACATCCTTCGTCGGGTCAAGGCCGTAGTCGGCGAGAAGTTGCGACGGGCACAGATGGCCAGACGTCGAGCCGATGTCGTCCATCGCAATCTTTTTGCCTTTCAGATCCTTCGGCGTGATCACGTCGGATTTGGCCATCACCACGATGGAGCAGAAATAATCGGGGCGGCTGAGGCCAACGAGCGGCTTGGCGTGCGCGATCTTGTTGATCACGACGTATTCGGCGGGTCCGGTAACAACCAGGTCCACCCGCTTGGCGCGCAGGGCCTCCGCCGCGGCGGTGCGGCTGTTGACCGGGTAGAATTCGAAGGTGTCGCCGGTCGCTTTCTCCAGCGCCTCTTTGAACGGACCCCATTCGGTCTGCAGGCGCTCCAGGCCCTCCACGTCGGTGACCGCGAGCTTGAAGGTCTCGGCAAAGGCCGGGAGCGACGAAAATGTCAGGATGGCGCCAAGCGCCCCCGCGAGAACGGAACGGATCATGCGTTTCTCTCCTCCGGAATGGCGTCTGCGCCGAGGGGGCGAGACCTGGCTGCCCAGTCAGCGCCGGCAGCAATCAAGCGCGAACGCATGACCCCTAAATGACATCGTGCGGCGTGGACGGTCATGGTCGAGGGATGTCCGCATCCGGTGCAGGTGACGAACAATTCCGAAAAGCCGGTCGCGGCCGCCCCGCCGGGCCAAGTGCATGGCGCGCCACAGCCTTTCCGGGTGAAATCGGAATGACTCCAGCAACTTAGCCAGCATCCTCACGTTTTCGTTACATTCCTAGGAACGGAGGGGGTCAGGCAACGTTCACTCAGCATAGCGGGAGGGTTCCGCCGTGCTGAATTTGCGCAGACGCGATCTGCTGGTGTCCGTCGCCCTCTGGGCCGGAAGCGGAGCCATGGTGAAAGCAGGCCTGATTTCGGGGCGCTTGCCGTGGGCAACGAATGCGGGGTCGCCGCCCGAACCGGTCCGTCCGGGGCCGTGGAAATTTTTCACCGCACAGGAAGCGGCTGCCGTCGAGGCGCTGGTCGACCGCATCATCCCGCCCGATCCCAAAACGCCCGGCGGCAAGGATGCCGGATGCGCCGTCTATATCGACCGACAGCTCGCCGGCCCCTATGGCCGCCAGGACGGACTTTATGAGCGGCCGCCCTTCATGAAGGGGTTGAAGGGACAGGGGCCACAGGATCCCGACGGCCCTGCCATGCACTACCGCAAGGGTCTGGCGGCGCTCGACGAATATTGCCGCAACCAGCACGGAAAGCCCTTCGCCGAACTCTCCGACAGCGACAAGGACGACGTGCTTTCCGGCATTGAGAAAGGCTCGATCGAGCTGAAGGGTGGAGCCGGCCAGACCTTCTTCCAGCAGGTCATCAAGGACGCACAGCAGGGCTTCTTCGCCGACCCGATCTATGGCGGCAACCGCGACATGGCCTCATGGCGCATGATCGGCTTTCCCGGCACCCGCTACGATTACCGAGACTGGATCAAGCGCCACAACGAGCGTTTTCCGCTGCCCCCGGTGAGCCTTGAGGGGCGCACCGAATGGGTGGTGCGCAAGAGCTGAGGGGAAGGATGGCATGGCGCGCAAGCTTCCCGCCAAGGATGTGGTCATCGTCGGCTTCGGCTGGACCGGGGCCATCATGGCGCAGGAACTGACCGACGAGGGGCTCGACGTCATTGCCATCGAGCGCGGACCCTGGCGCGACACGGCGATGGACTACCCGCCGAATTATGCTCAGGACGAGCTGCGCTACCACATCCGCCATGAATTGTTCCTGCGGCCCGAGCAGACCACCTTCACCTTTCGCAACAATATGAGCCAGACGGCGCTGCCGATCCGCAACTGGGGCGCCTTCATGCCGCCCAACGGCGTGGGTGGCGGTGGCGTGCACTGGAATGCCGAGACCTGGCGCTTCCTGCCCTCGGACTTCGTGCTGAGGACGCACCTCACCGAGCGATACGGCGCGGACTTCCTTCCCGCCGACATGACCATCCAGGACTGGGGCGTCACCTACGAGGACCTGGAGCCGCACTACGACGCCTTCGAATATCTCTGCGGCACCTGCGGCACCGCCGGCAATGTGAACGGCGAGATCAGGCAGGGCGGCAATCCTTTCGAGGGCGCGCGCTCACGCGACTATCCGAACCCGGCGCAGGAGCAGGGCTTTGGCCATGCGCTGTTCGGCAAGGCCGCGGCCGAGATGGGCTATAAGCCGTTCCCGCAACCCTCCGGCAACATGTCCCGGCCCTACACCAATCCGCTAGGCGTGCGGCTCGGGCCCTGCACCTATTGCGGCTATTGCGAATGGTTCGGCTGCGGCAATTATTCCAAGGCCAGCCCGCAGACGACGATCCTGCCGGTGCTGATCCGCAAGTCGAACTTCATGGTGCGCGACAATTGCGAGGTCACGCGCATCAACACGGACGCCTCAGGCAAACGAGCCACCGGCGTCACCTTCGTCGACACACGCGGTGAGGAATGGGAACAGCCCGCCGACCTCGTGATCCTGGCGGCCTATGCGATCTTCAACGTGCAACTCCTGCTGCTGTCGAAGATCGGCAAGCCCTACGATCCGATAACGGGCGAGGGCGTGGTCGGGCGCAACTTCACGCATCAGGTCACCTCGGGCGTGAAGGGCTTTTTCGACAAGGAGAAATACAACTTCAATCCGTTCATCTCGTCGGGGGCCATCGGCATGTGCATCGACGAGTTCAACGGCGACAATTTCGACCACGGTCCGCTCGGCTTCGTCGGCGGCGGCTATATCGGCCAGGTCCAGACCAATGGCCGGCCGATCCAGACCACGCCGGTGCCGAAGGACACGCCCGCCTGGGGCGCGGAATGGAAGAAGGCGGTGCGGGACAACTATCTCAGCACCGTCCTGCCCGCCACGCATGGCAGCTTCTACAGCTACCGCGACATCTACCTCGACCTCGACCCGACCTATACCGACCGGCTCGGGCGCCCGCTGGTGCGCATGACCATCGACTTCCACGACAACGAATTGAAGATGAGCCGCTTCCTGACCGATAAGCTGGCGGAGATCGCGCAGGCGATGGGCGCTTCCAAGGTCGAAAAGTCGTACCGCAAGGGCCCCTACGACATCACCACCTACCAGACAACCCACCTGAACGGCGGCGCAGTCATGGGCAACGATCCGCGCACCAGCTTTCTCAACCGCTATCTGCAGAGCTGGGACGTCTCCAATCTCTTCGTCACCGGCGCCAGCGCCTTCCCGCAGAACGCCGGTTACAACCCGACCGGCACCGTCGCGGCGCTGGCTTACTGGGCGACGGATGCAATCCGCACGAAATACCTGCCGAATCCAGGACCGCTGGCCAATGCTTAGGCGCGTCATCACCGTGGTCGCGGTCATTGTCGTGGCCGCCGCCATTGGCCTGTTCGTCGGCCTGCAG
>Ga0164243_10001371_pt1 | contig 41324 bp, 36 predicted proteins | sample OricompcompostOP_FD_108781 | JGI IMG/M metagenome (GOLD analysis project Ga0164243, IMG submission 108781) | Organic Plus compost microbial communities from Emeryville, California, USA - Original compost - Organic plus compost (OP) | ecosystem: Engineered > Solid waste > Mixed feedstock >... | reverse complement strand
TCACCCTGCACGAAGGCGACACCGTGGACATCGCCATCGACGGCGTGGGCACGCTGAACAACCCCGTGCTGCGCGGCCAGGCCCAACTCGACTGGCTGGTCGAGGCGTTGGACGATCCGGCGGCCCGGCGTCGGGCGGGGTGACCGTGCTCGGTCCGTTCTGTGGCGTGGCGGGGTCTACGAAGTGACCGCGGGGCGAGCGCCGTTCCCGGCCCGCCCCGGCCGGTCGCCCGGATCACTGCGCGGGCACCATCTTCCGCAGCTTCTCCGGATCCTTCGGCAGGAACTTCGGCGCGTCGGCGACCTTGGTGTAGCTCTCGCTCGCCCCGCCGTTCCAGCTCACCTTCAGCGTCTTGGCGCGCACCGACTCGACGGTCCCGTTCGTACGCTCCTCGTCGGTGCCGCCCGGGCACTTCAGCGTCAGCGTCGCCGGCTTGCCCAACGCACTGCCGGTGCACGCCTTCTTGTTGTCGCCGTGGAACAGGGTGACCTTGCCCTGGGCGATGACCAGCACCAGCTTCTCGCCGCCGACCTTCGTCTGCCACACCCCGGGCAGCGACCCCTTCTCGTCGCCTCCGGACGGCGGCTTGCCGGACTTGTCCTGAGACGGCTGCTCCGACGAACCCCCCTTGTCCTTACCGCCGTTGTCGTTCTTGCTGTCGCTGCTTCCGCAGCCGCTCACGAGCAGCGCGGCCACCGCCATGGCGGCCACCGCCCCCGACATTCGCGCTGACGTGCGCACGTGCGTACTCCTCCGTCGAACTGCTGGACCAGCTCAACTTAGCAGCAGGGCACGACTTTTCGGCCTACGGGCGAAAGCCGACGACCCCACGCTCGACTGTTCACGACCGCTTGAACCGGACCCAGACCACCTTGCCGAACGGCCGGCGATCCTCGACCCCCCAGCCATCGGCGAGTTCACCGACGACGAGCAGACCGCGCCCCGAAGTCTCCGAATCAGCGGGGCACTTGACCTCGGGCCGCGAGCCGAGGCTGTCGTGCACTTCGACGCGTACGAAGTCTTCCTCGCGGTCGAGCCGCACCAGGAAACCACGCCCCGGTTCCGTCCCGTGTAAGAGCGCGTTGGAGGCCAACTCCGAGACACACAGGCGGATGTCTTCCACCAGCCACACCAGTCCCCAAGACGTCAGAGCCGAAGCGACGAACTCCCGTGCCAAAGCGACCGATTCAGGCACCGCAGCAAAGAACCTCTGCACAGATCTCCCCATCCCGGACGAGCAAACCTCTCTAGAGATGACTGTCTATCACCTCTCTAGAGATGTCAATGTCGAGTCTTCGGTCCTGCTGCGCCGATGTCGGCGGCCGCACGGCCGCACCCGCCTCCCCACACCCTCCCTTAGGGTGTCTAGAGAGGAAGGAGGGACGCTCGATGACCGATCGGCCCGACACGAAGTCGCCCAAGTACCTTCAGATCGCAGAGGAGTTGAGAGCCGCCATCGAGTCGGGGCAGTACGCTCCCGGCGACCGGCTGCCCGGCGAGAACCAGTTGAAGCAGACGCACGGCGTCGCGCTGATGACCGCGCGGCAAGCGCTGGACGTGCTCAAGAACGAAGGCGTCGCCGAATCCCGGAAGGGAAAAGGGGTCTTCGTACGCGCCATCCGGCCCATCCGGCGGCTCGGAGTGCAGCGCCTCGCCGAGGCCAACTGGGGTGCGGGGCACTCGATCTGGTCCGCCGACGCCGCCGGCCGCGACCTCGTCGTGGATCAGGTCGAGGTGGGCGAGGCGGCGGCCTCCGACCGGGTCGCCGAGGTGCTGGGGCTGCGTACGGGAGCCGCCGTGTGCACCCGCAGCCGCCGCTTCGCCCTCGACGGGAAGCCGGTGCTGCTCTCGCTCTCCAGCCTGCCCGCGGAGCTGGTCGCCGGGTCGGCCGTCACACGGCAGGACACCGGCCCCGGCGGTACGTACGCGCGCCTCGCCGAACTCGGCCACAAGCCGGTGCGGTTCCGCGAAGAGGTCCGCTCACGGATGCCGAGTGCCGCGGAGGCGCGGCAGTTGGAGCTGTCCCCCGGCACCCCGGTCATCCGGATCTCGCGTACGGCTTACGACGGCGACGGCGCAGCGGTCGAGTTGAACGAGATGACGCTCGACGCCGCGTCGTACGTGCTGGAGTACGACTTCGGCGCCTGAGCAGAAGACCCCGGACACACCACCGCCCGGCCCCTTCCCGGGACCGGGCGGTGCAGGCGAACCGGCCCGTCGTGGCGGGCCGTCGGCGCGTCAGCGGACGAACACGCCCGCCTGGCCCGCCAGGTCGAGGAAGTACTGCGGCGCGACGCCCAGCACCACCGTCACCAGTACGCCGATCGCGATCGCCGACGTCGTCCACGCGCTGGGGACGGCCACCGTGGGGCCGTCGGTGCGCGGTTCGCGGAAGAACATCATGACGATGACGCGGATGTAGAAGAACGCCGCGATCGCCGAAGCGACGACGCCGACCACGACCAGGGGGCCCGCGCCGCCCTCGGCGGCCGCCTTGAAGACGGCGAACTTGCCCGCGAACCCGGAGGTGAGCGGAATGCCCGCGAACGCCAGCAGGAACACCGCGAACACCGCGGCCAGCAGCGGCGAACGGCGGCCCAGGCCGGCCCACTTGGACAGCTGGGTGGCCTCGCCGCCCGCGTCCCGTACGAGCGTGACGACCGCGAACGCGCCGAGCGTCACGAACGAGTACGCCCCCAGGTAGAACAGCACCGAGGAGATGCCGTCCTTCGAGGTGGCGATGACGCCGGCGAGCAGGAAGCCCGCGTGGGCGATCGAGGAGTAGGCCAGCAGCCGCTTCACGTCGGTCTGGGTGATCGCGATGACCGCGCCCGCGAGCATGGTGAGGATCGCGACGCCCCACATCACCGGGCGCCAGTCCCAGCGCAGGCCGGGCAGCACCACGTACAGCAGCCGCAGCAGCGCGCCGAACGCGGCGACCTTGGTGGCCGCGGCCATGAAGCCGGTGACCGGAGTCGGCGCACCCTGGTAGACGTCCGGGGTCCACATGTGGAACGGGACCGCGCCGACCTTGAACAGCAGGCCCATCACCAGCAGCGCCCCGCCGATCAGCAACAGCGCGTCGTTGCCGGTGGTTTGGGCCAGCACCGGGTCGGTGGTCTGGTCGGCGTTGGCGATGGCGCGGGCGATGCCGGAGTAGCCGATCGTGCCGGAGTAGCCGTACAGCAGCGCGATGCCGAACAGCAGGAACGCCGAGGAGAAGGCGCCGAGCAGGAAGTACTTGACGGCCGCCTCCTGCGACAGCAGCCGGCGGCGGCGCGCCAGCGCACACAGGAGGTACAGCGGAAGCGAGAACACCTCCAGCGAAATGAACAGCGTCAGCAGGTCGTTGGCCGCCGGGAACAGCAGCATCCCGCCGACCGCGAACAGCAGCAGCGGAAACACCTCGGTGGTCGTCCAGCCCGCGCGTACGGCCTCGCGCTCGCCGTCGCCGCCCGGCAGGGACGCGGGCTGCGGCGCGAACGAGTCGGTGCGGCTGCCGTGCGCCTTCGGCTCCAGCCGGCGCTCCGCGAACACGAACATCGACACCAGACCGACCAGCAGGATCGTGCCCTGCAGGAACAGCGCCGGGCCGTCGACGGCGAGCGCGCCCATGCCGGCGATCGCGGCCTTGCTGGTGGCGTGGCCGGTCGCGGCGAGCCCGAGGATCGCGGCGAAGGCGCCGGCCAGCCCCACCGCGGCGATCAGCAACTGCGCGGCGTAGCGCGCCTTTCGGGGCGCGAACGCCTCGACGAGGATGCCGAGCACGGCCGCGCCGAGCACGATCATCACCGGCGACAGCGCCCCGTACTCGATCTTCGGGGCCGGGAGCTGCTGCGCGGCTTCCAGCGTCAACCCGCTCACTCGTGGTCACCTCCGTGTGCGGCCGGCTTGTCGTGCGATGCGCCCGTACGGCCGGGGTCGGCGACCGGGTGCTGCGGTTTGGGGTCCTTCTGCTGTACGTCCGAAAGGCTGTGCCGCACCGCGGGGTTGACCACGTCGGTCAGCGGCTTAGGGAACACGCCCAGCAGGACCAGCAGGGCGATCAGCGGTGCCGCGACGGCGAGTTCGCGGGCCCGCAGGTCCGGCATGCGGCGCAGCTCCGGCTTCTCCAGCGGGCCCGTCATCGTCCGCTGGTACATCAGCAGGACGTACAGCGCGGCCAGGATGATGCCGGCCGTGGCCACCACGCCCGCGACCGGATAGCGGCTGAACGTGCCCACCAGGACCAGGAATTCGCTGACGAACGGGGCCAGCCCGGGCAGCGACAGCGTCGCCAGACCGCCGACCAGGAAGGTGCCGGCCAGCACCGGCGCCACCTTCTGCACTCCGCCGAAGTCGGCGATCAGCCGCGAGCCGCGGCGCGAGATGAGGAAGCCGGCGACGAGCATCAGCGCGGCGGTGGAGATGCCGTGGAACACCATGTACAGCGTCGCGCCGCCCTGGCCCTGACTCGTCATCGCGAAGACGCCGAGGATGATGAAGCCGAAGTGCGAGATGGACGCGAACGCGATCAGCCGCTTGATGTCGCGCTGCGCCACCGCCACCAGCGCCCCGTACAGGATGCTCACCAGCGCCAGCGTGACCACCACGGGCGTGGCCCACTTGCTGGCCGCGGGGAACAGGCCGAGGCAGAAGCGGAGCATCGCGAAGGTGCCCACCTTGTCGACGACCGCCGTGATCAGTACGGCCACGGGCGCCGTCCCTTCGCCCATCGCGTTCGGCAGCCAGGTGTGCAGCGGCCACAGCGGCGCCTTCACCGCGAACGCGAAGAAGAAGCCGAGGAACAGCAGCCGTTCGGTGCTCGTGGACAGGTGCAGCGCCCCGGTCGCGCGGGCGTGCAGCAGCTCCGGCAGCGAGAACGTGCCGTGGCCCAACTGGTCGTTGCCGACGGCGTACAGGCCGATGACGGCGGCCAGCATGATGAGCCCGCCGACGAGGTTGTACAGCAGGAACTTCACCGCGGCCTGCGAGCGCTGCCGTGCGCCCTCCTCCTCGCCCTCGGCGTGGGCGCGGTCCCCGAAGCCTCCGATGAGGAAGTACATCGGGATGAGCATCGCCTCGAAGAAGATGTAGAAGAGGAAGACGTCGGTCGCCTCGAAGGAGACGATCACCATCGCCTCGACGGCGAGGATCAGCGCGAAGAAGCCCTGCGTCGGGCGCCAGCGCCGGTTGGGCCGGTCGCCTTCGAGAGTGTCCGCGTCGTGCCAGCCGGCGGCGATCACGAACGGGACGAGCAGCGCGGTCAGTCCGAGCAGCGCGACTCCGATGCCGTCCACGCCCAGCTCGTACCGCACCCCGAAGTCGCTGATCCACGGGTGCGATTCGGAGAGCTGGAAGCGTGCGCCGCCCGGGTCGAACCGGGCCAGCACCGCGCCCGCGGACACCAGCGTCGCGAGCGAGAACAGCAGCGCGAGCACCTTGGCCGCGCCGCGCCTGCCCGCCGGCACCGCGGCGGTGGCGACCGCGCCGACGGCGGGCACCGCCGCCGTGACCGTCAGAAGAGGAAATGCCATGAGTCAGACGCCCCTCATCAGCAGGGTCGCCGCGACGAGGATCGCGGCACCGCCGAACATCGAGACCGCGTAAGAGCGGACGAAACCGTTCTGAAGCCGCCGTACGCGGCCGGAGAGCCCGCCGAACGAGGAGGCGGTGCCGCGCACCGCGCCGTCGACGACCTTCTCGTCCACCGCGACCAGGCCCCGGGTCAGCCGCCGGCCGGGCTCGACCAGCAGCGCGTGGTTGATGTCGTCCTGGAGCAGGTCGCGCCGGGCGGCCCGGGTGAACGGGTTGCCGCGCGGGGCGACCGAGGGCACGGTCACCGAAGCCCGCCCGTACTGCAGCCAGGCCGCGCCGGCGCCGAGGACGAGCGTGACCATCGTCGCCGCCGTCACCACTCCGGAGGCCACCGGCGGGTGGCCCTCCTCGAACCTGGTCACCGGCTCCAGCCAGTGCACGAAGCCGTCGCCCACCTTGAACAGGCCGCCCGCGAACACCGATCCGACCGCGAGCAGCATCATCGGAACCGTCATCACCTTCGGCGACTCGTGCGGATGCGGCTCCGCGTGCGCGTCGGCCGCGCCGTGCGCGCCGGCCGCATCGTCCCCGGCGTCCGCTGCGTCAACTCCCGCTTCTGCGGCGGCCGGTGTGCGCCGCCAGCGCTCCTCGCCGAAGAAGGTGAGGATCATCACCCGCGTCATGTAGTACGCCGTGATGGCCGCGCCCAGCAGCGCCGTACCGCCGAGGATCCAGCCCTGCGTGCCGCCCTTCGCGAACGCGGCCTCGATGATCTGGTCCTTGGAGAAGAAGCCGGACAGGCCGGGGAAGCCGATGATGGCGAGATAGCCGAGCCCGAACGTGACGAACGTGACCGGCATGTACTTGCGCAGGCCGCCGAACTTGCGCATGTCGACCTCGTCGTTCATGCCGTGCATCACCGAGCCGGCGCCGAGGAACAGGCCCGCCTTGAAGAAGCCGTGGGTGACCAGGTGCATGATCGCGAAGGCGTAGCCGATCGGGCCGAGTCCGGCCGCGAGGATCATGTAGCCGATCTGCGACATGGTCGAGCCGGCGAGCGCCTTCTTGATGTCGTCCTTGGCACACCCGACGATCGCTCCGTACAGCAGCGTGACCGCGCCGACCGTGACGACCACCAGCTGCGCGTCCGGAGCCGCGTCGAAGATCGCGCCGGAGCGCGTGATCAGATACACGCCCGCGGTCACCATCGTCGCCGCGTGGATGAGCGCGGAGACCGGGGTCGGGCCCTCCATCGCGTCGCCCAGCCAGGACTGGAGCGGCACCTGCGCGGACTTGCCGCACGCGGCGAGCAGCAACATCAGCCCGATCGCGGTCAGTTTGCCCTCGCTCGCGCCGCCGGCGTGCGCGAGCACCGGCTGGAACGCGAACGAGCCGAACGTGGTGAACATCAGGAAGATGGCGATGGCCAGGCCCGCGTCGCCGACGCGGTTGACCAGGAACGCCTTCTTCGCCGCGACCGCCGCGCTCGGCTTGTGCTGCCAGAAGCCGATCAGCAGGTACGAGGCGAGCCCGACGCCCTCCCAACCGACGTACAGCAGAAGGTAGTTGTCGGCCAGGACGAGCAGCAGCATCGCCGCGAGGAACAGGTTCAGGTAGCCGAAGAACCGGCGGCGGCGCTCGTCGTGCTCCATGTAGCCGACGGAGTAGAGGTGGATGAGCGTGCCCACACCGGTGATCAGCAGGACGAAGACCATCGCCAGCTGGTCGAGCTGGAAGGCGGCGTCCGCCCGGAAGCCCTCCACCGGCACCCAGCTGAACAGGTGCTGGTGCAGGGCCCGTTGGTCCGGGCTCTTGCCGTGCATGTCCACGAAGAGGACCACGCCGACCACGAACGAGGCCGCTGCGAGCAGCACACCCAGCCAGTGCCCGGCCCGGTCCAGCGCCTTGCCGCCGCACAGCAGCACCGCCGCGCCCAACAGCGGGAAGCCGACGAGCAGTCCGATCAATGACTCCACTGGTTCCTACCCCTTACAGCTTCATCAGGCTGGCGTCGTCGACCGAGGCCGAGTGACGGGAGCGGTACAGCATCACGATGATCGACAGGCCGACCACGACCTCCGCGGCGGCGACGACCATGACGAAGAACGCCATGATCTGGCCGTCGAGGTTGCCGTGCAGCCGGGAGAAGGCGACCAGCGCGAGGTTCGCCGCGTTCAGCATCAGCTCGATGCACATGAACACGACGATGGCGTTCCGCCGCAGCAGCACTCCGGCGGCGCCGATCGTGAACAACAGGGCGGCGAGATAGACGTAGTTGACGGGGTTCACTTCGCGGCCTCCTCCGGTTCGCGCGCCGGCTCGGACCCTGCGAGCCGCTCCGCCTCCGCAAGCTGCTCGGCCTCCCGGGCGTCCGCACGCTGCACGGCACGCTCGGCCGGGCCCGGCTCGGCCGGCTCGCCGCGCCCGCCGTCCTGCTCGGCCTGTCCCTGGCGGTCGGCGGTGCCCCGCTCCAGGGCGGCGACGCGGCGCAGTTCGGCGGCCTCGACCTCGCGGATCTGGTGCCGCCTGCGCAGCGTGCCGCTGACGGTCAGTTCGGACGGGGTGCCGTCGGGCAGCAGACCGGGCCGGTCCACCGCGTTGTGCCGGGCGTAGACGCCGGGCGCGGGCAGCGGCGGCAGCTGCGTGCCCTCGCGTACGCGCTGACGGGCCTGCTCCGGCTGGGACTTGAGCTTCTCGATGCGCTCGCGGTGCGTCAGCAGCGTCGCGCCGACCGCGGCGACCGTGAGCAGCGCGCCCACCACCTCGAAGGCGACGACGTACTTGGTGAACAGCTGCGCGGCCAACGCCGGTACGTTTCCGGCCTTGTTGGCGGACGCCAGCCCGTTGAAGGACTTCACCGACACCTGGGCGAGCCCGGAGATCAGCAGGATGCCCAGACCCAGCCCGCAGGCGGCGGCGAGCAGCCGCTGGCCCTTGAGCGTCTCCTTGAGGGAGTCGGCCGCGCTGACGCCGACGAGCATCAGCACGAACAGGAACAGCATCATCACGGCGCCGGTGTAGACGACGATCTGCACGATGCCGAGGAAGTTGGCGCCGTTGGCGAGGTAGAACAGCGCCAGGATCACCATCGTGGCGGCGAGGCAGAGCGCCGCGTGCACGGCCCTGCGCAGCAGCACCGTGCCCAGCGCGCCCAGTACGGCGACGGTGCCGAGCAGCCAGAACTGCACCGCCTCCGGGGTCGAGGTAGAGGTGGCGGCGGCGAGCGTGTGCAGCGTGCTCACGTGCGCTCCCGCGTCCGTTGCGATGCCCGTGCTCACCGGCCCTCCTTCGCGTCGCCGGCGCCCGAAGTCACGTCACCGGTGCGGGACTCGGCGTCCCCGGCGCTCGCATCCGCAGCGCTCGCCTTCCCGGTGTTCGCCTTCCCGGTGTTCGCCTTCCCGGCGCCGGCGGTCCCGGCGGTCCCGGCGGGCTCCTGCGCACCGGCCGCTTCCGCGGTCTGCTGCGGGACGGTGCCCGGAGCGGCCTCGGTGACCAGCCCGCGGTAGTAGTCCTTCTCCGTGGTGCCGGGGTAGATGGCGTGCGGGGTGTCGACCATGCCGTCCTCCAGGCCCGCGAGCAGCTCCTTCTTGGTGTAGATGAGCGATTCGCGGGAGGAGTCGGCCAGTTCGTACTCGTTCGTCATCGTCAGCGCGCGGGTCGGGCACGCCTCGACGCACAGGCCGCACAGGATGCAGCGCAGGTAGTTGATCTGGTAGACGCGGCCGTACCGCTCGCCCGGCGAGTAGCGCTCCTCGTCGGTGTTGTCCGCGCCCTCGACGTAGATCGCGTCGGCGGGACAGGCCCACGCGCACAGTTCGCAGCCGACGCACTTCTCCAGCCCGTCCGGGTGCCGGTTGAGCTGGTGGCGGCCGTGGAAGCGGGGAGCGGTGGGCTTCTTGTACTCGGGGTACTGCTCCGTCAGCCGCTTCTTGAACATGTCCTTGAAGGTCACGCCGAAGCCGGCCGCGGAGCTGCGTGGGGGCTGAGGGTGTGCCCCTCGGGACTCGCTCTCAGGCATCGTCGGCCTCCTTTCCTTCGGTGGTACGCGCGGCCGTACCGCTGATGTCGCCGCTCTCCGGGCCGTCGGCCTCGACGGAGCCCGCGTCCGTACCGGCGCCCGCGGCGGCGCCGACCAGGGCACGGCGCGGGCGCCTGCGCGGCACCGGCGGCAGGGTCTGCCCGGGCAGCGGCGGCACCGGGAAACCGCCCGCCATCGGGTCGAACTCCCCTTCCGCCGCCTGCCGTTCGGCCTCCCGCGCCTCCTCCTTGCGGCCGCGGACGACGTCCACGGCGAAGGACAGCAGCAGGATCACGACGGCGGCGCCGCCGACCCAGTAGAGGACGTCGGTGAACTGGTAGCCCTCGTTGCGCATCGCGCGCACCGCGGCGACCAGCATCAGCCACACCAGCGCGACCGGGATGAGGACCTTCCAGCCGAGCCGCATGAACTGGTCGTAGCGCACGCGGGGAAGCGAACCGCGCACCCACACGAAGCCGAACAGCAGCACGCAGAGCTTGATGACGAACCACAGCATCGGCCACCAGCCGTGGTTGGCGCCCGGCCAGTACGTCGAGATCGGCGCCGGCGCCCGCCAGCCGCCGAGGAAGAGCGTGACCGCGAGGGCCGAGACCGTGACCATGTGCACGTACTCGGCGAGCATGAACATCGCGAACTTGATCGACGAGTACTCGGTCTGGAAGCCCGCGACCAGGTCGCCCTCGGACTCCGGCATGTCGAACGGCGCTCGGTGCGCCTCACCGACCATCGACACGAGGTAGATCAGGAACGACACCGGCAGCAGAGCCGCGAACCAGGTGTCGCCCTGAGCGCTGACGATCTTCGACGTCGACATCGAACCGGAGTAGAGGAACACCGCCGCGAAGGACAGGCCCATGGCGATCTCGTAGCTGATCACCTGGGCCGTGGCGCGGACACCGCCGAGCAGCGGGTAGGTCGAACCGGAGGACCAGCCGGCCAGCACCACGCCGTACGCGGCGATGGAGGAGGTGGCGAGGATGTAGAGGATCGCCACCGGAAGGTCGGTCAGCTGAAGTGCCGTACGGTGCCCGAAGATCGAGACGTCGTCGGGCCCGAACGGGATCACCGCGATCGCCATGAACGCCGGAATGGCTCCGACGATCGGCGCCAAAAGGTAGACCACCTTGTCGGCGCCCTTGACGACCACGTCCTCCTTGAGCATCAACTTCACGCCGTCGGCGAGGGATTGGAGCATGCCCCAGGGCCCGTGCCGGTTCGGCCCGATGCGCAGCTGCATCCAGGCGACGACCTTGCGCTCCATGACGATGGAGATCAGCACGGTCACCATCAGGAAGGCGAAGCAGAACACCGCCTTGATCAGCACCAGCCAGAACGGATCGTGCCCGAACGCCGACAGATCCTCCGCGGCGAGGGCGCCCGCCCCCTGTGCGTGTACGAGCGCGCTCACGCGCCCACCTCCTCAGCTTCGGCATCGGCATCCCGGCCGTCGGCCTCCGCGGCCGGACCGATACGGACCAGCTCGCCGGGGCGCGCCCCGGTGTCCCGATGGACGCCGCCGCCAACGGAGTTGAGCGGCAGCCACACCACCCGGTCCGGCATCCGCGTCACCGCGAGCGGCAGCCGCACCGCGCCCGCCTCGCCGCGCACCTCGGCCAGGTCGCCGTCCGCGAGGCCGGCCTCCAGCGCGGTCGCCGGCGACATCCGGGCGACCGCCGCGTGCCGGGTGCCGGCCAGCGCCTCGTCGCCGTCCTGCAGCCGGCCCTGGTCGAGCAGCAGCCGGTGGCCCGCGAGCACCGCCTCGCCCCTGCCGGGCTGCGGCAGTTGGGCGCGGTCCGGCTGTGCGGGCACCGCGTCGGCGAGCGGGGTGTGCTCGCCGTCCCAACCGCCCAGCCGGTCCAACTCGGCGCGTACGGCGCGTACATCGGGCAGTTGGAGGGCCCACTCGGGGAGGCCGCCGGGCACGCCCGTCATGGCGTCGGCGACGAGGTGCAGCACGCGGGCGTCGGGCTGCGGATACCGCCGGGCCATCAGGTCCGGGCGCAGTGACGCCGCGAACGGGCGTGCCCTGCCCTCCCAGTTGAGGAAGGTGCCGTCCTTCTCGGCGACCGCCGCGACCGGGAACACGACGTCGGCACGCTCGGTGACCTCGCTGGGCCGCTGCTCCAGGCTGACCACGAACCCGGCGGAGTCCAGCGCCGCCAGCAAGCGCTCCGGCTCCGGCAGGTCGGCCGGCTCGACGCCGCCGACGACCAGCGCCGCCAACTCGCCCTCCAGCGCGGCCTCCACGATGCCTGCGGTGTCCCTGCCCTCGGCGACCGGCAGCACGGGCAGGCCCCAGGCGCGGGCCACTTGGCCGCGGGCGCGCTCGTCCGCCAGCGGGCGCGCGCCCGGCAGCAGCGACGGCAGTGCCCCGGCCTCGATCGCGCCGCGCTCGCCCGCCCGGCGCGGAATCCACACCAGCCGGGCGCCGGTGGCGGCGCTCGTACGCACCGCGGCGGTCAACGCGCCCGGCACGGCGGCCAGTCGCTCGCCGACGATCAGTACGGCGCCGTCCTCGCGCAGCGCGTCCGCGGCCCGCTCGCCGGTCTCGTCGAGGCCGATCCGTCCGGCGAGCGCGTCCAGCCACTCCGTCTCGGTGCCGGGCGCGGCGGGCAGCAGGGTGCCGCCCGCCTTCTCCAGGCCGCGGGTGGCGTGCGAGGCGATGGAGAAGGTGCGCTGGCCGTGCTTGCGCATCGCCTTGCGCAGCTTGAGGAAGACGCCGGGCGCCTCCTCCTCGGCTTCGAAGCCGGCGAGCAGCACCGCGGGGGCGGCCTCCAGCGCGGCGTTGGTGACGCCCGTACCGTCCAAGTCCTTGCCGCGGCCCGCCACTTGGGCCGCGAGGAACGCCGCCTCCTCGGCGGAGTGCACCCGGGCGCGGAAGTCGACGTCGTTGGTGTCGAGGGTGACGCGGGCGAACTTGGCGTAGGCGTAGGCGTCTTCGAAGGTGACCCGGCCGCCGGTCAGCACGCCCGCGCGGCCGCGCGCCGCGGCGAGCCCTGCGGCGGCCGCCTCCAGGGCCTCCGGCCAGCTCGCCGGGGCGAGTTCGCCGTCCGCGCCGCGCACCAGAGGCGTGGACAGCCGCTCGGGACGCTGGGCGTAGCGGAACGCGAAGCGGCCCTTGTCGCAGATCCACTCCTCGTTGACCTCGGGGTCGTTCGCGGCCAGCCGGCGCATGACCTTGCCGCGCCGGTGGTCCGTACGCGTCGCACAGCCGCCCGCGCAGTGCTCGCACACCGACGGCGAGGAGACCAGGTCGAACGGCCGGGAGCGGAAGCGGTAGGCGGCCGAAGTGAGCGCGCCCACGGGGCAGATCTGGATGGTGTTGCCGGAGAAGTACGACTCGAAGGGGTCGCCCTCGCCGGTGCCGACCTGCTGTAGCGCGCCCCGCTCCAGCAGCTCGATCATCGGGTCGCCCGCGATCTGGTTCGAGAAGCGGGTGCAGCGCGCGCACAGCACGCAGCGTTCGCGGTCGAGCAGCACCTGGGCGGAGATCGGCACCGGCTTCGCGAACGTACGCTTGGCGCCCTCGAACCGGGAGTCGGCGGAGCCGGTGGACATCGCCTGGTTCTGCAGCGGGCACTCGCCGCCCTTGTCGCACACCGGGCAGTCCAGCGGGTGGTTGATGAGCAGCAGCTCCATCACACCGCGCTGCGACTTCTCCGCGACGGGCGAGGTGAGCTGCGTCTTGACCACCATGCCCTCGGTGCAGGTGATGGTGCACGAGGCCATCGGCTTGCGCTGGCCCTCGACTTCGACGATGCACTGGCGGCAGGCGCCGGCCGGGTCGAGCAGCGGGTGGTCGCAGAACCTCGGGATCTCGATGCCGATCTGCTCGGCGGCGCGGATCACCAACGTGCCCTTGGGCACGCTGAGTTCGACGCCGTCGATGGTCAGCGTCACCAGATCCTCCGGCTTCGCCGGCTCGGCTCCCTCGGCCCCGCCGGAGGGGGATGACGTGGTGACGGTCATGCGGACACCTCCAGATGCGGGTCGCGGGTGTCGGCCCACGCGGTGGACCTCGCCGGGTCGAAGGGGCAGCCGCCCGAGGTGACGTGCTGCTCGTACTCGTCGCGGAAGAACTTCAGGGACGAGAAGATCGGCGAGGCGGCGCCGTCGCCGAGCGCGCAGAAGGACTTGCCGTTGATGTTGTCGGCGATGTCGTCGATCTTGTCGATGTCGTCCAGCGACGCCTTGCCCGCTTCGATGTCGCGGAGCAACTGCACCAGCCAGTACGTGCCTTCACGGCAGGGCGTGCACTTGCCGCAGGACTCGTGGGCGTAGAACTCGGTCCAGCGGGTGACCGCCCGCACCACGCACGTCGTCTCGTCGAAGCACTGCAGCGCCTTGGTGCCGAGCATCGATCCGGCCTCGCCGATGTGCTCGTAGTCGAGCGGCACGTCGAGGTGCTCGTCGGTCAGCAGCGGCGTCGAAGAGCCGCCCGGCGTCCAGAACTTGAGCCGGTGCCCGGGGCGCATGCCGCCGCTCATGTCGAGCAGCTGGCGCAGCGTGAGCCCGAGCGGGCCCTCGTACTGGCCGGGGCAGGCGACGTGGCCGCTGAGCGAATACAGCGTGAAGCCGGGCGACTTCTCGCTGCCCATCGAGCGGAACCAGTCCTTGCCGTTGTGCATCAGCGCGGGAACCGAGGCGATGGACTCGACGTTGTTCACCACGGTGGGGCACGCGTACAGGCCGGCGACTGCCGGGAAGGGGGGACGCAGCCTGGGCTGCCCGCGGCGGCCCTCCAGGGAGTCCAGCAGCGCGGTCTCCTCACCGCAGATGTACGCGCCGGCGCCGGCGTGCACCGTCAACTCCAGGTCCTTGCCCGGCCCGAGCGCATCCTTGCCGAGGTAGCCCGCTTCGTACGCCTCGCGTACGGCGAAGTGCAGCCGGCGCAGCACGGGCACGACTTCGCCGCGCAGATAGATGAAGGCGTGCGAGGAGCGGATCGCGTGGCAGGCGATCACGATGCCCTCGATCAGCGAGTGCGGATTGGCGAACAGCAGCGGGATGTCCTTGCAGGTGCCGGGCTCCGACTCGTCGGCGTTGACGACGAGATAGTGCGGCTTGTCGTCGCCCTGCGGAATGAACTGCCACTTCATGCCGGTCGGGAAGCCGGCGCCGCCGCGGCCGCGCAGCCCGGCGTCCTTGACGTACGCGATGACGTCGTTCGGGTCCATGGCGAGCGCCTTGGCGAGCCCGGCGTAGCCGTCGTAGCGGCGGTAGGTCTCCAGCGTCCAGGGCTCGGGCTCGGCCCAGGAGGCGGAGAGCACCGGGGTGAGCAGCTTCTCCGGCGATTCCGTCGGCTCGGTGGATTCCGTCGTCATCACTCGCTCTCCTCCCCCTGCGCAGGGTCGTCCGGGCCGTGTCCGGGCGGCTGTTGGGAAGGCTGGTCGGCTCCGCGCTGGCTGACGACGCGGCCGCCCGGCGCCTCACCGCGCGCCAGCCGCAGCCCGGCGAGCGAGGGGGCGCCGGCGGCGCCGGTGGCCTCGGCCGCGCCCTCGCGCTCGTCCGGGAAGCCGGCCAGCATCCTGGCCGTCTCCTTGAAGGTGCACAGCGGGGCGCCGCGGGTGGGGGCAACGTCGCGTCCGGCACGCAGGTCGTCGACCAACTGCCGGGCGGATTCCGGGGTCTGGTTGTCGAAGAACTCCCAGTTGACCATCACCACCGGCGCGTAGTCGCAGGCGGCGTTGCACTCGATGTGCTCCAGCGTGACCTTGCCGTCCTCGGTGGTCTCGTCGTTCTCCACGCCGAGGTGGCGCTTGAGTTCGTCGAAGATGGCGTCGCCGCCCAGCACGGCGCACAGCGTGTTGGTGCACACTCCGACCTGGTAGTCGCCGGAGGGCTTGCGCCGGTACATGGTGTAGAAGGTCGCCACCGCGTTGACCTCGGCCGTGGTCAGGCCGAGCATCTCCGCGCAGAACTGCTGCCCGGTGCGCGTGACATGGCCCTCCTCGGACTGCACCAGGTGCAGCAGCGGCAGCAGCGCCGAGCGGCTGTCGGGATAGCGGCCGATGATCTCCTTCGCGTCGGCCTCCAGCCGCGCGCGCACCTCCGCCGGGAAGTCCGGCGCGGGCATCTCGGGAACTCCCAGATGCACATCGGTCATCGGTCGACGCCTCCCATCACGGGGTCGATGGACGCGACGGCGACGATGACGTCCGCGAACATGCTGCCCTCGCACATCGCCGCCATGGCCTGGAGGTTGGTGAAGGAGGGGTCGCGGAAGTGCACGCGGTACGGGCGGGTGCCGCCGTCGCTCACCGCGTGCACGCCCAGCTCGCCCTTCGGGGACTCCACGGCCGCGTACGCCTGGCCGGGCGGCACCCGGAAGCCCTCGGTCACCAGCTTGAAGTGGTGGATCAGGGCCTCCATGGAGGTGCCCATGATGTTCTTGATGTGGTCCAGGGAGTTGCCCATCCCGTCCGGGCCGAGGGCGAGTTGGGCGGGCCAGGCGATCTTCTTGTCGCCGACCATGACCGGTCCCGGCTCCAGCCGGTCGATGCACTGCTCGATGATCCGCAGCGACTGGTGCATCTCCTCCAGGCGGATCAGGAACCGTCCGTAGGAGTCGCAGGTGTCGGTGGTCGGCACCTCGAAGTCGTACGTCTCGTAGCCGGCGTAGGGCTGCGTCTTGCGCAGGTCGTGCGGGAGCCCGGCGGAGCGCAGCACCGGGCCCGTGGCGCCGAGCGCCATGCAGCCGGTGAGGTCGAGGTGGCCGACGCCCTGGAGGCGCTGCTTGAAGATCGGGTTCCCGGAGCAGAGCGCGTCGTACTCCTTGAGGTTCTTCTTCATCGTCTTCACGAACTCGCGCAGCGCGTCGACCGTGCCGGGCGGCAGGTCCTGAGCGAGTCCGCCGGGCCGGATGAAGGCGTGGTTCATCCGCAGACCGGTGATCAACTCGTAGATGTCCAGGACGTGTTCGCGGTCCCGGAAGCCGAAGATCATCACCGTGGTGGCGCCCAGCTCCATGCCGCCGGTGGCGATGGCGACGAAGTGCGACGAGAGCCGGTTCAGCTCCATCAGCAGCACCCGGATGACGTTCGCGCGGTCCGGGATGTCGTCCTCGATGCCGAGCAGCTTCTCCACGGCCATGCAGTACGCCGCCTCGTTGAAGAACGGCGTGAGGTAATCCATGCGCGTGACGAACGTGGTGCCCTGGGTCCACGTGCGGTATTCGAGGTTCTTCTCGATGCCGGTGTGCAGGTAGCCGATGCCGGCGCGCGCCTCGGTGACCGTCTCGCCGTCGATCTCCAGGATGAGCCGCAACACCCCGTGTGTGGACGGGTGTTGGGGACCCATGTTGACGATGATGCGCTCGTCGTCGCCCGCGGCCACCGCCTGGACGACCTCGTCCCAGTCGCCGCCCGTGACGTCGTAGACGGTGCCCTCGGTGGTCTCGCGGATCCCCGCGGGTGCGTGGGGCGTGGTGGGGGTGGACATCAGCTGTACGACCTCCGCTGGTCGGGAGCCGGGATCTGGGCGCCCTTGTACTCGACGGGGATGCCGCCGAGGGGGTAGTCCTTGCGCTGCGGGAAGCCCTGCCAGTCGTCGGGCATCATGATCCGCGTCAGCGCCGGATGCCCGTCGAAGATCAGGCCGAAGAAGTCGTACGTCTCGCGCTCGTGCCAGTCGTTGGTCGGATAGACGTCGACGATCGAGGGGACGTGCGGGTCGCTGTCCGGGGCGCTGACCTCCAGCCGCAGCACGCGGTTGTGCGTGATCGAGCGCAGGTGGTAGACGGCGTGCAGCTCGCGGCCCTCGTCCTCCGGGAAGTGCACGCCGCTGACGCCGGTGCACAGCTCGTAGCGCAGCGCCGGGTCGTCGCGCAGGGTGCGGGCCACCTGCGGCAGGTGCTCGCGGGCGATGTGGAAGGTCAACTCGCCGCGGTCCACGACGGTCTTCTCGATGGCGCGCCCGGGCTCCAGGCCCTGCTCCTCCAGGGCGCCCTCCAACTCGTCGGCCACCTCGTCGAATTCGCCCTCGCCGCCGTCGGCACCGGGGCCGCCGTAGGGGCGGTGGCTGGCGCCGGGCAGCCGGACCGTGCGGACCAGGCCGCCGTAACCGCTCGTGTCGCCGCCGTTGTTGGCGCCGAACATGCCGCGGCGTACGCCGATGACCTCGCCCGCCTCGTCGCGTGCCGCGGGCAGCGAGCCGTCCGCCGCACCGCGGGAACCGTTGACGCCGTTCGTCGCGTCCGTCATCGCAGCAGCCCCTTCATCTCGATCGTCGGGAGCGCCTTGAGTGCGGCCTCCTCCGCTTCACGGGCGGCCTGCTCGCGGTTGACGCCGAGCTTCTCGTTCTGCACCTGCTGGTGCAGCTTGAGGATCGCGTCCATCAGCATCTCGGGGCGGGGCGGGCAGCCGGGGAGGTAGATGTCGACCGGCACGACGTGGTCGACGCCCTGCACGATCGCGTAGTTGTTGAACATCCCGCCGGAGGAGGCGCAAACCCCCATCGAAATAACCCACTTGGGGTCGGGCATCTGGTCGTAGATCTGGCGCAGCACCGGGGCCATCTTCTGGCTGACCCGGCCGGCCACGATCATCAGCTCCGCCTGCCGCGGCGAGGCGCGGAAGACCTCCATGCCGAACCGCGCGAGGTCGTACCGTCCGGCGCCGGTGGTCATCATCTCGATGGCACAGCAGGCGAGTCCGAAGGTCGCCGGGAACATGGACGACTTGCGCACCCACCCCGCGGCCTTCTCGACGGTGGTCAGCAGAAAGCCGCTCGGCAGCTTCTCTTCGAGTCCCATTGCAACCTGCCCTAATCCCACTCCAGGCCGCCGCGGCGCCAGTCGTAGGCGTAGGCGACCCCGATGAGGGCGACGAAGACCAGCATTTCGACCAGGCCGAACATCCCGAGGGAGTCGAAGTGGACGGCCCACGGGTAGAGGAAGACGATTTCGATGTCGAAGACGATGAAGAGCATCGCCGTCAGGTAGTACTTCACGGGGAAGCGCCCGCCGCCCTCCGGCTGGGGCGTGGGCTCGATGCCGCACTCGTACGCCTCCAGCTTGGCCCGGTTGTAGCGCCTGGGGCCGACCAGCGTGGCCATCACCACGGAGAAGATCGCGAAGGCCGCCGCGATGGCGCCCAGTACAAGGATTGGTGTGTAGGCGTTCACCGCTCCCCGCTCCTTCCAAGTCGCCCCTGGAGCCCGCCGGGCCGCGGGTCTGGGGGGCATGTCGACGTTGACTGCCGTGACCTCCGGGACATGTGCCCGCCGCACTAAGATCGCTCCTATGTGAGGCAGTTCACAAGCCCTTGGTGGAGCATCCTATGCCTGAGCGTTGTGATCTGTGACACGAGGTGCGGGAACGGGTTTGTGATCTCGAACACGCGGGGGCGTACGCGAGGTTGCAGCGACGGCGAATCTACGTACGCGAAGCTGTTAAGCCATCACCTCTGGTGACATTCGCCCATGCTCAGGGGGGCGATAGCGGAAGTGCACTATCAACGACAGCCATGCAAAGGCAAATTCGCGCTGGACAGCGTCAACTGATACGCGACCGATACCCGTGTGCGTCTGGACCGAGACCCCGTTGACGCCGTGCCCAACTGCCGTACGCGGCAGCCGGGTTCGAGCGCGGGCGGCGCCGACTCCGCGCGGGCGCGGGCGAGTTCGAGAAGAGCGTGCGGCGCCGCGGTGACGGAGTTGCGGAAGTCCGGTCGTGAACGCCGGCACAAACCTCGCCGCACGGCCAGCGACCGTGATCAGCCGTACCAAAACGGGCAGTTGGGGGTGAGAGGGATTCAAGGCGCCATTCACACGGGGAATTCGAGACCTCGCCGTGACCTACGCCACGGCAGCACTCTGGCAGTCACTGCCATCTTTGCGTCCTGAACACAGCCGTGGTATGGCACGGCGGCAGCACGCCGAAACCGGACAACTCCGTGGTCACACACGCGCAGTCGGCCGTCCTACAGGTATCCGCTGCCCGCTCCGCGAGATCGACAAGCCCCCAACTCCCGTACAACGCAGGGACTGTGGCGCATCGCACGTTCTTTGAACGGATCCTCGCGGCCCTGCTATCCATTCAGCTATGTCCCCGAAAGCTCACATTCCCAGCCATCGGAAGCCCCGCACCAGCAACAAGGCGGGCCTGGCCCTGCGCGCCGGTGTCACGGGCGGCGTCATGGGCACCATCGCCCTGACCACGGCGGCTGCCCCCGGCTCCGCCGCGGACAAGCACACGAAGTCGACGACCGAGACGGGCCAGATGCGCACGCTGTCGGTCGCCGGCTCCAGCGCCGAAGCCGCCGACTCGCTGAAGAACAGCGCGCAGCAGCAGCAAGTGCAGCACGCTCAGCACGAGGCGGCCGTCAAGGCGCAGCACGCCGCAGCGGACACCAAGGAGAAGGCGGAGGCACAAGCGCGGGCGGCAGCCAAGCGCAAGGCCGAAGCAGCCCACAAGAAGGCCGCACAGACGGCTTCCCGCTCGACCGACCGTCCGTCCCTCACCGACGCGCCCGTCAGCGGCCACAACGCGTCGGCGCTCATCAGCTTCCTCCGGGCCCAGGTGGGCAAGTCCTACGTCATGGGCGCCACCGGACCGTCCTCGTACGACTGCTCCGGGCTGACCCAGGCGGCCTTCAAGCGCGTCGGCGTCAACCTGCCGCGTACGTCCCAGCCCCAGTCCACGGCCGGCAAGCAGGTCGGCCTCGACTCCCTGCAGCCCGGCGACCTGCTCTACTGGGGCAGCGCCGGCAGCGCCTACCACGTGGGCGTGTACGTCGGCGGCGGCAAGTTCATCGGCGCCCAGAACTCCTCCACGGGCGTCGTGGAGAAGCCGCTGAGCTACGACCAGCCGACCGGCGCGGTGCGCGTGCTGTGACGCGATAACCCCCAACTACGGCCCGGGGCCCGCCGCTTGCCGAAGCGGCGGGCCCCGCGTCCGTGTGTGCGCCGAGGTTGGCGCGCATCGCCGGACGACGCGCGCCAACCTCGGCGCCGTACTCACGCCTTCGGCGCCACCCTGCTCAGCCCGTTGATGACCCGGTCCATCGCGTCGCCGCCGGTCGGATCGGTCAGATTGGCCAGCATCTTGAGCGTGAACCGCATCAACAGCGGGTGCGACAGGCCGCGTTCGGTCGCCACCTTCATCACCTTCGGGTTGCCGATCAGCTTCACGAAGGCGCGGCCCAGCGTGTAGTAGCCGCCGTAGGTGTCCTTGAGGACCTTCGGGTAGCGGCACAGGGCGAGTTCGCGCTGCGCGGGGGTCGCGCGGGCCTGCGCCTGCACGATGGTCTCGGCGGCGATCACCGCGGACTCCATCGCGTACGCGATGCCCTCGCCGTTGAACGGATTGACCAGCCCGCCCGCGTCACCGACGAGCAACAGGCCCCGGGTGTAGTGCGGTTGGCGGTTGAAGGCCATCGGCAGCGCGGCGCCGCGGATCGGCCCGGCCATGTTCTCCGGTACGTAGCCCCACTCGTCCGGCATGGACGCGCACCACGCCTTGAGGATCTCCCGCCAATCCAGGTCCTTGAACTCGGGCGAGGTGTTGAGCACGCCGAGGCCGACGTTGCTCGTGCCGTCGCCCATACCGAACACCCAGCCGTAGCCGGGCAGCAGCCGGTCCTGCGCGCCGCGCCGGTCCCACAGCTCCAGCCAGGACTCCAGGTAGTCGTCGTCGTGCCGGGGCGACGTGAAGTAGGTGCGCACCGCGACGCCCATCGGCCGGTCCTCGCGCCGGTGCAGGCCCAACTTCAGCGACAGCCGCGTGGAGTTGCCGTCCGCGGCCACGACGAGCGGGGCGTGGAACGTGACCGGAGTCTTGTCCTTCGCCTTCGCGCCCGGCTCGCCGAGCTTCGCGTGCACCCCGGTGATACGGCCCGTACGGTCCAGGATCGGCTCGCCGACCGTGCACCTCTCGTACAGCCGCGCTCCGGCCTTCTCCGCCTGGCGGGCGAGCTGTTCGTCGAAGTCGTTCCGGCGGCGCACCAGGCCGTAGTCCGGGTAGCTGGCCAACTCCGGCCAGTCCAGCTGGAGTCGGTGGCCGCCGCCGATGATGCGCAGGCCCTTGTTGCGCAGCCAGCCGGCCTCCTCGGAGACATCGATGCCCATGGCGGCCAGCTGCTTGACGGCGCGCGGGGTGAGGCCGTCGCCGCACACCTTCTCGCGCGGGAACGCCGTCTTCTCCAGGAGCAGGACGTCGAGGCCGCTGCGGGCGAGGTGGTAGGCGGTCGTGGCACCGGCGGGCCCGGCACCGACGACGATCACATCGGCCGTGCGCTCCGAAGCGACCGAGCCCGCGGCCTCGTTGGCGTTCCCGGATGCATTCCCGGTCACGTTCCCGGTCGCGTCCCCGGCGTCGTCCGTGCCGGCGCCGATGTCGGTCGTGTCGCTGTCGCTCACGGAGACTCCCGCGGTGAAGGGGCGTGCTGTCGGCTGAACAGGAGGCAGTCTATGAGGCCCGTACGGGCCCGCCGAGCGGCGGGCGGCACCCGCCGGCGGGCACCGGCGCCGGGACCGGTGGCGGCGCGCGCTCAGGCCCGTACGCCGCGGTGCAGCGCCACCACACCTCCGGTGAGGTTCCGCCAGGCCACGTCCGTCCAGCCCGCGCGCTGGAGTTTGCGGGCCAGCGCGGGCTGGTCGGGCCAGGCGCGGATGGACTCGGCGAGATAGACGTACGCGTCCGGGCTGCTGGAGACGGTGCGGGCGACGGGCGGCAGCGCCCGCATCAGGTACTCGGTGTAGACGGTGCGGAACGGGGACCAGGTCGGGTGGCTGAACTCGCAGACGACGATCCGGCCGCCCGGCGCCGTCACGCGCAGCAGCTCGCCGAGCGCCGCGTCCACGTCCTGCACGTTGCGCAGCCCGAAGGAGATGGTGACCGCGTCGAACACCCCGTCCCGGAACGGGAGTCGGGTCGCGTCGCCCGCCGTGAACGGCAGCCGCGGCTGCCGCCGCTTGCCCTCGCGCAGCATGCCGAGGCTGAAGTCGCACGGCACCGTGTACGCACCGGCCTCCGTGAACGGCACCGACGACGTGCCCGTACCGGCGGCGAGGTCGAGTACCCGCTCGCCGGGGCGGGCGCCGACGGCGCTGTTCACCGCCCGCCGCCACAGCCGCGTCTGGCCGAGCGAGAGCACGTCGTTGGTCAGGTCGTAGCGGGCGGCCACGTCGTCGAACATCGCGGCGACTTCGCGGGGCTGCTTGTCCAGGGATGCGCGGGTCACCCGGACATTGTGGCGGGCCCGCGGCCGAAGCCCGCGCGCGGGGCGCCCGCTCCGGACGCACCGTGGCCGCCGTTCGCGACGGCCGCCCGGCCCGGGCACCGCCCGCGGCGCGGGCCGACTCACCGCGCCGCGGCGTCAGTTCTGCTCGACGAGCGTCAACTCCGGGTGTGCGGTACCGCCTTCGATCGCCGTCGAGGACAGGTGGGAGACCGCGCGGTCGTCCACCGGGTCCTCCGCCGGATCCTCGTGCACCACCAGATGCTCGTACGTCGTCGCACGCTGCGCCGGAACCCGGCCCGCCTTGCGGATCAGGTCGATCAACTCCAGCCGGTTGGAGCGGTGTCTGGCGCCGGCGGACGACACGACGTTCTCCTCCAGCATCACCGAGCCGAGGTCGTCCGCGCCGTAGTGCAGCGACAGCTGGCCGACCTCCTTGCCCGTGGTCAGCCAGGAGCCCTGGATGTGCGCGACGTTGTCGAGGAAGATCCGCGCGATGGCGATCATGCGCAGGTACTCGAAGAGCGTCGCCTGCGTCCGGCCCTTCAGATGGTTGTTCTCCGGCTGGTAGGTGTACGGGATGAAGGCGCGGAAGCCGCCCGTGCGGTCCTGCACGTCCCGGATCATGCGCAGGTGCTCGATCCGCTCGGCGTTGGTCTCGCCGGTGCCCATCAGCATCGTCGAGGTGGACTCGACGCCCAGCCGGTGCGCCGTCTCCATGATCTCCAGCCAGCGCTCCCCGGACTCCTTAAGGGGCGCGATGGCCTGCCGGGCGCGGGCGGGCAGCAGCTCGGCGCCCGCACCGGCGAAGGAGTCCAGCCCGGCGGCGTGAATACGGCGGATCGCCTCCTCGGGCGTGACGCCGGAGATCCGCGACATGTGCTCGACCTCGGAGGCGCCGAGCGAGTGGATCACCAGCTGCGGGAACTCCTTCTTGATCGCCGCGAAGTGCTCCTCGTAGTACTCCACGCCGTAGTCCGGGTGGTGCCCGCCCTGGAACATGATCTGGGTGCCGCCCAGCTCCACCGTCTCCGCGCAGCGCCGCAGAATGTCGTCCAGGTCGCGCGTCCACACGTCGTCGCTCTTCGGAGAGGCGTAGAACGCGCAGAACTTGCAGGCGGTGACGCAGGAGTTGGTGTAGTTGATGTTCCGCTCGATGATGTACGTCGCGATGTGCTCGATGCCGGCGTAGCGCCTGCGCCGCACCGCGTCGGCCGCTGCGCCGAGCGCGTGCAGGGGAGCGGAGCGGTACAGGTCGAGAGCTTCCTCGGGGCTGATCCGTCCGCCCTCGGCGGCGCGGTCGAGCACGGACTGAAGGTCGGCGTTCTCGGGCACCGGGGCGTCCCTCCGGAGGTGTTCGTGGCGGCTGCGGTCCCGGCCAGCGTACGCCAGGGCCCCGACAGGGCTTCCGGAGCGTCCCGTTGGACCGGGTTCGCCGGGGCGCGCACGCGGCGGCGCACGGCCGTCTCGCACCGCCCGCGTCCGCGCCCGGTCTACGGGCCGCTTCCGCAGCGGGCCCGAGCTACCCCGAACTAGCCTGCCGAGCCCAGCAGTTCCACCCGTACATCCGCCGGGTAGCCGCCCTCCTCGCCGGCGGTGCGGCGTACGAACTCGCTCACGCCCTCCAACTGCCGCGCCCCGAACCGGAAGTCGAGCGTGGTGAAGTACTCCTCCAGCACCGGCGGTTCGAAGACCTCCCAGCGGGCCGCGTGCTCGGCGACCTTGCCGACCTCTTCCAGGGACAGGTCGCGGGAGGCGAGGAAGGCGCGGTGCACCTCGCGTACGGTCTCCGGCTCGCGGTCGAGGAAGTCGCGGCGCGCGGCCCACACCGCCATCACGAACGGCAGGCCGGTCCACTCCTTCCACAGCTGGCCCAAGTCGTGTACCTCCAGGCCCGGTTCGGGCAGGTCGCGGAGGTACGCCCGCAGCCCGAGGTCGCCGATGACGACGGCGGCGTCCGCCTCGCGCATCATCGCCTCCAGATCGGGCGCGCAGGTGTAGTAGTCGGGCCGTACGCCGTACCGCTCGGCCAGCAGCAGCCGCGCCAGCCGCACCGAGGTGCGGGAGGTGGAGCCCAACGCGACGCGGGCGCCGTCGAGTTGCTCCAGCGGAACGCGCGAGACGATCTCGCAGGACATCACCGGACCGTCGCAGCCGACCGCGATATCCGGCAGCGCGACGAGCCCGTCTGCATTCTTCAGGAATTCGACGAGGGTGATCGGGCCGATATCGAGAGCGCCGTTCACCAACTGTTCGCTCAGTTTTTCGGGGGTGTCCCGGGTCAGCTCAAGATCGAGCAGTGTGCCGGTGTGCACAAGGCCCCAGTACAGCGGCAGGCAGTTGAGGAACTGGATGTGCCCGACGCGGGGGCGGGATCTCGGATGAACAGTCACGCCCCGGAGCGTACGCCTGGGCGCCGGGAAACCGGCCGGGGGGCCGCGTCACGAGGCCACGGTGATCGTCCGGCCTTCCTGTTTCCCGGCCACCGTGCTAGGCTCCGGACCCAAGTTGCAGTTTGGTTTCCTTGCAGTACAGAGCCTGCGGAGCATGTGACCGCGGGCTCTTGTCGTTTTCAGAGACTTCTTAGCGGGGTTCTGGGAGCAGGGCGACCCTTGTAGGCCCAAGGAGGGCTTATGGCTACCGGAACCGTCAAGTGGTTCAACGCCGAGAAGGGCTTTGGTTTCATCGCCCAGGACGGCGGCGGTCCCGATGTGTTCGTCCACTACTCCGCGATCAATGCGTCTGGTTTCCGCTCCCTGGAGGAGAACCAGATCGTGACGTTCGACGTCACGCAGGGCCCCAAGGGTCCCCAGGCGGAGAACGTCACCGCGCAGTGACCCGATAGATAGCAGCACCCAAGGAGCCCCCGCCGGCAGCCCGCCGGCGGGGGCTCCTGCCGTGCGGGGCACCCGCCTCCCGTCCCACCGGCAGCGGTCAGGGCTCCGCCGCGTACACCCGCCGCCCACCCACGTAGGTCGCCGCGACCCTCGTCGCCCCGATCTCGTCCTCCGGGCCTTCGAAGGGGTCGCGGTCCAGCAGCGCGAGGTCGGCGAGCCGGCCCTCCGCGATGACGCCGGTGTCGTCGCGGTGGTTCACGTACGCGCTGCCCGCGGTGTACGCCGCGAGGGCCGCGCCGAGGTCGAGGCGCTGCCCGTACAGGAAGCGCGGTGTGTCCGGCTCGCCGAACGGGCGCCGGCAGACGGCCACATGGAGCGCGGCGAGCGGATCGGGGCTGCTGACCGGCCAGTCGCTACCGGCGGCGAGGGTCGCGCCGGAGCGCAGCAGATCCCCGAACGGGTACTGGTGCGCGGCCCGCTCCGCGGTGAGGAAGGGGATCGTCAACTCGTCCATCTGCGGCTCGTGCACGGCCCACAGCGCCTGGATGTTCGCCGTCGCGCCGAGCCGCCGGAAGCGCGGCACGTCGGCCGGGTCCACGACCTGGAGGTGGGCGAGGTGCGGGCGGGTGTCGCGCCGGCCGTTGGCGGTGCGGGCCGCCTCGACCGCGTCCAGCGCCTCGCGTACCGCGCGGTCGCCGAGCGCGTGGAAGTGCACCTGGAAGTCGAGGGCGTCCAGCTCGGTCACGTACGAGCACAGCAGGTCCGGGTCGACGAAGCTCAGGCCGCTGTTGCCGGTGGGCGCACAGCCGCAGCCGGAACCGGAGCCGGAACCAGAAGGGGAACCGGAGCCGGAGCCGTGCCCTTCGAGGTAGTCGCCGAGCATCGCGGCGGTGAAGTTCTCCGTGATGCCGTCCTGCATGATCTTCACGCTCGTCGCGCGCAGGCCCGTGCCGCGGGTGGCCGCGCGCCGCTCCACCAGCTCCGGGATCTGCTCGGCGCCGCGCTCGCGGTCCCACCACAGCGCGCCGTTCACCCGCGCCGTCAGCAGCCCGTCCCGGTCGGCGGCGAGGTACGCCTCGGTCGGGTCGGTGAGGTCGACCAGTTCGCCGAGGATCGCGTCCTGCCAGCCGGTGACGCCGAAGGCGTGCAACTCCCGCTGTGCGCGCAGCAGTCCGTCCACCTTCACCTGGAGCGTCGCCTCGGGCAGCAGCCGGGCCACCGTGTTCGCGGCGCCCTCCTGGAGCATGCCGGTGGGCCGCCCGTCCGCGTCGCGCTCGATGCGGCCGTCCGCGGGGTCGGGCGTACGGGCGTCGATGCCGGCCAGCTCCAGCGCACGGGAGTTGACCCAGGCGCCGTGGTGGTCGCGGTTGGGGAGATAGACGGGACGGTCGCGGACCACGGCGTCCAGCAGGTCCGCGGTCGGAGTGCCGCCGGGGAACGCCTCCATCGACCAGCCGCCGCCGGTGATCCACTCGGCGTCCGGGTGCGCGGCGGCGTAGGCGGCGACCCGGCGTACGTACTCGGCCGCGTCCGTCGAGTCGTTCAGATGGCAGCGGCCCAGCTCGATGCCCGCGCCGACCGGGTGGACGTGGGCGTCCTGAAAGCCGGGCACGAGCAACTTCCCCGCGAGATCGACGACTTCGGTCCGCGGGCCCGTCCACTCGCGGCGGACTTCGTCGTGGCCGACCGCGACGATCCGCTCGCCGCGTACGGCGACCGCGGTGGCTCTGCTGCGTGCGGCGTCGACGGTGTGCACGGGGCCGCCGGCGAAGACCAGGTCGGCGGGCGGGCCGGCGGGCCGGTGCGTGGACGGCATGGGCGCTCCTTCGATCGTGCGGGGCACGCGGGGTGGCGTACGGCCGAGGGGCCGGTTCTCAACGGGCGTAGGGCGGACGGGAGTTGCGGGGCGGGCGGCGGCGCCGTGCCGGCGGGTGCCGAGGGCGGTGCGCCGACAGCGGTCTGTCGACGGCCGGCGGCTTGCGCGATCGAACATCGGGCGCCAGTCTTGCGTCAATGGCGTTGACGTAAGCCCGGCACACCACCGCGGTCGCAGCCGCGTGCCGTCGAGTGCGGCGCGGGCGCCCGAAGCCCGTACGGGGCGGCCGCCGGCCGGCGTACCGCCGAACTCACCACCGGGGAGAGCGAGTTGGCCGCCACACGGCGCGTGACCGGCGAACGGCAGCGGCGCAGAACCACCCGCGCGGGAACGCTGCTGTCCGAGGCCGCGATCGTCGACTGCGCGCTGCGGCTGATCGGCGAACACGGCGCCGAAGCGCTCAGCGCCCGCCGCATCGGCGCCGCACTGGGCTGCGACCCGAGCGCGCTCTACCGCTACGTCACGGACATGGACGACCTGGTGCTCGCCATCGCGGACCGGCTCATCGGCGAAGCGCTGGACGGCTTCGACCCCGGCGCGTACGAGGACTGGTCAACGGCCCTGCGCGCCATGGCGTTCCGGCTGCGCGACGCCTACCGCGACCATCCGCGGGCGGCGGCCATGGCGTCGTACCGCATCACGCGGCGGCCCAACGAGTTCCGCGCCGTCGAGACCGGCGTCGGGCTGCTGCGCCGGGCCGGCTTCGACGGCAGGGAAGCGGTGCGCCTGTACCTCACCTTCATCGACACGGTGCTGGGCCACGCCGCGCTGGAGGCGGCCCAACTGGCCCTGCCCGCCGAGCGCGCGGACAGCGACCGGCGCGCCTGGACGGCGGCCTACCAGTCGGCCGCTGCCGACTCCTATCCGCAACTCGCCGCAGTGCGCGCCCACTTGCCGCTCATGGCGGACAGCACCTTCGAACCGGCGGTGGACCTCATGCTCTCCGCGCTGCGGGCACAGGCCCCCTCCCCCAGCGCGTCGCCGAGGCCCGGGCCGGAGCCGCCCGATTCCGGCGGGCCGGCTCAGCAGCTCTCGTAGTCCGATATCGCCGCCACCTTCTGCGCGGACGACGAACTCTCGTCGAAGTGCTGATCCAGCCACTCGTCCACGAGCGTACGGGCCAACTCCAGCCCGATGACGCGCTGTCCGAAGCACAGCACCTGGGCGTTGTTGCTCAGCACCGAGCGCCGTACGGAATAGCTGTCGTGGGCGGTGACGGCCCGGATGCCCGGCACCTTGTTGGCGCTGATGGCGACGCCGAGGCCCGTACCGCAGATCAGCAGCGCACGGTCGGCCGCACCGTCCGCGACCCTGCGGGCCGCCTCGACGGCCACGTGGGGGTAGGCCGTGTGCTCGTCGCTGCCCACTCCGACGTCGGTCACGCTCGCCACCCGCGCATCGGACGCGAGATCGGCCTTAAGGGCCTCCTTGTACTCCAGGCCCGCGTCGTCGCAGCCGACGACGATCCGCATCGGGGCGGTGCCCGAAGTGCCCGTGCTCTCCATGGTGTTCGTACTCCTCTGTGCCTCACGGCCGGGCCGCGGCGGGCCCCGCCGGGCGCCCGCGGCGCGGGCGGCTGCTGTCTCGGATCGGTGCGCAGGATGCGGCGACGGGGTGGTCTCCGCGGGTCCGGTGTCTCAACCGCCGCGCCGTTTTCCGGGCTCCCCGCCGAAGCCCGCGTCGGCTACCGCGCCGAGCACCATCGCCAGCGAGATCGCGCCCGGGTCCGGGGTGCCGACGCTGCGCTCGGCCAGCGGTCTGGCCCTGCCGAGCCGGGGGCGCAGCTCGGCGGTGGCCTCGGCGGCCGTACGCGCCTCGGCCGCGGCGTCCGCGAACGCGGCGGCGAGCGGCCCCGATTCGTCGGCGCCGCGGGCCAGCGCGGTCACGAACGGGCGCAGCGCGTCGACCAGCGTCTTGTCGCCCGGCTCGGCCTTGCCCAGCGAAGTGACCGCCGTCAGCGCCGACTCCGCGGCGGCGACCCACTCCTTGGGCTCGGGAGCGCGATCCGCGGGCAGCTTGGCACCGAGAGCACGCAGCCCCGCACCCCACAGCGCGCCGGAAGTGCCGCCCGCCTCGGCCGCCCAGGCGTCGCCGGCCGCGGCCAACAGCGCGGCCGGAGCCGCCCGTTCGGACTGCGCGCGCTCCGCCGCGGCGAACGCGGCGTCGACGCCCTTGCACATACCGCGCCCGTGGTCGCCGTCTCCCGCGACCGCGTCGAGCCTGCCCAGCGCCTCCTCCTGCGAGTGCAGCATGGAGCGGGCGGCGCCCAACGCGCGTACGGCACCGGCCGCGACCTCCGCCGCGGCGCCCTCCGCGAGCACCGCGGACCCGGCGGCGCCCGAACGACCGGAGCCCGCTCCGCGCTCGGGCTCCCGGCCGGAGCGTTCGCCTCCGGACCGCCCGGCCCGTAGGGCGCCGCGGTCACCGGTGTGTGCGCCGCCGGCGGCCAACTCGCCCGCAGCGGGGCCCACTTGGCCCCGGCGGAACGCCGGAGTGTCCGCCGGCGCCAGCCACAGCCGCTCCAGCTCGTCGTCGAGCCACGTGAGAGTGAGGGAGCAGCCCGCCATGTCGAGGCTCGTGACCAGCTCGCCTACCTCGGGGCGCACCGGACGCAGCCCGGCCTCCCCCAGCAGCCGGGACACCGCGGCCCACAGGACGTACAGCTCCTCGTACTTGGTGGCTCCCAGGCCGTTGAGGAGCACGGCCACGCGCTCTCCGGCGCCGGCCGGGCGCTCCGCGAGCAGACCGTCGACCAGCTGCCGGGCCAGCTCCTCCGCGGTGCCCAACGGGCTTTCGCTGACGCCCGGTTCGCCGTGGATGCCGAGCCCCAGGCCGAGCGTGCCCTCCGGGACCGTGAACAGCGGCTCGTCCTGGCCGGGCAGCGTGCAGCCGGAGAAGGCCACACCGAGGGTGCGGGTGCGGGCGTTGGTGTGCTCGGCGATCCGCACCACCTCCGCGAGGTCCGCGCCCTCCTCGGCGGCCGCGGAAGCGGTCTTGAACACCACGAAGTCGCCCGCGATGCCCCTGCGGCGCTCCTCCTCGCCGGCCGGTGCGCTCGCGATGTCGTCCGTGACGGCGAAGCAGCGGGCCGGAACGCCCTCGTCGGTCAACTGCCGTGCGGCGAGGCCGAAGTTCATGACGTCGCCCGCGTAGTTGCCGAACAGGAACAGGACTCCGCCGCCGGTCTCCGCCTCCACGGCGACCGAGTGCGCCTGCGCGGCGGAGGGGGAGGTGAAGATGTTGCCGATCACGGAGCCGTCCGCGAAGCCGGGGCCGACCACTCCGCAGAAGGCCGGATAGTGTCCCGAGCCGCCGCCGGTGAGGACGGCGACCTTGCCCGCCGCGCCGCGCTCGGCGCGGACGACGCCTCCCGGGACCGCCCGCACATGCTCGGCGTGCGCGGCGGCGAACCCGGTGACCATGTCGTCGGTGAAACGTGCCGGGTCGTTGAAGAGCCTGGTCATGTCGTGCTCCATGCCTCGCGGGCGGTGCTGAGGGTGCGGCGGTAGGCGGCGTAGCCCTGCGCGTAGAAGTCGATCGCCTCCGGATCGGCGACGACGGTGCGGCGCCGTGCCTCCCACTCGGCGGGGTCGACGGGCGCGCCCAGCGCGTCCCACGCGACCCGGGCGGCGCCGCGGATGCCGACGGCTTCGTCGCTGACGTGCAGATCGGTGCCGAGAACGCCGGCGAAGATGCGGGCCCACTCCCCGGAGCGTGCGCCGCCTCCGCAGGCGGTGACCGCGCCGGAGACGCCGAGGCTCTCCATGCAGTGCCGCGCGGAGTAGGCCACCGACTCGCACAGGGCGCGTACGAGATCGGCGCGGCCCGTCGTCGGCGTCAGACCGTCGAGTCTGCCGCGAGCGCGCGAGTCCACGAACGGGGCCCGCTCGCCGCTGGCGGAGAGGAACGGCAGTGCGGTCACCCCGCCTGCGCCGTACGGGGATTGGGCCAGCAGCGCGTCCAGCTCCTCGATCCGCACGCCGAGCAGCTTGATCAGCCAGTCCAGACCTGCCGTGCCGATCATGGCGGGCATCACCCGCAGAAAGCGGTCCGGCCGGGGCGTGGCCAGCAGCATGCCGGCGGGGTCCTCGCGCACCGGGGGCGCCGGGTCGTCGGTGAGCACCTGGCTGGCCAGCGTGGTGCCGATGATGAGGTTGCCCTCGCCGGGCTCGGCGAGCCCGGAGCCGAGACCGCACGCGGGAATGTCGAACGGGCCCGCGGAGACCGGGAGTCCGGGCGGCAGCCCCAGCTCCTCTGCCGCCTCCGGCAGCAGCCGGAAGAGCGCTCCGGGCGGCGCCGGCTCGGCGAGCAGCCGCCGGAAGGGCGTGAGGCCGCACAGTTCGAGCGCCTCCTCGTCGTACGTACGCGAGCCGACGTCGAGGAAGGGCTGCGAGGCGTCGGAGGCGTCGACGGTGATCTCGCCGGTGAAGCGCTGCACGATCGTGTCCACGCAGTAGCCCGCGACGGCGGCGCGGGACAGCCGCTCCGGCTCGTGCTTGGCGAGGTGGGCGAGCAGCGGACCGGCGGAGCCGGGGAACATCCCGGCGCCCGTGCGCCGGTGGATGCGCTGGGCGACGCCGTCGGAGGTCCACGCGTCGAGCACGTCGGCCGCCCGGCCGTCCATCCACGACAACGCCCGGCCCACGGGCCGCCCTTGGGCGTCCCGCAGCCACAGCCCGTCGCCCTGCCCGGTGAGGGCCAAGGCTTCGACGGGCTCGTCCGGGGCGAACTCGGCGGCGTCGGCGAGCGCCGCCCGCACCACGGTGACGACGGTGCCCACGACCTCGTCCATGTCCTGCTCGACGCGGTGTCCCGGCAGGGTGTAGACGGTGCTGCGCGCCTCGTGCGCAGGCGTGGTGCGCCCGTCGCGGGCGACCAGCTGGGCCTTGGTCACCGACGTGCCGACGTCCACCCCCACGATCATGACCGGGCACCTCCCGCGAGCACCTCGGGGTTGGCGACGAAGCGCAGCGGTTCGCCGGCGAGGAAGCGGGCCGCCTCGCCGGCGCTGATGGCGGCGGCGCGGTGGGCGGTCTGCCGGGTGGCGCCGGCGAGGTGCGGGGTGGTGATGACGTTGGGCGCGCGGTGCAGCGGCCAGTCGGCGGGCGGCGGCTCGATGTCGTACACGTCCAGCGCCAGGGCGCCGAGCCGCCCGGACTCCAAGAGACCGGGCAGCGGGGCGTAGTCGAGCAGCCCGCCGCGGGCGGAGTTGACCAGGACGGCGCCCTCGGGGAGCAGCTGCAGATTGTCGGCGTTCAGCAGATGCCTGGTCTCCGGGGTGAGCCGGGCGTGCAGGCTGACGAGGGAGCTGCGGCGCAACAGCTCCTCCAGGCCGACCAGTTCGACGCCGTCGGCCGCCGCCTTGGCCGCGTCCGTGTACGGGTCGGCCACCAGGACGTGCGCGCCGAAGGCACGCAGCACCCTGGCGACGATGGAGCCGATCGCGCCGTAGCCGACGAGTCCTGCGACCGAACCGTCCAGCTCCAGGCCGGCGTTGTCGTACGCGTAGTAGTCGCCCCGCCAGACGCCCTGCTTCAACTCGGCGTCCGCGGCCGGGATTCGGCGCAGCGCGGCCAGCATCAGGCCGACGGCGAACTCGGCGGCCGCCGCAGCGTTCCGCCCCGGGGCGTAGGACACGGTGACGCCGGCCTCGGTGGCCGCGGCCAGATCGACGTTGACGGGGCCGCCGCGGCAGACGCTGATCAGCCGCAACCGCGGAGCGCGCTTGATGACGTCGGCCGTGAACGGCGCCATCTGCGTCAGCGCCACCTCTGCGTCGCCGAGCGCGTCGAGCACCGCCGCCTCGGTGCCGCTGGCCTCGTCCACTCCGCCGACCGGCCCGAACGGCTCGATCGGCCAAGGCGACCGCAGCGTACGGAAGTCGAGGTCGGCCTCCGGCGCGGCCTCGCGCAGCGCGTCCACGAACAGCTCGGGGGCGACGAACGAGTCCCCCGCTGCCAGCACGGTCGTCATACCAGGTCTCCTTCCTTCAGCCGGTCGGTCAGGAAGCGGCTGACGGCGTCGTGCTCGGACGAGGCGAAGGCGGCCTTCGCGAGGGCGTCTTCGGCCGGTGCGTACTGCGGGTTGGGGATCGCCACCACGGTCATGCCGGCCGCCGCCGCGGCCCGCAGTCCGTTGCTGGAGTCCTCCACGGCAAGGCACTTGGCGGGCGGAACGCCCAACTTGCCGGCGGCGGCGAGGTAGACGTCCGGGCTGGGCTTGCCGCGGGGCACCTCGGCGCTGGAGACCGTGGCCTTGAAGTAGTGGTCTATGCCGTGCTGCACGAGCACCGCGTCGATGACCCGGCGGGGCGCGGACGAGGCGAGCGCGATCGGGCCCAGCGCCGCGGCCTCGGCCACCATCTCCCGTGCGCCCGGGAGCAGTTCGATCCGGCCCTCCTCCAGCGCGCGGATCATGCCGTCCACCACTGAGCGCTCGGTCTCCTCCGGGCTGTCGCCCGCGCCCGCGAACTCGGCGAGGAACGCCGCCCATTCGGGAGCGCTCATGCCCTGGCAGCTCTTCGTCTGCTCGGCGCCCCAGCGGGCACCGCGCTCGGCGGCGAACCCCGTCCACAGCTCTTCCCAGAGGTGCTCGCTCTCGACGAGCACTCCGTCCATGTCGAACACCACTGCCTCGGCCACGGCCGCCACTCCTTCACATCGCGGTCCTCACCAAATTAACATCGGCACTGTTAGCTGTCACCTTCCCCTTGATAGGCTCCGTTGATGCACCGTCGATATCCCGCCATCGGTACGGCCTCGGGTACGGCGGCGGGTCCGGCCACCGGCACGGCCGCGGCCGCGGATGCCGTCGTGGCCGGGCTCGCGCCCGTCGGGGCAGGATGGTGCGTATGACGCCCCAAGCCCCGCGCGCCACGCGCCAGCAGAGACAGCAGTTGATCATCGACTACGTGCTGGAGCACGGGGACGCGAGCGTGGCGACGCTGACCGACATGACCGGCGTGAGCCTGATGACCGTGCACCGGGACATCGCCGAGCTGGCCGACCACGGGATCCTGCGCAAGTACCACGGCGGCGTCTCGGCCCAGCCCTCGACGGTCTTCGAGTCCAGCTCCGACTTCCGGCTGCACGCGCACACCGCGGAGAAGGAGACGCTGGCCGAGGCCGCGCTCGGGTTCGTCTCGCCGGGGATGTCGGTGATGCTGGACGACTCCACCACCGCGCTCGCGCTCGCCAGACGGCTGCCGCAGGTGGGGCCGCTGACGGTGGTCACCAACTACCGCCTGATCATAGAGGAGTTGAGGAACGCCGAGGACGTCCGGCTGATCTGCATCGGCGGCGAGTACTCACGTACGCACGACTCGTGGATCGGGCTGCCGGCGCAGGAGATGATCGGCGACTTCTCGGTGGACCTCGCGATGCTGTCGACGTCGGCGATGAACGCGACCATGACCTTCCACCAGGAGCAGGAGATCGTCATGGTCAAGCGCGCGATGCGGCGGGCGGCCGGCAAGAGCGTTCTGATGATGGACTACAGCAAGGTCGGCCGCAGCGCGCTGCACCGCCTGGACAAGGTGGACGACTTCGACCACGTGCTGCTGACGGAGCCGGTCGAGGACCAACTGCTGGCGACGATGCAGGAACTCACCGACGTGCGGGTCGTGCACAGCGAGCGGCGCTGAGCGCTGGCCGGCGTACGGACCGACCGGCCACGCGCCGCGGGAGAACGGTCCCGCGTGCCGACCGGTGCGGAGCCGCGACGCGGAAGCGGTGGGCCAGATTCCGGTGGGAGACAGGTGCGACGGCGCTCGCGGCTCCGGCTTCACAGCTTTCCTCGTTATTTCTCACACAGGGCTTGATAATTTTCCCGGCACCGCTGATGATTCTGAGCCGTAACGAGCTGTTCACCTCGGAGTGGAGGCCCTGATGTCGGGGATGCCGGGACGTGCTGCGGGATCGGCCGCGACGGCGGGTGCAGGCCGGGGAGCAGGTGGGCTGGCCGCTCGCTTGGGCCTGCCCGGGACGCTGCTGCTGGGTTATGCCGGTGTGCTGCTGTTCATGATCGGCGACGGAGTCGAGAGCGGCTTCATCTCGCCCTACATGGCGGACCACGGAGCGGGCTCCGACGTCAGCGCCGGTTACGTGATCACGGTGTACGGCGTGGCCGTGATGCTGGCCTCGTGGTTCTCCGGCGCGCTCTCCGAAGTGTGGGGCCCGCGCCGGGTGATGTGGATAGGGCTGGCGATCTGGGCGGTCTTCGACGCGCTGTATCTGATCTTCGCGCTGGGCGCCGAGAGTTACCCGCTGATGCTGGTCTTCTACGGCATCCGCGGCTTCGGCTACCCGCTCTTCGCGTTCGGCTTCCTGGTGTGGATCACCGACACGGCGCCGAGGGCACGGCTGGGGGCCGCCGTCGGCTGGTTCTACTTCGCCTTCACCGGCGGTCTGCCCACGCTCGGTTCGCTCTGGGCCAGCCTGACCATCCCGCCGCTGGGCAGGATGGGCACGCTCTGGTCGGCGCTCGGGCTGGTCGTGCTCGGCGGTGTGCTCGCGCTCGTCGGAGCGCGGAAGCGGGCCGGCGGCGACCGGATGGCGCCGCCCGGGACGACGACGGGCGAGAGCCTGCTGAACAGCATCTCGATCGTGAAGAGCCACCCGCGGGTGCTCGTGGGCTGCCTGGTGCGGATCATCAACACCGCCCCCGAGTTCGGGATGCTGGTCTACCTTCCGCGGATCTTCTCCGACGACGTCGGGTTCGGCACGGACAAGTGGCTCCAGCTGCTGGCGATCATCTACGGCACCAACATCTTCTTCAACCTGATCTTCGGGGTGATCTCGGACAAGATCGGCTGGCGTACGACCATCGCCGGCTTCGGCGCCCTGGGCTGCGCGATCAGCGTGACGGTGCTCTACTTCGTGCCCACGTGGCTGGGTCCGGACTACTACTGGGTGGCCGTGCTCGCGGGGATGCTCTACGGCGCGACGCTGGCCGGCTTCGTCCCGATCTCCGCGCTCATACCGTCCATGGCTCCGGAGAACAAGGGCGGTGCGATGGCGTTGCTCAACCTCGGTGCGGGCGGTGCGACCTTTGTCGGGCCGGCGCTGGCGAGCCTGTTCTTCCCGCTGGTCGGCGCGGGCGGCGTGACCATCGTCTTCATGGCGCTGTATCTGGTGGCCCTGGCGCTGACGTTCGTGCTCAAGTTGCCGGAGGAGCGCGGGGGTTCGGCTACGGGCGGCGCGGTGCGGCGTTCGCCGGGTGACTCCGCGGAGGAGGGGACGGTGGCTCCGGGCGATCCCGCTGCCGCGCAGACGGCGGCGCCGTAGCGGCCAGTTGCGCGGCAGCCGCCTGCCGGCGGCGCCCTCCGCGGTGCGGATGTAACGGTTCCCCCCTGCGGGAGCGCAGTTGCCAGAGCCGGGGGCGGCCGGGGTACTGCACCGCCCCGGCCGCCCCCGGCTCCTCTTTCCGCCCCCGCCCCGCGGACTGTACGGCGGAGGCCGTGCGACTACTCGTCGACTACTTGTGCAGGGAGCCGCAGTTGGAGCCGTCGTTCGAGTAGGTCTTGTCCTCGATGGCGCCGCTCCACTCGATGCAGTGGCCCTTGCCCTTGACGTACACCGGCCCGGCGTACGAGGTGAAGTCGCCCTCGTCCACGACCGGCTTGGTGTCCTGGTCCGTCAACGCCCGGATGGACGCGGACATGTGGACCGGGTCACCGGTCGACTTGCGTACGGTCACGACGCAGTTCTTGCCGGTCGAGCCGTTGTACGTGAGGTAGACGTTGCCCGCGTCGCCGATGGCGGCGGAGTTCACGACGCTGTAGCCGGAGCCGCACTGCCCGTTGTAGCCGGACTTGGGTGCGGCTTCTCTCGGTGCAGCGGAGGCGGTGGTGGCGGTCGCGAACAGGCCGGTTCCGGCCAGGGCCACCGCGGCAGCCGCCAGAGCGGCCTTCTTCGAACGCATCACTGTTCCCCCAGTCATGGTTGTTGTGCTTTTGGTCATCGGTTGGCTTTGCGCCCCCTCGGCGGCGTGTGCCGAGTCACCAGAAGAGACCGGCGAACCCGGCTCGTGGTTGTACGGCAACTGCCGGATTCGATCGCCGAGTTACTGACTGGCTCATCAGTCAGCACCTCATCATCCGCTCATCACGCCGTCCTCAGCGGGGAATTGAGGATTCTCCCCGCATCCCCATATTGCGCTTTCCTCAACACCCTCGTAGGGTGGCGCACCATGCAGCAGGAGCCCGGAAGCCGGATCCCGGACAGCGCCGGGGACGTGGCGGCGCGCGTCCGCGAAGTGATCGCCCAAGTCGGGTGCAGCCAGCGGGAGTTCGCGCGGCAGATCGTCATGGATCCGTCGAAGCTCTCGCGTTCGCTGGGCGGCAGCCGCCGCTTCACGGTCGCCGAGCTGGCCCGTATCGCGGACGCGGGCGGTGTCGATGCGGCGTGGCTGCTCGGTACGGGCGCCGCGTCCGCACCGTCCGCTGCTCCCCCGCGCAGCGGCGCGCCCGTGCCCGCGCCCGTAACCGCGACCGCGCCCGTGCCCGCGCCGCGGACGGCACCGGGTGAGGCGCCGGTACCGGCAACGGGGGCCAGCGGCAGGGGAGTTCGCGGTGCGCGTGCGGAGGCGCCGCGGGGCGGGCGGCCGCTGCAGATCGTGCGGGAGACGGTGCGGCTGATCGCCGAGCGCGGCTTCCACTCCGTACGCGTCTCCGACATCGCCGAGGCGTGCGCGACGAGCACGGCAGCGATCCACTACCACTTCCCCGGCCGTGCGGAGCTGCTGGAGGCCGCGGTGCGCTGGTGCATGGACGAGGACATCGCCCGTCGCGCCGCCCATGTCGCCGACGCCGCGGACGCGGCCGAAGAGCTGCGCCAGCTCGTCGAGTTGCAGACGCCGAGGACGGCCCGGCAGCGGCAGCAGTGGCTGGTGTGGCTGGACTTGTGGGCGGAGGCGGTGCGTTCGACGGCGATCGGGCGGCTGCACGTCGACTACTACCGGCAGTGGCGTACGACCGTCGCCGAGGTGGTCCGGCGGGGTGTGGCGCAGGGCGTCTTCCGTCCCGTCGATCCGGAGGGCAGCGCGCTGCGTCTCATCGCGCTCATCGACGGGCTGGCCGCACAGGTGCTGGCCGCGGCCGCGGGTGAGCGCGGGCCCGGAGAGGAGGGCGGCGCGGACACCGCCTCGGCGGGCACGAGTCCGCAGGAGATGCGGTCGGCGCTGCTCGCGTACATCGACGCCGAACTCTCCGCGCCGGCCGCGCCATCCGCGCCGACCGCGTCCGCGGCCGTTCCGCGCCCGCCGCGCGTACCCACGTCCGCTTCCTGATCCCGAACCGCCCGAGCCCGAACACGCCCGGTCGAGTCCAACCGAGTCCGACCGAGCCGCCCCGGCCGACCTAGTCCGCCCGAACCGAATCCGACTGAATCCGACCGAGTCCGACTGAACGGTCTCCGCCCGAACCGCATCGTCCCGAACCGACCAACAGCCCGTACGTACTCGCACCGGCCGAGCAGTCGACGTCCGGCCCGCAGCGGGCGGTTCGGACAGCCCGTCGGCTCGCCAGAGCCGACTCCCGTAGAGACGGAGGAATCCAGCCATGCCCATATCCGACCCGGTGATCATCACCTGCGCACTCACCGGTGCCGGGGACACCGTCGGGCGCAGCCCGCACGTGCCCGTCACCCCCGAGCAGATCGCCCGCAACGCCGTGGAGGCGGCCGGGGCGGGGGCGGCCGTGGTGCACGTCCACGTCCGCGATCCGGAGAGCGGCGCGCCCTCCCGGGATCCGCGGCTGTACGCCGAAGTCGTCGAGCGCGTACGCGAGACGGGGACGGACGTCGTCCTCAACCTCACCGCGGGCATGGGCGGCGACCTGGTCATCGACCCGGAGAACCCGCTCGGCGGCGACCGCCCCTGTCTGCCCGGCACCGACCTGGTCGGCGGGGTCGAACGGCTGCCGCACGTCGAGCAGTTGCTCCCGGACATCTGCACGCTCGACTGCGGCTCGCTCAACTTCGGCGAGGGCAGCAACCTCTACATCTCCACGCCCGACATGCTGCACGCGGGTGCGAAGCGCATCCAGGAGCTGGGCGTACGGCCCGAGTTGGAGGTCTTCGACACCGGGCAGCTGTGGTTCGCGAAGCAGCTGCTGGCGGAGGGGCTGCTGGACGAGCCCACGGTCTTCCAGCTGTGCATGGGCATTCCGTACGGCGCTCCGGCCGAGCCGGGTGTCCTGAAGTCGATGGTCGATATTCTGCCGGAGGGCGCCCAGTGGGCGAGCTTCGCGCTGGGGCGGATGCAGATGCCGTGGGTGGCGCAGTCGATCCTGCTCGGCGGCAACGTACGCGTCGGGCTGGAGGACAACCTCTATCTGAGCAAGGGCGTCAAGGCGACCAACGCCCAACTCGTCGAGCGCGCGGTGCAGATCACCGAACTGCTCGGCGCCCGGGTCGCCACTCCGGACCAGGCGCGGGACCGGCTGGGCCTGAAGCCCCGTACGTAGCAGCGCACTTGACCTCCGGCTCCGGCCTCCGGCGGGCTGCGGCCCGCCGCCCGGTGCCTCCGGCTCAAGTCCCTCTCCCCCGCCACCGGTTGCCGCCGGCGCTCGCTCTCCGCCCGGCAGCCGGCCGCCCCTCCGGAACCGAACGCTCCGGACCGTACAGATCGGACGCTCCCGTATGACCGAGCCCTTCCGCTCCCGCGCCGCCCCCGCGCCCGCCGACGTACGCCGAGTCGCCTGTGTCGGCGCAGGCGTCATCGGAGGCGGCTGGGTAGCGCACTTCCTCGCCCGCGGCTACGACGTCACCGCCTGGGACCCGGCGCCGGACGGCGCGGACCGGCTGCGCCGCCTCGTCGACGCGGCCTGGCCCGCCCTCGGGCAGCTGGGCCTCGCGCCCGGCGCCTCCCGGGACCGGCTGCGGATCGCCGGCACCGCCGAAGAGGCCGTGGCCGACGCCGAGTTCGTGCAGGAGAGCGCGCCCGAGAAGCTGGACCTCAAGCGCTCGCTGCTGGCGCGGCTGGACGCCGCGGCCCCGGGCGGCACGGTCATCGCCTCCTCCACCTCCGGCTACCCGATGACGGACATGCAGACGGAGGCCGCCGATCCGGGGCGGCTGCTCGTCGGCCACCCGTTCAACCCGCCGTATCTGATCCCGCTCGTGGAGGTGGTCGGCGGCGCGCGTACGGACCCGGACGCGGTCGCCTGGGCCTCCCGCTTCTACGAACTGGCCGGCAAGTCGGTCATCACCATGGACCGCGAGCTGCCCGGCTTCATCGCCAACCGCCTCCAGGAGGCGCTGTGGCGGGAGGCGCTGCACATGGTGGCGAACGGCGAGGCGACGGTGCGCGACATCGACGCCTCGATCACCGAAGGGCCGGGGCTGCGCTGGGCATTCATGGGCCCCTGCCTCACGTTCGCGCTCGCGGGCGGCGAGGGCGGCATGGCCCACATGCTCGACCACTTCGGCCCGTCGCTGAAGTCGCCGTGGACGCGGCTGGAGGCGCCGGAGCTGGACGAGTCGCTGCGGGACGCGATGGTCGAGGGCTGCGAGGAGGCGGCCGGCGGGCGGAGCATCGCCCAGCTCGTCGCCGAGCGCGACCGCGGCGTCATCGACGTCCTCCGCGCCACCGGCCGGCTGCCCGGCGGCTCCGGTGCGAAGACGGGCTCGGACACCGGCTCGGGTGACGGCTCGGGCGCCGACTCGCGTGCCGGGGAGGGCGATCGATGACGGCGCCGCGACTGCCGCTGTTCCGTACGGCCGTGCGTCCGGAGTGGATCGACTACAACGGCCACCTGAGCGAGGCGTTCTACGTGCTCGTCTTCGGCTGGGCCACGGACGCGATGCTGGCCGCGACCGGGCTCGGGCCCGAGTACCGCGAGCGCAGCGGCTGTTCGCTCTACACGGTCGAGGCGCATC
>Ga0164243_10001369_pt1 | contig 41357 bp, 40 predicted proteins | sample OricompcompostOP_FD_108781 | JGI IMG/M metagenome (GOLD analysis project Ga0164243, IMG submission 108781) | Organic Plus compost microbial communities from Emeryville, California, USA - Original compost - Organic plus compost (OP) | ecosystem: Engineered > Solid waste > Mixed feedstock >... | reverse complement strand
CTAGATCTAGCAGATGGATCTCAGGGCTGTAGAATAGCTCAAATTGATGTAGCTACTGGAGTAGTGAGCCAAAGCGGCATAGTGGGGTGTTTTAGTGAGTTCCAATGGGAGTCGTTAGGGCCATAGTATCCAGGTGTACTAATTACTTATATACTCTAGTACAATAGGCTTATGCTTCAGAAAATTAAAAGGTTGCGTATGCCAAAAACTCGGCGTGCTGCAATCCTTGTAGTGGGAATAGTGCTAGTATTCGGAATAGTCTGGGGGCTTACCCAGCAGGCAGATGCTGTACGGTTTAAGAACCGTGGTATGTACATAAATTCTGCTCGTGGTGGAGATACTACTTACTATATTATTTCCTTGCAATATACTACGCCGGATAATGTCGGATCACTACGTTTGGAGTTCTGCGATAACCCTATTCCGTCGTTACCATGTAATGTGCCACCAGGCTTAGACGTATCAAATAGCACGCTATCTGCACAATCTGGTGAAACGGGTTTTAGTATTGGCGAACAAACGCAAAATCTAATTGTGTTAACCCGACCGCCTTCTATGACAGGTAATGCATTGTCCAGCTATCGCTTTGATAATATGCATAACCCTACGGGCACGCATCAGGATTTCTATGTACGCATAACTAGCCATAACAGTACCGATGGTTCGGGGCCACTCATAGATTACGGCTCGGTCACAGCCACAACCACGCCTGAGATCGAACTCACAACTCAGGTGCCACCTATCCTTATCTTTTGCGTAGCACAGCAGATAAATGACGACGAGTGCACTGACATGGAGGGAAATTTTGTAAACTTCGGAGAGTTATCTCCTAATCAGACATTCTCTGCATCATCGCAAATTCAAGCTCGTACAAACGCTCAGTATGGATACACTATTACAATTAGCGGCACTACGATGACGTCTGGCTGGAGATCTATCCCCGCTAATACCACTCCTACCGAAAGCTTTCGTGGAGTTGGGCAGTTTGGCATAAACCTCGCAACGAATACTTCACCAGATATTGGCGCGGATCCAGTAGGACCAGGAATTAACGGCAATGTGGTTGCGCCGTACAATGTACCCAATAAGTTTTTATTTAACAATGGGGATACTGTGGCTTCAAGTGATAATGTGACTCGTACGCGTAAATATACCGCCAGCTACATACTAAACGTACCAGCAGACCAGCCCCCTGGTGTATATAGCACAACGATCACGTATACTTGCTTAGCAGGGTTTTGATGTACAATACTGCTAGTGTTAATAATCAAAAGTGGAGAGATATGAAAAAACTACTTCAGCTAGTGGCGGTATTGTCACTATTCGTCGCGACCGTATTTGTCGGTTCTCATACTAATGCACAATCAACAGGGCTTGGAGTGAATCCGCGTAAGGATCTCACTGTATATCCTGGTAAGAGCATTAGTGACCAGCTGTACGTAAGTAATCTAAATAAAAGCGTTGCTGCTAAAGTAAATATTAATGTCGTAGATTTTAAATCCAACGGAGAGACTGGTACGCCCGCACTTCAGCTACAAGAAAATGCGCCACAAACTCCATGGTCTCTAAAGCCGTTTATAAACGTACCTAAAAGTGTAGATCTTGGCCCAGGCGAATCTAAATATATACCTTTCAGTATCCGTATCCCTGAGGGTCAGGGCGCGGGTAGCTACTACAGCGCTATTAAATATGATCCACAACCTGGCCAAGGTAGTGACACAGTCGTTATTAGTGGTGCGCCAAGCCAGCTCGTGTTTGTAACGGTTCCTGGTAAGGCGACAGAGCTTATGAACTTAAAGAAATTTGGTGGCTACGTAATTAAAGAAGGTGAAGAAAACGGTAAGTTTAAATCTTTCTATACTAGCCAGCCTCAAAAACTTGCATATTTATTGCAAAACGCAGGTAATGTGGCTGAGAGCCCATCTGGTAGTATCCAGATCAAGAATCTATTTGGCAAGCAAGTAAAATTTATCAAAAATGCCAACCCTAAGGAAAACTTAGCACTTATCGATCAAACCCGCCGTTTTGAAGTGTGTATAGAATCGCAAACCAAAGAGGTTGAGCAAGACGGCCGCAAGACTAAAGTGGAAAGTTGTAAGAATCCAGGTTTACTGCCAGGTATTTACAAAGCAAATATGAGTCTATTCTACGGTATCAATGGTTCTAATACTCAAGAGATCAATGCCACGGCAACCATTTGGTATATGCCATGGTGGTTCATAGGCATCATACTTGTAATCTTAGCTGTAATTGCGTTTGCAATATACAAGATTCGAACAAAACTCGTTGGTACTAAAACTCATCGCCGCAAGAAATAGAATAAAATTTTAAAATCAAGAGAGCTGTTCATTCGAACGGCTCTTTTAGTTATTTTATAAGTAGCTTTACTCTGAAGGTAAGCGTAAGTACAATAAGCATATGCATCATATTGGCGCACGTTGGCGCATGAATGTCTTGGCTGGGTTTGCTATTGTCTTGACCTTGTTGCTGTTTGCTGTACCAAAAACATCTGCCCAATCCCAGTCATTACCACCAGGTTTTACGCCGCTCACTACTCAGAACCCGAAAGCTAATTCTTTTGGTATGGAGGGCAAAATCTCTGCGCCACCGCCCACCCAAGGTGCAACCATTACAGCACCGAGTGGAGGGCAAAATTATACTACGCCGCTTATCACCGTTAGTGGTAGCTGTCCCCGGGGGCTTTTAGTAGAGATATTAGATAACGGTGTGATGGTCGGTTCTACGTTCTGCGAAAACGGGAGTTTCTCTGTACTTATTAGTCTGTTTGCTGGCCAAAATGACCTTTCTGCACGCGTTATAGACGACCTGGGGCAAGTCGGGCCACCGTCCAATGTGGTAACAGTAAATTTTAATAACGGACAATTCACGGCTTTTGGTGCCATCATTACTCTTACCAGCAACTACAGCCGCCGTGCGGCTGATCCTGGTAGTACACTTACCTGGCCGTTGCAGTTAAGTGGCGGTACAGGTCCATATGCCTTTAGTATAGATTGGGGCGATGGCAGTGAGTTGCAACTTATGAGCCAAGCTACGGCCGGGCTTATAAATATTAGCCATGTATATAAAAATGCTGGTATTTACCGTGTAACAATTAAGGTAGTAGATGCGAATGGTGCTACAGGTTTCTTGCAAGTTATAGCAGTAGCCAATGGCGATGCTCAAGCAAAGATTGTAAATACCGACGAAAAGCCGGCCAAAATAGAATACCGTAATAAAATACTTTGGATTCCTGCAGCCTTAGTATTTTTCTTACTTCTACCGGCATTTTGGCTCGGTAGGCGCTATGAAATGCGTGCCTTCCGCAAACGCCTAGAGCGTGATGCTGAAATGGTTCGCAAGCTCGACCAATAGAAATCTTAAATTATTATTTTCATCACAGTTATTTGTGACCTTGATCAATAGCTTTATCTAAAAGGCTTATGATTAAATTGGAATAGATTTTAAGGGGAGGGCTATTATATGAAGAACCGTGTTAAGGTATGTATGTTCTTAGCTATTGCGTTAACTTTAACGTGGGGTGTAGCTTTTCGTGGAACCTCAATCGCGACTGTACCTAATGAGAGCGAAATAATCAGCTTAAACAGTAGTAATAATGGTCAGGGTGGGAATGGAAGCAGTGCAGAGGGTATGCCGTCGGCGGATGGTAACTTTATCGCATTTGACTCAGACGCTACTAATTTAATAAGTAATGACACAAATGGTGTAAAAGATGTATATGTTAGAAATTTAAAAAATAATTCTACTGAACGAGTAAGTATATCAACCACAGGAGTTGAGTCTAATGGTTACAGTACGCTGCATGCCATAAGCCAAAACGGCAGATATATTGTCTTTGCTTCTCAAGCCTCGAATTTAATTGACGGTGAAACCAACTCAGTGAGTTCGAGTTTGTATGATATATATTTACGCGATACCAAGACAAACCAAACTACAATATTAAACAAAAACTCTTCAGGGGTCAGGCAGTATAGAGTTCAGGTAACTGGCATTAGTGGTGATGGGCGATTTATTGTGGCAGATACTAACTCATATCAACTTGCTCCAAATACAAATTTTCATGGCAGAAAGCTAGTGGTATTAGACCGAGTATCAAATACATGGAAGTATATAGATGAAATACCTGGAGATACACAATCTGTCAGTGACGATACTGTGAGAATGAGCTGTGACGGAGCGTTTATTGTATATCAATCGATCGGAGGTAGGATATCTTTGGTAGATAGGCGAGATGGTCAAGCGATAACAAATATCACGCTAAATCCAAATGGCTATGAAAGTAGCCCAAGGATATCATGTGATGGGCGATTTATCGGATTTCAGACTTCTTCCACAAACTTAGTCAACAATATCACTCCTACGGATGGTATTAATCACCTTGTTGAGTACGATAGATTCCTAGGAACTTACGAGTACCTAGATGTGGAAGCTTCTGGCTCCTTTATCTCAAGAAATACAGCTTATAACACATTAAGTTCATTTTCTCTTGACAATAATGGCAGGGGTGCGTTTGCATTACAATCGAGCTATCCATATTCAGGAAAGGCTTATATAAGAAATACCGGCAACAATACAACAGAGGTGATATCCTTACAGGCTACAGGAGGTCCAGCCTTCTCTCTCGGTACAGGTAGGGTATATTTGGACGCGGCAGGCAAGTTCGCCGTTTATCAGGCAAAGGATAGCGACGCCATAGTAAGTGGTGATTCAAACGGATTTGCAGACGTAGTACGATCAAAAACAGGCTGGTAGCTTGATAGTCATTTAAGAAATCTGTGGATAAATTAGTGGGAAAATTGTGAAAAAGTGCTTGTGCTAAAAATCTCTATATGGTAAAAAGAAGAGGTAAAGTATAAAAAACAAAAAATCAGGGAAAATAATGAGTAACGTACAACAAATAATAAAAAGAAACGCTTATGCATTTGCAGCCGGCCTATTTCTACTCGCAGCTGCTGTGCCTAGCATAGTATTGCCAAGGTTGGCTTCTGCAGCACAAGTACAAAGCAGGTCAATCCAATTAAGTACCGCAGCTCCAAGCCAAAGTGCTATATATAATATCAAGTTCAATGTAGCTAGCAATTATACAATGCGGGGTATTATTGTAGATTTTTGTGACGGCACATCAGGCAGTCCTATCATTGGATCAAGTAACTGTACTCTTCCTGGAGGAGATATGGTCGTAGGTACCACAATAGATAGTATGACAGCCAATTCAATAGACGTAGCATCTAGCTGGAGCGCTGCAACATTAAACAGTGGTCGTACTTTATCTTTGACAAATGCAACAGGTACAGCAGTTGCAAGTCCACAAACCGTAGATATAGCTGTAAGCGGTTTCACTAATACTTCAGAGGTAGGTACTTTCTATGCCCGTATTCTTACATATAATACGGACAGCATTTCTGGATACACAGCAACCAACACTTTAACCTATCAAGATAGCGGTGGTGTAGCTTTATCAATCAGTCCAAATATTGGCGTTACAGCTACCGTTCAGGAAACACTTATGTTCTGTGTCCGTGGCGATGAGCCTACCGCACAATGTGGTAACTCAGCAACTCCAGGGTCTCCGTTGGCTCCAAATGTAGTATTAGGTAGCGGCAACCCTTCAGTATTAAGTACGAATAGTGTTGATACAGCCCCTGTCTACTTCCAACTCTCCACAAATGCTGCGAATGGCGCCATTGTTCGGCTAAAGGGAGATACTCTGAAGAGCGGTACAAATAGCATCCCAGCAATTGGAGGTACCGCAGTAGACTTAGGGGATGCAGGTGACGAAGGTTTTGGCCTGCGTGTCGGTGCTGGTACTGTTTTGGCTAACTCCGAGGGAAGTATAAATGGCGAACCTCCCTATAATGATGGTGCAAATTGGGCATTTAACTCAGCTAATACAACGTCTACTTACGGTGACATTATCGCAAGGTCAACCGGCCCAGTATATGATGTCAATAAATTGGTTGAACTTGCAGCAAAAGCAAAAGGCTCAACTCCAGCAGGGGTCTACACTACATCACTATCCTTAGTAGCTGTCGGTACCTACTAAAAGGGTAAAGATTAAGAAAATAGCGCTGTCCAAAACGGCGCTATTTTTATATTGTGAAAACGGTTAAATTTGGTTATGATTGAGTTAAGAACTATTGGGGATAACTAAAAAAGTGAGGGGTATGAAAACAAAATCTATCACAGCTGGCTCATTGGTAGTTAGCCTTGTAATTTTATTAGTCGCAGTAGTGACGCCATCTGTGTTTGCGCAAAGAGGTGGTAACGTCGGAGGTGGTTCTACCGGAAGTAAAAATAGTAATAGTCTCAGAGTTTCCCCTGTACGTACAGATTTAACTGCCAAACCAGGCGAGACCAAAAAGGTTATTGTATATATTCAGAATGTAACAAACACCCCTGCTACTTATAAACCAATTAATAATGATTTTTCAGCAAGTACTACAGAAGATGGTGCACCGAGCATTATTTTTGATGAAAAACAATATGCACCGACACACAGTCTGAAGCGATTTATGGAGCCATTACCCAATGTAACTGTCAACCCAGGGGAACGCAAAGCAGTTGAGGTAACTATTAACGTACCAGCTACGGCCCAAGCTGGCGGATATTTTGGAGCTATCCGTTTTGCACCTGTATTACCTGATGGGAGTAGCTCGGTAAACGTAGAGGGGAGTGTAGCTTCATTAATTCTGCTTACTATCCCAGGCAATCTAGTTGAAAATCTTACATTGAAACAATTTGCTGTGCAGCAAAACGGCAAAGAAAGTAGTCGCTTTGCTACTAATAAAGATATTACCGTATTAGTGCGTTTAGAGAACAAAGGTAATGTACAAATAGCGCCATTCGGTGATGTATTTGTGCAAAAAGGTAAGGATATCGTCTATAAGGCGAAGATCAACGACGTAAAACCTGCTGGTGTTGTTTTGCCTGACAGCGTACGTAAGTGGACGGTACCTGCTGAAAAGCTTGGTAGCTTTGGTAAGTATAAAATTACTGCGGTCATTGGGTATGGTCAGAGTAATAAGACTATGACTGTAGAGAAAACTATCTGGATTATTCCAACTATTTATATTGTTGGGGCGATTGTAGCTTTGCTGTTGCTAATTGGTTTGGTTGTTGCGATTATTATGTCGCTGCGTGCATATAAGCGCCGTATTCTCCGTGGCGCCCGCCGTCGATAAGCGTATCTAGTTTTCAACACTAAATTTTGCTAAAATAGATTAGTTATGGCAAAAAAAGTTTATGTGGGAATGAGCGGTGGCGTTGACAGTTCTGTAACCGCTGCTTTGCTTCTTGAGCAGGGCTACGATGTGACCGGCGTATACATGAAGAACTGGAGTCAGGATTTACCTGGCTTTGTTTGCCCGTGGAAAGAAGATTACCAGGATGCGAAACGCGTAGCGGTGCAGCTTGGTATTCCGTTTAAAATGTATGATTTCGAGACCGAATACCGCCAAAAGGTCGTGGACTACATGGTCGAGGGATATAAGGCGGGAGTTACGCCAAATCCGGATATTATGTGTAACCAAGAAGTGAAGTTTAAGCTTTTCCTAAATACTGCGCTTGCAGACGGCGCCGACATGATTGCTACTGGACATTATGCTCGTATACAAGATAGCAAATTATTAGTGGGAGTGGATGCTAATAAAGATCAGAGCTATTTCTTGTACCGTGTTACAGAAGAGGCTGTACGACATTCGTTAATGCCGATTGGTGAATATGAAAAACCAAAGGTTCGTGAACTAGCGAAGAAGTTTGGCTTGGCTACGGCTGAGAAAAAAGATAGTCAGGGTATTTGTTTTGTGGGTAAGGTCGGCATTAAAGATTTTCTGTTAGCCGAACTGGGCGAGCAACCACATGGCGCTATTATGGATCAGAATGGTAAGGAAATTGGCGAGCATGACGGTGCATTATTCTATACCATTGGCCAGCGGCATGGTCTCAATGTGGGCGGTGGTTTGCCGTACTATGTGGTTGGCAAAGATATGATCAAAAATGAAGTATATGTTACGACCGACTTACAGGACGGTCGCTTGTGGAGTAAAACGTTAAATCTTACAAACGCCAACTGGATTAACGGTGAAAAAACCTTGCAAGGTGATTTACGAGTCCGTACCCGTTATCGGGCGCCACTCGTAGCGATTGAACGTTTTGAAAAAACTGGTGACCAAACCTGGCAATTAGAGCTGAAAGATGAGGTCCGTGCTATCACGCCCGGCCAATCTGCAGTACTCTATTCGGGCGACCACTGCTTGGGCGGCGCTATTGTTGTATAAAAGCTGTTTTCTTTATAAATCTTAAATTTTCATTTATTCTGAAGCTATGGGAGCTCGGGGCGAACCACAGCCAGGCTTTCCTAATGAAGAGCCTGGACATCTCATAGGAAGACGTGCCTTTCTCGCTGCTGCTGCAGCTGGCGTACTCTTGACTGGGGCAATACAAATGGCTGGTTACTTAGACAGGTCAGGTGAGTATATCGTGGTGCCGCCAGCACAGGAGCAGACTGATACCAGTGATACTCAATACCGCGTAGGCAGTTGGAATATGCATAATGAAACTTCAGTAAGAATTTCTGATTTACAATCGTTCGCTCGCAAAGAAGAGCTGGACGCCATTATGCTTCAGGAGGTAAATAGGAGTGATATTCAGCGCCTAGAGCAAGGATTCCCTAATTGGGGTATCACGTATGTTTTGGCGGATACAAAACAAGAATTACAGTGGGGTGGTTTTGGAAATGCCATACTAACTCGTGGGCAAAAACCCAGAGAGGTGAAAACTCGTTCATTTTCTGGCAAATCGGTTAAAGATGCTATCAGCGACAGTGTGATGGGGCAGTGGTCGATCTTATAAACGGTGACACGTCATTTGCGCGTTCCCGGGAGGGTTTGGAAGAAAACCGAGCAGCGGTAGCAGTTACGGGAAAAGCTTTTAATGGTGAAGAGGAAAAAGACGTGCGGCTCATTACGACGCATATTGCCCGCAGTCCTGAGGTGCATGATGACCAGCTAAATCAAACGATAGATTTTATAAAAGACAATACTAAGGATGGACGCCCAACCATTTTTTGCGGTGATTTGAATGGACTACCTCCTGAAATTAGGATTGCGTTCTCTAAGATGAGCGGGTTCATCACGGAAAGAACGACTAGAACTTCAGTGAATAACGATCGAACACTCGATTACTGTACATATAACGAAGCAGGTGTTTTAGGTTTAGGTAACGTTGAGGTGGTGTATGGCTTTAAGACCGACCATTATCCCTTGGTAGCAAGTTGGAGTTTGGCTGGAGAAAATGAAAAACCGGTGCTACAAGTGGATAGGTGAGCGGCTGCTCAAACGTCACCATAGTACACACCGGTCGTGGTAATGCTTTTCAGGGGCATAGCATCCTTTCGGATGGACTGTAGATTTCGGCGCGGGCGCGCCGCCGGTGTTTGAGTGGCGGCGCGCCAATGAAGGAAAGCCCGGAGACCTACCTAGATGCTCGTGAATACTGTTTCGCCTTCTCTTGATCTCTGTCGCTGGGGTCGTAGACCTCACAGCACTCTATCAGGCAGCGCATTGCGTGGAACAGCATCACACCAACCACGGTAGCGAGCATGATGATCATGAAGCAAACCAAGAGGATAGTTCCCGTAGGGGCAGCTTTTCTGGTGTTCCAAACCAGCACAACAGGGATCGCTGTAATGGCGATTACGGCCATCAGGAGGTTGAAAAAGAGCGCCTGTATAGGCTTCCGATCGTCGTCAGTTTGGTTGAGATTCAGTCTCAGACGCATGGCACCTGGTCCTTGATAGTTTGGAAGGTTATCTACTTGTCTCTCTGAAGAGCAGTGTTTATATTATATAATGCATAGTATATCCTTGTCAAACATGTATTGCCCCTGTTACAATGGTGTTAATGACAACACAGGAAATTAGAAACGCGTATTTAGCATTTTTTAAAGAACGTGGGCATGTGGTGGTGCCACGCGCTCCCTTGGTACTCAAAGACGATCCAACTACCTTATTTACCGGCTCTGGTATGCAGCCGATGATTCCGTATTTGCTGGGCGAGCCCCATCCTGATGGTAAGCGCATTGCAGATAGCCAGACATGTTTGCGTGCCCAAGATATTGAGGATATCGGCGATAATCGTCATACGACCTTTTTCGAGATGCTCGGTAATTGGAGTATGGGTGATTACTTCAAAGAGCAGCAGATTGAATGGATGTTTGAGTTCTTGAGCGAAGTGGTTGGGCTGGATATGGACCGAGTATTTATCACCTGCTATATCGGTGATGAACGGTATGGTATTCCTAAAGATGTTGAAGCCGCTGGGGTATGGAAACGGCTCTATGAAGCCAAAGGCTTGAGTAGTAATGAGGCTGAAATTGGCTCTGAAGAGGCTGGTTACCAGCGTGGTATCAAAGATGGTGAGCGAATTTTTTATTACGATGGCAGCAAAAACTGGTGGAGTCGTAATGGTGATCCAGAACATACGCCCATTGGTGATCCATGTGGCCCTGACAGTGAAATGTTTTATGACTTCGGCACACCACATAATCCAGAATTTGGTGAACACTGCCACCCGAACTGTGATTGCGGCCGCTTTATGGAAATCGGCAATAATGTGTTTATGGCATACCGTAAGGTGGCTGAGGGTAAGTTTGAACCGCTTGAAAAGCCAAACATTGACCACGGTTCAGGCTTGGAACGCATTGCAGCTGCAAAAATCGGTAACCCTGATGTCTTTAAGATCAGTCTAATGTGGCCGATTATCGAAAAGCTTGAAGCATTGAGTGGTAAAAAATATGATAGCCATACCGAAAGTATGCGCGTGATCGCTGACCATTTACGTGCTGCCACTTTCTTAGCAGTTGATGGCTGTGTGCCAAGTAACAAACAGCAAGGCTATGTCATGCGCCGTTTGGTGCGCCGGGCGATCCGCTTTGCCTTTGATTTGGGTGTGGAACAGAACTTTATGCAAGAGGTCGTGCCAGTTATTGCTGACCTCTACCATGATGACTTCCCTGAAGTTGCTGGTAATCGTGAAGAAGTAATTGCGGTGCTTGTCAAAGAAGAAAAGGCTTTCCGCCAAACGCTCCGCAAGGGTATTCGTGAATTCAATAAGTTTGCCTTACAAGGTATTACAGGTAATGAAATATTCATCCTATATGATACCTATGGATTTCCCGTTGAATTAAGTACTGAAGAAGCCTTTAAACAAGGTGTGGACTTACGTGATAACTGGCATGAAGAATTTGAAACCAGAATGAAGGAGCAGCGTGAGCGCAGCCAGACTGCCGCCAAGGGAACATTTAAGGGCGGTCTCGGCGGGCAGACGCTTCAGCATAAGAAATATCATACTGCCACGCATTTATTACAATCCGCACTGCGGGAGATTTTTGGTCCGGAACTACGCCAGCACGGTAGTAATATTACTGAAGAGCGCCTGCGCTTCGACTTTAATCTAGACCGTAAAGTGACACCCGAAGAGATTGCTCGTGCCGAAGAATTAGTAAACGGTTGGATTGCTGACGACCTGCCAGTAAGCTACAAGCTTTACCCAACGCAAGAAGCACTGGATATGGGAGCTATCGGGCCGTTTGGCGAACGCTATGGAGAAGAGGTAAAAGTCTACCAGATGGGTGAAGGTGATACCATTGCCAGTCTGGAAATTTGTGGTGGCCCGCATGTCGATCATACCGGCCAACTCGGTGAAGATGGTAAAAAGTTCAAAATCACCAAAGAAGAAGCCTCGAGCGCGGGTATCCGTAGAATCAAAGCAGTTCTAGCTTAGTCACGATGTAATGACTGCTGAGGAAAACGTGTTCCCAGATATGCGCCGATACCTATGCGTAGGTCAGGTCTAATAGGTTTAGGTAAAATATCTGTTTTTGGCAGGTAGCCTAGGCTAACTAGTTGAATCTCAATTGCCCTAAGCACGCAAACTGGATCACCGTCAAATTGTTTCAACGTTATTTCAGTATGAGGCGGAGAAAAATCACTCGGTTGTTCTGCTTCTGGTATTTCTCCTTTGGCATAACGTGCATCACTGTGATCCCTCACGTATTCTAGTACGTCTTTCGCTTCATCATTCTCAATTGGAGGAGCAATTCCAAAATGAGTGATAGTTTCACCATCAATATGGCTAAAGCCGTACTTTACGAATCTTTCGCGAGACATATGTTCCTTTACATTTTAGAAACAATATTATAAAACAATTATTCTTAAATAATCTTTAATTTTTAAATAATGTAAGAAAATTTGAAAATAAGGCAATAATTAGCGCGAAAATAAGCCCACTGTATCATTGAGGTCATAATGACGAGGGTCAATTGTGGCTTTTTCTTTAAGCGTAAACATAAATGCTTCAATAAGAAAAGCTACCTCAGTAATTCTACCGGTAAACCCGTGAAGCAGAATAAGATTATGTGGATAAGAAGTGTCAGGTGTGTCCTCTTTAAGTTCACAGCGGAGTACAAGTGCGGAAGCATGGAGGTGACTGTCCAGTAACTGATACACCTGTTGAGCTTGGGGAGGTTCGAGCGGTTCACGGATACCCAGAGCCGCATAGGTGTTTTCAACATGAGTGCCGTATTGGATAATGCGGGCAGATGTTGGTATAGATGGCATAGCCCAGCAATTATACGGCAATATGTTTTAAATAATCTTTAACTTTACTAAAAGGGTTTAAACATAAAATAGACTTATCAGCATCCTCATAGCATAGAGGTCTATTCAGATGTGGTTTCAGTAGTTTTATCTACGTGTATTCGTGGTAAAATAAACCGTATATGCTTGATAAGCTGAAAGATATACGGGCGACCGTTAAAACTAAAACAGCACGCACCGAAGAACCAGAGGGTGAATACCTCGTTGCGCTGGATATCGGCACGGAGTTTGTAAAGGCTTTGATCGGCCAGGTAACCGATGATGGTATGGAGATTATCGGTGTTGGCCGTGTACATCAGGGTTTAAGCGATATGCAAGCCGGAGCAATTTCGGATATTGCGGCCGTGACTCAAAACTGTGACCAGGCGCTGGCTCAAGCTGAAGACCAAGCTGGTGTCAGTGTTCGTTCAGCAGTGCTAGGGCTGGCCGGTGAGCTGGTGAAAGGCACTACCACACGTATTCGTGTACGCCGTAAGGTATCGGAACGTCCGTTGGATATGGCAGAGCTTGAGAAAATTATTCGCTTAGTGCAAGAACGCGCTGAAAAGAAGGCCCGTGAGCAGGTTGCTTGGGAAGTCGGTGGCAAGGACGTTGACGTGCGTTTAGTAAACAGTGCGCTGGTTGGTATAGAAATTGATGGGTATGAAGTCACGAATCCTATTGGATTCCAGGGACGGGATATGGTGGTGCAGCTATACACTGCATTTGCACCGCTGGTGCATATTGGGGCGCTTGAACGCACAGCACAACAGCTTGATCTTGAGTTGCTAGCGGTAGCCGCTGAGCCATTTGCGGTGGCCCGTTCGGTACTTGGCGATAATGCCAATGAGAGCATGAATGCAATCTTAATGGATGTCGGCGGTGGTACGACTGATATCGCGGTGGTTAATGAAGGCGGCGTCCAAGGTACAAAGATGTTTGGTATCGGCGGCCGGGCGTATACACGTTCCATTGAGCGTGACTTAAGTATTGATTTTGAAGAGGCAGAAGAGTTAAAGATTGCCGCCAACGACGGTAAATTACCAAAAACCAAAGCTAAGCCAGTAGAGGATGCTCTGCAAAAGACTGTCAAAGTCTGGTCTGCGGGCGTAGAGGTGGCGCTTGGTGAATTCGATAAGCTTGATCACTTGCCAAATCGTATTTTGCTCTGTGGCGGCGGCTCGAGTCTTGATATGTTGATGGACAGCCTGAACGGTTCTGCGTGGTATAAGGGGCTACCCTTTACGCGCAAGCCGATTGTACAGCACATCCACCCGGAAGAAGTCGTAGGTATTGTTGACAAAACCGGTCGGGTCAACGACCATACATTTATCACTGCTATGGGTTTGTTGCGGGTAGGCATGGATACCATGCAATACAGTGGCAATAGCTCGGAAGGAATTAAGGATAAGATTGATAGGATTTTGCGAGTATGAGTACAGTAACTAAAGATGTGCTGTATGTCGATGTCGACGATGAAATAACCAGCTTGATTGACCGCCTCGGTAGCTCAGAGCACAAAGTAGTGGCTTTGGTGCTACCTAAACGCGCGACGGTGCTACAAAGCATTGTCAATATGAAGCTTTTAAAGCGTGCTGCAGATGAAAATAACAAGCATGTAGTGCTTGTAACGAGCGAGGCGGGCTTGATGCCTCTTGCGGGCGCTGTAGGACTCCATGTGGCCGCAACTCCTAATTCAAAGCCGGCTATTCCTCATAAACCAGCCGGCATGAACGTCGACGAAGAAGAGTCTGAGTTAACTGAAGAGGATTTTGATCCAAAAGCGAGCGCAGCCGCACCAATTGGGGCACTTGTCGGCGATGCCGATAAAGAAGAAACTATTCAACTGGATAATGAACCGGAACCTACTCCGGCAGCGGCAGCAGCAGGTAAGGCTGCAAAGCAGAAGGCGTCAAAACCAAAAAAAGGCAAAGACAAGAAGCTAAAAGTACCTGATTTTAACGCCTTCAGAAAGAAGTGGTTGATTGTTGGCGGTGCTTTGGCGCTACTGATACTATTTTGGATTTTCGGTTTTATGATACTGCCAAAAGCTACGGTGGCAGTGAAAACTGATAGTGAAGATGTGAATAAGCGATTAGACGTGACATTTGCGACCAATGCCGCTGGCGTCAACGCTGATAACAACACAGTTCCATCCGTAGTAGAACAGACCCAAAAAGTGGCAAACCAATCCGTAGCGGCAAGCGGACAAGAGAACCGGGGCAACAAAGCAAACGGTGAAGTTACCTTCACGACGAGTAACTTCCAGATTTGTGCTTCGCCTTCGCAAGCTATGATTATTCCGGCTGGCACCGGTATTTCCCGTAATAACCTGACGTATATTACTCAAGATACGGTACGTTTGGGACGCCAAGGTGGCAGTTGTCAGTTAGAGGGTTCGAGTGACATCGTGGCACAGGCCGCAGGAGCAAATTACAACGTAGATAATGGTAAATTCTCTGTTTCAGGCAGCTCAGCAGAAGCCAGCGGCTCAGCGAGCGGGGGTACAGACAACATCGTAAAGTTTGTCACAGCTGGAGATATTGAAAGCGTGAAACAGAAATTAAACGGTCAGACAGATAATTCAGTACAAAGCGAACTAGCTGCAAAACTGGAAGACCGAGACCTATTTGTAATTACGGAAAGCTTTAACGCCGGTACTCCAGAAGTAACTGTCAGCGCCAAGGCGGGCGACCAAGTGGATACCGTCAACGCAACTCAAAAAACAACCTACAGCTTGGTTGGTGTAAAGAAGAAAGACTTAGAGAGCCTGATTACTAAAAAAGTAGAGAAAGATATCGATACTAATAAACAACGTGTATTAAATACCGGCGTGGATAAAGCGGTGTTCAAGCTGCAAAATCAGCAAAATAACTCAGCACAGGTGCAGATGTCTATGGATGTGACTGCATTGGCCGGGCCAAAACTTGACGACGACAAGATCAAAGAGCAGATCGCCGGTAAGAAATCCGGTGAAGTGCGTGATATTTTGAAGAATTACCCCGGTGTGACTGACGTTGAGGTGAAGTTGAGCCCATTCTGGGTACAATCGGTACCAAAGAGCGCAAGCAAAGTAACTATTACCTACGAAAAATAACGGGAGTACAAGTGACGGCGCAAGCAGTATATACGGTTATGGCATTGGATATCGGTGAGCAGCGCACAGGGGTGGCGCTTGCGAACAATGTTGTTCGCATCGCCAGTCCTCTTCAGACGCTCTCTGAGCCGTCCCAGTTGACTGAGGATGTTAAGCGTCTAGTTAACAAACACGACGTAAAGACCATGGTTGTAGGGCTTCCTAGAGGCTTACAGGGGCAAGATACGCCTCAGACGGTGTACGTGCGCCATATCGCAACTCAACTTGAAAAGGAAATAGCAATCCCGGTACACTTTATAGACGAAGCTGCGACGTCGGTAAAAGCCGAAACAGAGTTACAGGCGCGGAAAAAACCGTATGCCAAAGAAGATGTTGATATGTTGGCGGCGACGTATATTTTAGAAGACTTTTTACGCGAACACCCGGAGGAACTTGATGTTTAAGAAGAAGTCCTATGAACTAGGCAGCCGGCGCAGGCGCTGGCCAAAACGCATCGTTATTATATTCGTCGTGGTGGTCATGGCAATTTTGCTTGGTATGGTGGGCGTGCGGCAGTATTACAATGCCAACTTGAAGTCAGTCAGCAGTAGTAGCGAAACAACGGTTATCACGGTTGAAAAAGGCGCTACGGTGGATGAAGTAGCAAAAATGCTCAAAGATAAGAAGCTAATACGGAGTGATTTAGTGTTCCAGCTCTATATTCGTAGCAAAGAGACCACTAACCCATTGATTGCCGGCACCTATAACCTTCAACCGAATTTAAGCACACCGGAGATCGTGTCCATTTTAAGCCGTGGTAAAGTTGCTACTAATTTAGTGACTATACTACCAGGTCAGCGTATTGATCAGATAAGAGAAAGTCTCGTTAACACTGGCTTTAGTAAAGAGGCGGTGGATCGGGCGCTTGATCCGGCGATGTACAAAGATAACCCGGCACTTGTAGATAAGCCAGCTGAAGCCAGTCTTGAGGGCTATCTGTATCCAGAGTCGTTCCAAAGGACCGCCAGTACCAAGCCAGAGGAGATTGTAGCAGCCTCGCTAAAGTTGATGGATGAGCATTTGACCCCTGAAATACGTTCAGCTTTCGCGGCGAAGGGTCTCAGTGTGTATCAAGGTATCACGTTGGCATCTATCGTAGAGCAAGAAGCTTTCAAGCAAAATGATCGTGATCAAGTAGCCCAGGTGTTCTTGACACGCCTACAAAAGGGTATGCCGCTCCAATCTGATCCAACGGCAAAGTACGGTGCTATTCTAGCGGGCCAAGGCCCGTCGCTCACCTATAATTCTCCATATAACACTTACAATGTCAGTGGTTTGCCGCCCACACCTATTAGCAACGTCAGTGCTGGTTCATTAAAAGCGGTGGCCATGCCGGCGGCCACTGATTGGGTCTATTTTGTGGCCGGTGATGATGGTACCGTACACTTCTCTCGCACTATCGAGGAGCACGAGGCTTTGACTAAACAGTACTGCACCAAGCTATGCGGTAATTAACATAAGCATGGAGGGGTTGATCACCAGGCTATTTTTGGTATACTAGAGAACATAACTCAATGGGTTGCTTATCTGTTATTTCCAGATTCCAAAGGGTTATAACTTACTACTGAAACATAACGTATAAATAGCAAGAAAAGGTCGAACTTTCTTGAAAATAGCATTAAGATCCAGTAGTAAGGTGGTGCCAAGTTTATTATTCGCACCGGGAGCTTTGTATTAGTAATACAACCTCACAAGTTATTCGTCATCGTACGGCTGCTCGTCCAGCACGGTTATCTAAAAGACTCACACGCCAATTTACCCGCACCAAACGGGCACGTCGGCGTACCCTTCGCTACAGCCTTATAGCAGGTAATTTTGCTATTCTAGCGGTAGTTGCGTTTGTATTGGCAAGTTCTACGAGCAATGAGCCAACGTATCAAAGTGCTTCAGCTGCGCCAAGTGCAGCTGCTGGTAATGTCGCTGGTCCGCTTGACCAAGTATCTTCGGTCGATGTTGCAGTCAATATTGCTCGCAGCACAGGCCTTACGGAGTCAGTGGCGGTGGTCAACCAATCAGACAGTACCAAGATTATCAATGCTATTGCACCAGCTGATACCGCTGTCGTATCGAAGCCGCAGGTTGTCGCAACCAATACAAAAACCGGCAGCGATATCCAATCATATGTAGTACAGCAAGGTGATACGGTGCCAAGTATTGCCGCAAAATTTAATATCACCTCAGATAGTATTAAGTGGTCCAACGAGCTTCGAAGCGACAACGTAACTCCTGGCACAGAGCTTATTATTCCACCAATTACCGGTATCGTATACACGGTGTTAATCGGCGATACACCGGATAGTATTGCGCAGAAATTCCGTGCCAACAAAGATCAATTGATTGCCTTTAACGACGCTGAAGTTACGGGCTTGAAGCCCGGACAACGTATCGTGGTGCCTAACGGACAGAAAGCTGCAGCCGTGGGCGCAGTTGGTGCAGGTGTAGCAGCCGGCGTAATGGGTAGTCTCGGTAGTTTTTCAGCAACTTACGGATATAACGGCTATGATCCGGGCTGGTGTACATGGTATGCGGCTTCTCGTGTGAGTGTGCCAAATAACTGGGGTAATGCCAATACATGGGATAATCTTGCACGTCTAAGTGGTTGGATAGTCAGTCCAGTGCCACGCATCGGTGCAATTGCTCAAACTGATCGCGGCAGCATGGGGCATGTCGGTATTGTTGAAGACGTACGACAAGCAGCAGACGGCAGCTGGGAGATTAAGTATTCGGATATGAATGGCCTCGCTGGCTTTAACCGTGTTGGTTACAGTGGCTGGGTGCCAGCACTCGGCAAATTCCAAAACTTCATTTACCGTTAATAAATGTACTTCTTCTTACGGGCAACTTCTCTTATACTAGTAACAAATGCATTTTATAGATCGAGTTGAAGTACTTTTGCAGGCTGGCGATGGCGGAAACGGTCTCGTGAGTTTTAGGCGTGAAAAATTTGTCGATAAAGGCGGACCAGATGGCGGAGATGGCGGCAAGGGCGGCGACATTATTTTTCAGGCGAGCCGGAACGAAAATACGTTAGCTGCTTTTCGATTTAAAAAAGAACTCATTGCCAAAAGCGGTGAGCCAGGTGGTAAACGTAAGAAACACGGTAAAAGTGCCGAAAATCTCATAGTGTATGTACCGGTCGGTACGGTTATAACAGATGATACAGGCACTCTATTGGCAGACTTGTCGGCTGACGGCCAGCAAACAGTTATTGCAAAAGGCGGTGGGGGCGGTTTTGGTAATGCACACTTTATCAGTTCGGTCCGCCAGGCTCCGAAAGTAGCTGAAAAAGGCGAACCGGGCGAACGGTTACATGTCAATATGGAGCTAAAATTGATTGCTGACGTCGGTTTAGTCGGGCTACCGAATGCTGGCAAATCTACCCTGCTGAGCGTGATAAGTAACGCTCGGCCGGAAATTGCTGATTATCCGTTTACAACATTAACCCCTAACCTTGGTGTCGTAGATATTGACTCCGAGACTAGTACGCTATTTGCCGATATTCCGGGTTTGATCGAGGGAGCGGCCGAGGGCAAGGGCTTGGGTGATGAGTTTTTGCGTCATGTAGAACGTACGCTGGTGTTAGTACACGTCATTGATGCGTACCAAGACGATATAGTAAAAACCTATCAGACGATTCAAGAAGAACTCGCAGCATATAAAATTGATCTATCCAGTAAGCCGCAGGTGGTAGCACTTAATAAAACTGAAGGGCTTGATGAAGATATTATTGCCGATCTTATAGCGCAACTAAGAAAGGTTGTGCCGAAAGACGTAAAAATATTCCCTATCTCAGCACAGGCACATAAGGGTACCAAAGAATTATTATTCACCGTTAAGGACATATTATTAGCTGAACGACGCAAGCAGCTCGAAGAGTCTATAGAGGAAACTGATGAAGAGTTGCCGGTATTGACGCTCGTGGATGACGATGACGCCTGGAGTGTCACCAAAGAAGAAGGTGTATACGTGGTGAAGGGCCAACGGATTGAACGGTTTGCGATACGGACTGATTTTGATAATCCGTATGGTGTGGCTCGCCTTAAAGACATCATGAAAAAGACAGGCATTTTGCACGAATTACTGAGACAAGGTATAGAGGCTGGTGACCGCGTAGTGATTGCTGATAAAGGCGAGTTTACATTCTAGTATTTGGGTTATTAAAACTTTCTTAAAAACCATAAGCACTATATAACTTGAAACTTGTCAAGCAAAAGCGGATAATAAAAGTATGTCCGCAGAACGAATACCCATGGATGATGGAAATGGAGATGACCTTGAAGCAAGGTTCCATGCTGAGTATGCGCGTGCACAAGAAGAGCATGAATTTGAAAGAGCCAATGCCCGACGTGTCATTGCATTGATGGAGGAACAGCATATACCAATGGATTATTTTAAGGTTCAGATGGAGCTGAGACCTTTTGGTAAAGAAACGTTTTCTACAATCGCACGGGATATGGCCCAGGGTATTGAGGATCCAAGTGATGAGCCGATGATAAGAATTGTCAGGAGGGCAAATTGGTTGCAGCGGATTGCAGGTACACTGCCGCAGAACGCAACAGAAAAGAAAATGTTTGATGAAGATAGCGTATCACCCGGCAGAATACGTGAACCATACACTTCAAAGATTGATGTACAAATTGATATCGTAAAAGATCCTCATTTAAGTAAAGACTGGAAAGGTGCACTGGTTACCGTTATTGATACGTTAACTCCAGGCATCTCATTAGATGACTTTACTCCTGACGAACAGAAGCAGATCATCCATGACGGGGACATGCGTAATATGAATCGCGAACTTGCCCGCATTTATGAAAAATATGCCAGAAAAGCGCTAAGAGAAAGACTTAAAGAATATGCTGGGCATGAAGACTTTGCAGGCGCTGTAACGGGCTTCGCGACGGCACTTGCCTATCAATATGTTCCAGAAGATTTGCGGGATGAGGATGCGGTGCGAGACCGACTCACATTTGCCAGATATCACCTATCCAATATGGGACTTACGGAAACTGATCCGGCAGTACAGAAAGCCCTAGAAGAAGCTAAGCGGGTGCTTAAGGAATTGTAAACTTTCAATATGCTACACTGCATAGATGGCAGCGCAAACTTTCTTTTTTTATGATCTTGAAACGTCTGGGGTGAATCCACGATCAGCTCGAATTATGCAATTTGCCGGTCAACGAACATCACTGGATTTACAGCCGATCGGTGAGCCCGTAAATGTTCTCATAAAGCTTCCACCTGATACGGTGCCCGAGCCTGATGCCATTATGGTAACCGGAATCACGCCACAGCAAACAATGCAAGATGGCATTACTGAGGCTGAATTTTTACAGCTGTTTTATAAAGAAGTTGCGACACCTGGTACAATTTTTCTTGGCTTCAATACCGTGCGGTTTGATGATGAGTTTATGCGCTTTTTGATGTACCGCAATTTCTATGATCCCTATGAATGGCAGTGGAAAGATGGCCGTTCGCGCTGGGATCTTTTAGATGTCGTACGGATGACTCGGGCTCTCAGGCCTGACGGCATCAAGTGGCCGGTTGACAGTAGCGGTAAACCGACAAATAGGCTGGAGTTACTGACGGCTATGAACGGGCTTGACCATATTGACGCTCACGATGCCTTGTCTGACGTAAAGGCCACGATTGCACTGGCGCAATTACTGCGTAAAAAACAGCCGAAGTTGTTTGAGTATCTGCTCGATATGCGCGACAAGAAAAAGGCTGCGGCTTTGGTAATGGAAGGTAAACCGTTCGTGTACAGTAGCGGTAAATATTCGAGTGATTATGAAAAGACAGCTATAGTACAACTCATTGCGTCACATCCAACAAAGCAAAATGCCTATGTGTATGATTTGCGTTATGATCCTGCGCAATACAAAGACTATACCCCTGAGCAATTAGTAGAAGCATGGCGCTGGAAAAAAGACAGCACCGAACCGAGATTACCGGTAAAGGCCATACGCTTTAATACCTGCCCGGCAATCGCACCATTGAGTGTATTGGATAAAAAGAGCCAAGAACGCCTCAAAATCAACATGGATGAAGTAAAGACGCATATCCAAACGCTTACCAGTATGAAAGACTGGCCTGAGAAATTATTGAAGGCTGTAGAAATTTTAGACGAAGCACAGCAAGCCAGCTTTCTGAGTGACCAAACTGTCGTAGATGCGCAGCTGTATGACGGGTTTTTTGATGACCATGACCGGAGTCTTGAAAATGCCTTTAGGGCGGCTTCGCCGGATGAGCTCACCGGGTTTATCGATGAATTTCACGACTTGCGGTTACAGGCACTTGTGCCACTCTATAAAGCGCGTAATTTCCCAGATAGTTTACAGGATGATGAGCGGGCTGCTTGGGAAAAACATATACAGCAGAGTCTCATGCAAGGCGGCACTTCGTCCAAGTTAGCTAAGTATTTCAAACGTCTTGAGCAGCTGGCGGATGATCCGCGGCTTACACAAAATAAACGATATTTACTTGAAGAACTGCAGCTTTACGGACAGAGTATTATGCCTGTATCTGACGAGTACGGGTCTGCTGCATAATTACGGCGGTCACAAGCAGGATCGTCATGAGTTTGTGACGATGAGCAACGATGCCGAAGGCCCAAGTAGCAATTGCGCACACGAACAATAGCCATAGGGCGAAGGTAATTTGAATATTAGTCCCGGGAATCAACCCGAGTACAAGCAGTTCTTGCATGTGCGGCTCCTGTTTTGTGTGTTAAAGAATGATTAGTTGAACCGCATTATAGACGTGTAGAAATTAAATTGCAATTAAATCAATAATATTTTATAGATGCTTATGCTTAAAGATGATGAATTAGGGTAGATGCCACGGTTTTTTCAATTCATCCAGAGCAAATTGAATGAGATTTTTAAGAAATTGAACCAGCCAGTCACGAACTTTTTCAGCAAAAGCGAATTCAGTAGCTAAAATAGCAAAGCCTAGGAAAATTGCCGCCCATCCTGGTCCAGGCAGAGCCAGCATCGCAATTCCAGTAATAACTACTGCGAATCCTATAATAAAAATGAGAGGCTTACGTATGGCTTTGGGAACCCGGTACCACTTTTGTTTTATGCTTTCCATGTTGTGTAATTATACCTTTTCCTTGACGTAATATATATTGCTTACGATAATACTCATTAAGAGTAGGGGTACTCGGGAAAAGCAGGAGGGGTTATGGCACGCAAGAATCACCGTATACGAAGTGATCTTATTTCTAATAGAGAAAATCAAGCTACGTATAGACGACGAGTGCAGCGGGAGGCGTTTGGAATATATCGTCCTCTTACAGAGGCCTCAGCCATACTGTTGCAAGGAGTATTGGGGCAGGCACACACAGATATCTCAGCCTATTTAAAAGGAGTTTATAAGCGTAACCCGCCAAAAATAAAAATGCAGGATGAGCTAGGTGTTACTTTTGTGGCCCGGACTATGGTCAGAAAGTCTTTGGCTCTTGGTTTATTACAGAGAGGTTTTGAGCTTGGTCGAATGACCCAGAAAATAGAGAATCATGCAGCTCTTCAGGCTGCGGATTTAGAAGTGCCGCTTCATCACCTGGATTGGTTCGGTGCAAGAAGCAGGCGTTTGGTGGGTTGTTTTGGGGAGTCTGAAGGGCTCGACGAGTTGACAGAACAAGGTTTGGCAGTTCAGGGAGTTCTGAGCCAAGTGCGTGGCACAGGTATTAAGGTACATACTCCACCAGACCATGTAAGTATGCTGAGGCGGATTGGAGGAGGTTCGGAATTAAGCCATCGGGCAAGAAGTGAAGTTGAGTATATCGTCCGGGAACATCTAGAGACTGCTGGTGTAGAATCGGTGACACTGGGCGAGCTTGTGGTGGGGGATAGCTACACTAAATCACATACCACGTAGAAAAAAATACAATTTTCAGGTATAATAAACTCCGTTTTATGAGTGAGAAAATCGTAGTCAAGGGGGCGCGCGAGCACAACCTCAAAAATATTAGTGTGGAATTACCACGGAATAAGCTGGTAGTAATTACTGGTTTGTCTGGTTCTGGTAAGTCCAGCTTAGCGTTTGACACGATTTATGCTGAAGGACAGCGGCGGTATGTTGAAAGTCTCAGTAGCTACGCCCGCCAATTCCTGGGCCTTATGGAGAAGCCTGACGTTGATCAAATCGATGGGCTTTCTCCGGCAATTAGTATCGACCAAAAATCTACTAGTCGAAACCCTCGCAGTACTGTAGCAACGGTGACTGAAATCTATGATTATTTACGTCTTTTATTCGCACGGATTGGTATTCCCCATTGTCCGGTATGCGGCCGCGCCGTAGCACGCCAAACCACACAGGCGATTGTTGATCAAACTACTGCGCTGCCTGACGGTGCTCGGTTAATGATTTTAGCTCCGGTTGTGACCGATAAAAAGGGCGCTTTTGAACATATTCCTGAGCAATATAGCCGTGCAGGCTTTGCGCGTGCGCAAGTAGACGGTGTAATTTATGCGTTAGATGAGTTTCCAACGCTTGATAAAAAATATAAGCATACCATTAATATCGTGGTAGACCGCCTGACCAATGATGAGTCTAACCGAAGCCGTTTGGCACAGAGTGTCGAGCAGGCTTTAGAAGTCGGCGATGAACGTATGCGGGTGGTGAATGCCGATACTAATGAAGAATTTGAATACTCATTAGCCTATGCCTGCCCCGAGCATCCTGAGGTAGCAATACCGGAGTTAGAGCCACGTACCTTTAGCTTTAACAGTCCGCATGGCGCGTGTCCGGTGTGTACTGGTCTCGGTTCACGCTTGGAAGTAGATCCGGAACTAGTGATTCCGAATGGCCGGCTAACTATCGCAGAAGGGGCTATCCGCCCATTCAACCGCATTAATACCGATGCCTGGTATATGAAAAAAATCCAAGCCGTCGCTGATCGGTATGGCTTCAGCATTCACGAACCTACAGCTAACTTAAGTAAGGAAAATCTCGACCGTATCCTATACGGCACAGGCAATGAGAAGTATAGGGTGAGTCTAGGCAGCGGCCGCATGTTTGATACCACCTACGAAGGTGTCATCCCAAACCTTGAACGTCGGCATAAAGAGACTGAAAGCGAATTTATGCGTAAAGATATCGAACGCTTTATGCAGGAGAGAGATTGCTATAAGTGTAAAGGCTTACGCTTACGTCCGGAAGTATTAGCAATTACCGTGCACGAAAAATCAATCATGGACATTAGTGATATGTCGATTGATGATGCGCTTGGTTGGTTTAATGAGGTTCATTTGAGCGACCAGGAAAAACATATTGCCCACCAAATTTTGAAAGAAATCTGTGCCCGTCTAAGCTTCTTACAGGATGTGGGTTTGAATTACTTAACCCTCCTTCGCAGTGCGAATACACTCTCTGGTGGTGAAGCACAACGTATTCGTTTGGCTACCCAAATCGGTTCTGGTCTGCAGGGCGTATTGTACGTATTGGACGAGCCAAGTATCGGCTTACACCAGCGTGATAATGAGCGGCTTATTAAGACACTCAAGCATTTGCGTGATCTTGGAAATACGGTAATTGTTGTTGAGCACGATGAAGATACCATCCGTACGGCAGATTATTTATTGGATATCGGCCCTGGTGCCGGTGTGCATGGCGGTCATGTTGTAGCACACGGAACGCCAGATGAAGTTGCGAAGAATCCAAAAAGCATTACAGGACAGTATCTAAATGGTACAACTGCTATAGACACACCGAAAAAACGCCGTCCAGGCAATGGTAAAAATATTACGATCAAAGGTGCGCGCGAACATAATCTTGAAGGTGTTGACGTAGACATTCCTTTAGGGAAGTTAGTAGTAGTGAGTGGGGTGAGCGGCTCTGGTAAGTCAAGCCTTGTAAATGATATCTTAGCCAAAGAATTACAAGCACGGTTACACCGGGCAAACACAGTTCCAGGCAAACACGATGATATTGAAGGAATCAAAGAACTCGATAAAGCAATCGTCATCGATCAGTCACCAATTGGGCGTACACCACGTTCGAACCCAGCAACCTATACAGGGCTTTTTACGCCGATTCGCGAATTATTCGCAAATACTCCAGAAGCAAAACTTCGTGGCTATGGTCCGGGACGATTCAGTTTTAATGTGAAGGGTGGTCGCTGCGAGAACTGTGCGGGTGATGGCATTATTAAAATTGAAATGCATTTCTTGCCTGACGTATACGTACCATGCGAGGTCTGTCATGGTAAGCGCTATAACCGCGAAGCATTGGAAATTCACTATAAAGGCAAAACTATTAGTGACGTGCTGGAGATGACCTGTGAGCAGGGCTTGGAGTTTTTTGCGAACATCCCGGCAATTTCACGCAAACTACAAACTATGGTAGATGTGGGCCTAGGCTACATTACGCTTGGACAGCCCGCGACACAGTTATCTGGCGGTGAAGCACAACGTGTAAAACTTGCTACTGAACTATCTCGTCGTGCAACCGGACGAACGCTATATATTCTCGATGAACCGACAACCGGTCTGCATATGGCTGACGTCGATAAGTTACTACAGGTACTTCATGCGTTAGTGGATAGCGGTAACAGTATGGTAATTATTGAACACAACTTAGATGTTATTAAGTCGGCCGACTACATTATCGATATGGGTCCAGAGGGCGGTAGTGGCGGCGGCCGGGTAATTGCAACCGGTACACCCGAACAAGTTGCCAAAGTTCCCGAAAGCTATACCGGCCAATTCCTTAAGAAAATGCTCTAAGCACGATTTTTTACATGAATCTGTAATCTGCTTGTGCTTGCTATTTGTGCAAAAATTAACTTATTCTTAATTTAATAATAAGTTAAGATTGCGCTATGGCTACTAAGAATAAATTATGGACACCGTCTCATGGAGATATAGAACGGGCTGAACAAGCCTACCTTCGCTATGCGACGGGTGTAGTTATGCTTCATGATCCTGAGCACGCAATATCTCTTGCATTATTAGATAGGCCGCCAAAAGACCCCCATGCCCAGCGCTTTATGGAGAAGCTCCCTGAACAGCGTGACCCAGAAGTACTCGTAGCTGGTGCAGAAAGATTAATGTGGCGCGGACTCAGAGAAGTCGTTAGGAATTTGAATCCCCCTGATGTACGTCGGCGGTTAATTGATACGAGCAGCAGGTATATACCCACACGCCCCATTCTTGAAAGCTTGGTTGATGTAGTTACAAATCCTGACATAGATTCAGATATTACTGATGAGCTCTTTACGCTTGATACCTCTCTTCCGGATCCAGAGGTAGCGCCAATGCCTCTTTTAGATGAACGTATTTATAGGTGTGTAGCCTTAAGCTCGCCACTACGGGTTAGGACGGTAGAGCTACTAGGTGATTTTGCAGTTGACCCCGAATTAGAAGATATTGTCACCGAAGGACGTCGCATATCTAATGGCAGGATTAACGGAGAACGGGCAAGAATGTTCGTTGCGCCGGTTGAAGAAGATTTATCGCCGAAAATTTCGTAACTTTGCCGTGATCATATCCCGGGATTTTTTATCACGGACAATATGCCAGATAGCAGGTAGGATTGCCAGTACCATGACACCAAGAATGGCGAACTCGAGGTAGTCCCCAATATTTGGGATCTTACTACCAACCCAATAACCTAATAACGTGACGCTGGTGCTCCAGATGATTGCGCCGACGACGTTGTAGATAAAAAATCTGCCGCGAGGCATTTTACCAATACCAGCTACCATTGGCGCAAAAGTGCGGACAATTGGTACGAAGCGAGCAAGAATAATGGTTTTGCCGCCATGCTTATCATAAAAAGCTTGGGCCTGCTCAACATACTCGTGTCGGAACAATATGCCGTCTTTCTTGTGAAACAAGCGTTTGCCGGAATATTGGCCAATAGTATACCCGACGTTGTCACCGACGATTGCTGCAATAGCGATTGCGATAATGGTCATTTCAATGGAGAGTGTGCCTTGGGCGGCCAAGACACCGGCGGCAATCAAGAGAGTGTCACCTGGTAGAAAGAATCCAACAAGTAAGCCTGATTCGGCAAAAACGATTAAAGCAATTAATATAAGGCCACCCTGCGCAATTGCGTCGGGGCTAATGCCAAGCATTGCAAACGTTTCAAACATCTCTATAAGCTTACTCGCTTTCAGTGAAAGCGTCTATGTTTTTGTTACAATAGAGGTGTGGGATGTTAATTAAAACCTGAAATTTTCAGGTAGAGAGGGGAACGCATGTCACAAGAAACAATTAGTATTACACTCGCTCCACGAGAAGTCGTGGGCAAAGGACTTAATAAATTACGTCGTGAAGGCAACGTGCCGGCGGTTATCCATGACCATGGCAAGCCATCAATTGTAGTGGTTGGTCCACATCTAGATATTTTGAAAACCTATCAAAAAGCTGGTAAGAATCACCCGATTGAAGTGAAGGTAGACAGTAGAACTTACACTACACTTATTAAAGACATAACACTGCATCCAAAGAATCAGCTGATCACCCATGTGGTGTTTAATGCAGTCCGTGCCAATGAAAAAGTTACCGCTGAGGTGCCTGTACATAGTAAATTAGCCGAAGAAAATAAATCGACTACAGCTGAACGTGCCGGTTTAATTGTGCTCCATAATGCAGAAACCGTGGAGGTTGAGGCGCTGCCAAAAGATTTACCAACCGTATTAGAATTTGATGGTGAGAAACTTGTAGAAGTTGGTGATAACGCAACAGTTGCTGATCTTGTGGTACCGAAAGGTGTTACAGTAAAAACAGATGAAAATACCACCCTTGCAACTGTCTTTGAGCCAAGTGCATTAGCTGCAGCGAATGATGCAGCTGGTGGTGATGCAGAGCCAGGCGACGAAGAAAATGTCGAGGCCGAGCACGAAAGCACCGCTGAGGAAGATACCCAAGAAGATGAACAGCGTCCAGGTGGTAAAAAAGAATTCGAAGACAAAGAACAAGGCCACAACCCTACCAAGCAGTAAAGTGTAAAAGAAAGAGCTGTTTACTATGCCTTCATCTGAAAAAGTTTTTGCTGGAGCAGCCGAGAGATTCGCTGAATACGCGCATGATGTTAGAGGTCACGTTCGGTACGAGGTGACCCATCGAAATTTGCAAGAGCTTGTACATGGAGAATCTCTAAGGATAGCGGATATTGGAGGGGGTGCGGCAATTGATGCGGTGTGGCTTGCAAACCTGGGTCACCAGGTGCTGCTGGTAGAACCTGAAGAAGGGCAACAAGCAAAAGCCCGAAAAAGGATCGATGAAAATGGATTAGCCGATGTAGTGAAGGTAATAGAAGGCACAACAGCTGATATTCCCAGTGATCAGGTAGGAGAGTTTGATTTGGTATTGTCTCATGGAGTAGCGATGTACACACCCGATCCGAAAGTGTTCATTGAAGAACTTGTTCGTTTAACAAAGCCAGGAGGCCACATATCATTGTTGGAAAAAGGCTATCATGGGGCGCTTGCGAGACTTTTTCAGCAAAATGCTTCAGTCGAAACGATTCAGAAGTTTCAAGCCCATAAGCCTGTAGGCAATAATGTAGGCAAGGAAAGAAAGGCCTTCCTACCAGAAGAATTAGAGTCGTTGCTGCAGCAAGCTGGTGCCAAAGTTTTACGATGGAGTGGGGTAAGAGTATTCTCTGACCAGGATGATAGACGTACTAATATGGTGAACCCAGAGGTCTTAGAAATGCTTGTTGCAGCTGAATATGAACAGGGAAAAAATCCCGGCATCCGAGCATTGGGACAGATGCTTCATTTCATAGCGCGGAAGTCAGCGTAGCTTACTCTTCGATAAATTCGCCGGATTGGTGTGACCACAGTTTGGCGTACGTACCATTTTGCTTTAGCAATTCTTTATGCGGACCTTGCTCGATGATTGTGCCATTATCCAGAACGAGAATGCGGTCCATTTTTGGATAGTGCTCAGGCGGTGGGCAATAACAATTGTCGTTTTGCCTTCCATGAGTTTCCAAAGTGCGTCCTGGATAAGTACTTCACTTTCGCTATCCAGTGCGGAGGTTGCCTCATCGAGTACTAAAAATTCGATAGTAATTAGTTAGTGTTTTTTGCTGACTACTCACGCTGTAGCCTTGGTACAAATTCGAAAGCAAGAGGCTAATAGCCTGTAAGGGCGTTTGTGTTATGTCGCTTGGTAAAAAATACTGTCATATACACCCTCTCTGTCACTTTTGTAATAATGACATCAATCGTACCACTGATGTCAAGCGATTTTTAAATTGCTACAATGGGTATATATGGAAGAAGCAATGAAGCAGTCAAAGACCCTTCTTGATAGAGCCTATTTCGTAGGTGTAGCTGTAAAAGGATTCGACGGGCTGATTGAATTACTGGCTGGGTTAACGCTACTGTTTGCTCCGAGCTTGGCGCATAGCGTGCTTCAGCATGTCTTGCATGAATCACAGCATCACCATGGACTGGTTGCCCAGTGGCTGACACGATACGTTGGTCAATTGGACGCTGAGCTTGCCAAGAGCGGCCTTGTGGTCGTGATTGCGTTTTTACTGACCCACGGTATTGTAAAACTCGTGTTGGTGTATTGTTTACTCAAAGAAATTTTATGGGCTTACCCCTATGCGTTAGTCATTTTGGGTGCTTTTTTGATCTACCAGGCGTATATTCTCGTCCGAAACCCTACGCTCGGCATAGCGTTCTTGGTAGTCCTTGATGCGATTATTATCGGGTTGGTATGGCGTGAGTATAAGGTACTGCAAGCCCAAAAGTGATATAATAGCCTCTTGATATGAATAAGGTGATTCTATACTACAAATTTGTGCCGGTGTCTGATCCGGAAATGACCATGCGCTGGCAAAAAGAGCTGTGTAACCGGCTTGGACTCAAAGGTCGCATTATCGTGAGCAAACACGGAATTAATGGCACGCTCGGTGGCCATATTGAAAATCTACGCGAATACAAGCGTGAGATGAACCGCTCGGTTGTTTTCAAAGGCATCATGTACAAATGGAGCGACGGCACGGGTAGTGATTTCCCGCGCTTGAGTGTGAAAGTAAAGCCAGAGCTCGTTGCTTTTGATACGCCAGATGAAATTAAAGTCGATGAAAAAGGTGTTATTGGTGGCGGCAAACACTTGAAGCCAGAAGCGTTGCATAAACTTATGGAAGAACGCGGTGATGATGTAGTATTTTTTGATGGCCGGAACGCCTACGAAGCGGCAGTCGGTAGATTTAAAGGTGCCGTAGTGCCTGATACAAAAACCACCCGTGATTTTGTGACAGAACTTGAGAGTGACAAATATGAGGACATTAAAGACAAGCCGGTAGTTACCTATTGTACAGGTGGAATTCGCTGCGAAGCATTAAGCGTTTTAATGAAAAACCGCGGCTTTAAAGAAGTCTACCAAATTGATGGTGGGATTGTGAAATACGGTGAAAAATATGGTGATGAGGGGCTGTGGGAAGGTTCGTTGTATATTTTTGATGACCGTATGAGTCATCGTTTTTCAGATACATCCAAAGATATTGGCGAATGTGTACACTGTAAAGGTAAAACCAGTAATTACGAAAACTGCGCTAATGTATCATGTAACCGCTTAGTACTTATTTGTGATACTTGTAAAGAAGACAAAGAACTTCTCTATCATACTGATGAATGCCGTGAGGAAAGGAAAGTTAGTACCCCAGCTTAATGAAGAATTTTTATAACGTTCTTGTGAATACACTTATTGCCAATGTGACGACGAGTTATCTTTGGTTCGCATTGACGTTCTGGGTGTATTTGGAGACAAAGTCGGTGCTTGCTACGGCGATTATCGGCGGTTCATATATGCTGCTTGTAGCTATTTTTAGTATTATCTTCGGCACTATCGTTGACCATAATAAGAAAAAGAAAGTGATGCTGTTTTCAAGCATATTTACGCTTGCTGCATTTGCGCTAGCTGGTGTTATCTATGTTATTTCTTCCAAAGCAGCACTTGTTGATTGGACGAGTCCACTCTTTTGGATATTTACAAGTGTCATTCTCATTGGTGCGGTAGTAGAAAATATGCGTAATATCGCGCTGTCTACGACAGTGACAATTTTAGTGCCAAAAGAGATCCGAGATAAGGCCAACGGGATGGTTGGTACGGTGCAGGGCGTAGCGTTTATGGTGACGTCGGTGTTTAGTGGTTTGTCGGTAGGGCTACTTGGTATGGGTTGGACATTGGGTATTGCAATTATACTGACGGCATTAGCGCTTATTCACTTAAGTTTTGTCAGTATTCCTGAAGAAGATATCGTGCATGATCCCGAGCTCGCAAATAAAAAAGTAGACCTAAAAGGCAGTATTGCGGCTATCAAAGCAGTGCCCGGGTTGGGGTGGCTAATCTTCTTTACGACGTTCAATAACCTAGTAGGCGGCGTTTTTATGGCGCTCATGGATCCATATGGCCTGACACTCTTTTCGGTAGAGACATGGGGTATCGTACTTGGTATAACCAGCACCGGCTTTATTATTGGCGGAGCATTAGTAGCAAAATTTGGGTTGGGTAAAAATCCATTACGTACCATATTGTATGTCAATATTGGCGTGGCGCTTCTTGGTATGACCTTTACCATACGTGAATATTGGTGGTTATATGCGGTAGGAATGTTGCTCTTTATGGCACTTATGCCCATGGTAGAGGCGGGTGAGCAAACGATTATCCAGCGCGTGGTGCCGCTGAAGCGACAGGGTCGTGTCTTTGGGTTTGCGCAAAGTATTGAGTCAGCCTCCACGCCGATCAGTGCATTTTTAATTGGTCCACTTGCCGAATTTTTGATCCTACCTTATATGGAAACTTCAGCGGGTAAAAATACATTTGGTTGGCTGCTTGGTGATGGTGATGCTCGTGGTATTGCGCTCGTATTCGTAATAGCAAGCCTCATTATGTTATTGGTGGTACTGCTTGCATTTACGACGAGGGCATACAGAAACTTATCTGCGGGATATGCACAGTCATGAGATATGTAGCACTACTTCGTGGGGTTAACGTAGGTGGTAAAAGTTTAGTGAAGATGGCTGATTTAAAAGTGGCTATTGAAGCGGCAGGATTTACCGATGTTTCAACGTACATAAATAGTGGTAATGTATTATTTTCATCAAACGAAACCGATAAACTAAAACTAGCAAGTAACATCACAAAAGTGATTGATAAAACATTCAATTTGGATGTAAAAACTGTGGTATTTTCTGCGAACGATATGAAAAACATTATCGATAATATGCCAAAAAACTGGGGAAGTGATTCTGGCTGGAAGTACAATACGCTTTTTCTGATTCCACCCTATGATATTACTAAAATACTGGAAGAAATCGGTGAGCTAAAACCGGATATTGAAGTTTTACAAAAAGGTGAAGGTGCATTGTACCAAGCTGTAGAATTTAAAAAGTTTGGCCGTACAAGAACAGGAAAACTTGCGGGGATGCAGTGTTATCAACAGATGACCGTTCGCAACTACAATACAACCATGAAGCTTTCTGAATTGCTACAGCACACATAAAGAACATCTAGAAAATGCTCATACTAGCATAGCGCATAGGAAGACATTATAATGATGCCACAATGAATGAAGCTTTAATAACTCCTGATCAAAATAAAGAGATACACGGACTTCTTGAGAGACTAGCGCACGTTCGTCACCAGGAATCCGAATCGGGTCTCATGCGGGTTGCCACCTATGATCCAGACTTACCTTATCATGACTTAAATATTGACCTGCACCCCGCTACCAATGAGCTGAATTCAGAGGCGCTAAAGCATATGGCCGAACTCTTATTACATAATTTCGATAGAACGAAGTATGAGCCCGGTACACTCGATACATTTACGCGGATGCGTGATGCCTTAAAGCCCCAACTTACTCCAGTAAAACCACGCCTTGAAGCAGATAGTAAATTGATGATTGTTACGGCACATCAAACACGGTTTGAGCCTGCTGTCGGGGCATTTCTAGTGCAGGCAGCACTTGCGGAAACTCCCGAAGAACATGATGCACTCCGTCATCGTACGAGCATAATGATCTCGCGGTATCTCGAATCTTTTGAGGTGAATATAGGTATGTTGTCTGGAGGCGAAGATAAGTACGAAAACTTAGTAAAAATAGCATGCGAAATTGGTGCCATAGTGCTCACCTTTCCTGATAGCGTAAACATGCGCAAGCTCTCTGGGATAGATCCAGCGTTTCAGAGGAATAGAAATGCAGGTCCCATACAAAAAATAAAGGAATTACCTCCAGGAAGTATTTGCGTTAACGCAGCAACTGGTACCATGGAGCAGCTTCAGAATGGCGTATATCCGATGTCCGAGGTGAAGAAGGGGACACGGAGAGTATGTAAAGATGGGTGGGATGTCGTATTTTTAGCAAATGCCTTGGATATTGATGAGCCGTTTTCTGTAGCCAGTAAACTTATACCCGCAGGGGAAGTGACGGATGAAGTGATGCACGGCGGTATGACTTGGATAGCTCAGACTTTGTCAGAACGTGGTGTGCCGGCGACGTATGCGAAGCCAGATATTTTGGCTGCACAGGCTATAATAGAAGGGTGAGTGAGAAACTTGAGAAAAAGTTAAAAGAATTGCCGACTTCGCCAGGTGTGTATTTCCATAAAGACGCCTCGGGCAAGATTATTTATGTAGGGAAGGCCGCGGTTTTAAGAAACCGTGTTCGACAGTATTTCCAAAAATCCCGAAATCGTGATCCAAAAACCGAAGCATTAGTGGCCGAGATTGCCGATACAGATTGGATGGTAGTGGAGAGCGAGATGGAAGCTTTGTTTTTAGAAGCTGAAATGATTCGCCGTTACATGCCGCAGTATAATATCTTGCTTCGTGACGATAAATCCATGACGTATATCCGGATAGATTACGATAGCGATTACCCGACGGTCAGTACTACGCGTCGGCCACTTGATGATGGCGCCAGGTATTTTGGACCATATTTAAGTACCATGAGCGTGCGGCAAGCTTTAAAGTTATTGCGACGTATCTTCCCCTATGCCACCAAACGTACGCCGAACCAAAAACGAGCTACGTTGTACTATCACCTGAAATTGGATCCCGGACTTGAAGAAGGCAAGACCAGTCTTGAAGATTACCGGGCAAATCTACGGAAACTTATAGCAGTCATTCAAGGTAAGCGAACCAGTGTCCTTAAAGAAATTGAACGGGACATGAAGCAAGCTGCTAAGGCAGCAGATTTTGAACAAGCTGCAAAGCTTCGTAATCAGCTGTTCGCGCTCCAGAATCTTAATAAGCAAGTTATCTTCAGTGATAAAGAGTTCTTAGATATCAGCAAAGACCATGCCTTAAATGAACTGGTTGATTTGTTGACCTTGTCCAGTTTCCCAAAACGTATTGAAGGGTATGACATCTCACATATGCAAGGTACTGACGTAGTGGCCAGTATGGTGGTATTTACAAATGGAGTAAGTAATAAGGGTGAATACCGTAAGTTTAAAACTAAAAAGAATCATAACAACGATTTCTATAACATGAATGAAACACTTAAGCGTCGGCTGAGTGAAAAGAATGTGAAGGCGTGGGGTAAGCCTAGTCTGGTGTTAATTGATGGCGGCAAAGGACAGCTTGACGCCGCGATTCAAGCGCGTGATGAGCAGAACTGCGAAAAAATCCCTCTCATTGGACTGGCTAAACGCGAGGAACAAATTGTTATTGCCAAGAATCGTTCAAACGTCAGGCTTAATACAGATTATCTCCATAAGCTCGGTGGTTTCATGACCGAGAGTGATGACTTCATCTTAGTAAATGTGCCGCACAATACAAATTTAGTGAAACTGTTGCAACGAATTCGTGATGAATCACATCGATTTGCAGTGTCCTATCACTCGGTCTTAAAAGGAAAGCGCCAAACAGCCAGTATGCTTGATGACATCCCAACGATTGGTCCAGCAACGCGTAAAAAACTCATTAAAACATTCGGAAGTGTCCGTGGTGTAATGCAGGCTCGTGATTGGGAATTGGAAAAAGTAATTGGCGAGAAGAAGACTATAATACTCAAGCAATACCTTCGTCCTATGAAAAAAGAACAAAAACAAACTGATGATATAACCACACTATAATTTGTTATACTGACAAACTAACCTAGATACATAATATGAACGCAACTATTGAAATTGAAGAAAAAACTTTTGGTAATAAACACCTCTTTCGTGACGTGAAATTTTCGCTGCAAGATGGAGAGAAGGTAGGGTTTATTGGTCGTAATGGCGAAGGTAAAACGACCCTGTTTAGAATCTTGAATGGCGATGATACTGACTTTCAGGGTGCAATTACACTCAGTCGCGGTACAGTCATGATTGCAACCCGCCAAGAGCACCATGGATTTGAATCCATGACTGCCATGGAGTATATACTGCAAGATTTGCCGGAGTATTCGCGGCTCAAGCACATTATGGATACGTATCCGGCTGAAATGGGTGACAACATCCGTAAAATTTATGAATACAGTGAAGCTTTGGAGAGATTCGATCATCTTGGATATTACAATATTGAGGCAGAAGTAGTTCAGGTGCTTGAAAGCTTTCAACTGGGTGATAAAGCAGACGCCTTGTTGAGTGAGCTATCTGGCGGACAAAAACGCCTGATAGAAGTAGCTAAAGTAATGCTTTCTCGTGCTCACATTGCCTTAATAGACGAACCGACGAACCACATGGATTATGTCGCAAAGGATACATTCTTACAGTGGATGCAGTCAGCAAAGGAAACAGTTCTCGTTATTACGCATGATCGGGACGTTTTACAAAAAGTTGACCGTATTATTGAGCTAAAAGATCAGAAGATTATTTCTTTCAAGGGTAATTACGACGCGTATTTAGCGAAGAATGCCAGCAGTACAAGCAACCAGATGAATGAATTTGAGCTAACGCAGCGAAGAATCACTAACTTAAAGGCAAAAGTTATTGAGTACCAGCGGTTTAAAGAAAAGGCACGTGACCCGGGCACTATCCAGAAATTCAAGCGGTTGGAACAACAAGCACGTGAGGAGTTAGCAGCCTTACAACAAATAGATAAACCAACATTTTGGATTGATCGGGAGTCAATGTCGGGGCTTGGGTTAAAGACTGGCGAGCAATATGAAAAATTCAAAGCCAAAAATATTCGTTTACATGGGGCGAAAGCCAGTGAAGGTCACGGGAGGTTACTGATGGATGTATCGAAGGTGAGTCTTGGTTATGATAACCCTTTGTTTCATGATATAACTTTCCAGGTTCGTGAAGGCGAAACTGTGGAGATTCGCGGACGCAACGGTGCTGGAAAAACTACCCTTATTAAGGCGCTCTTAGCCACTGCACAACATAAAACCCTACCATGCAAGGTATTTGCTGGTGACATTGAAGTAAGTCAAAAAATTTCAGTCGGTGTGTATCAGCAGGAAGTCAGCCCTGAGTTATTTGGAAAGACCTTGTATGATGCAATTGAGGCACTATATCTCTCTAGAGATCTACCAATTGGCGAGACCAAGATTCGCCAGCTTATGAGCGATTATTTATTCATGCCGAGCGATAGTGCGTTGCCAGTCGGGCAGCTTAGTGGCGGACAAAAAGCAAGGTTACAATTGATTGCGATGCTGGCAAATAATCCCTCACTGCTTGTGTTGGATGAACCGACAAACCACCTTGATTTACCAAGTATTGAAGAAATGGAGCAGGCGCTCAAGAAATATCGTGGTGCCATTTTGTATGTCTCGCACGATAGCTATTTCCGTCGAGCACTTGGTGGTACGATAGTACAGCTCTCTTTGTAATATAGAGGTATATAATTTATTTTTTATCATTTGTTATACTGAAGGCTTGACTATGACAGAATTATTTACCCAAGAATTTTTTACGCACAACCGCAGACGACTGCGCGAGCTTTTTACAGACAAAGCGCCGATTGTTATTACGGCAAACGGACAATTGCAGCGCAGTGCTGATACGATGTATCCCTTCCAGCAAGATACGAATTTTTGGTACTTAACGGGTATTTCTGATCCGGATGTGATTTTGGTAATCGACCAGGAAAAAGAGTACCTTATTCTGCCTAAGCGCAGTGAGTATCAGAATATTTTTGATGGCCAGACAGATATATCGTCGCTATCACAGCGCTCAGGCATCATAGATATAAAAGAATATACAGAAGGGTGGCACCAGCTTGGAAGCCGTTTGCGGCGCGTAAAGCATGTGGCTACGATTGCGCCTCCGCCCCAATACATTGATGTGTATGGTATGTATACTAATCCAGCCCGATGGGTACTCAGGAGATCTCTTTTGCAGGAAAATGATGCCCTAGAGTTCCTTGATTTACGTGAGCATCTTACGAAAATGCGTATGGTCAAACAGAAGCCGGAAATTGAAGCTATAAGGCGTGCGATTGCCATAACTACCCAAGGACTTACTGAAGTTGCAAATCCAGAAAATCTCAAAAAATATACCTATGAATATGAAGTTGAAGCTGACTTGACGAGAGCTTTCCGATATCAAGGATCAAACCATGCATTTGAGCCGATTATTGCTGGTGGTGAACGGGCCTGTACACTTCATAACATTGGGTCTGAGGGTATATTGTCGGCTGATGAACTTTTGCTGTTCGATGTGGGCGCGGAATACCAGGGCTACGCAGCAGATATTTCCCGGACAGTGAGTATTGGTTCGCCTTCGAAGCGCCAGCATCAAGTTCACGAGGCAGTACAGGAAGTACAGACATATGCATTCTCTTTGCTGCGACCGGGGATTGCGTTGCCAGAATATGAAAAACAAGTCGAACATTTCATGGGTGAAAAACTCCGTGAATTAGATCTTATTAAAAGCATTACGACTGAAGCGGTACGGGCTTTTTATCCACACGCCGCCTCACACCATCTGGGCTTGGATGTACACGATGTTGACGACCACCATCGTCAGCTTGAAGAAAATATGATTATTACTGTTGAGCCAGGCATCTATATCCCGAAAGAGAAAATAGGGGTTCGTATTGAAGATGACGTACGAATTACGGCAAATGGCATAGAAATTTTGTCGGAATCCTTGCCGTCAAAACTACAGTAGCTTACAATTATCATAAAGATTATGGCAGAAAGATATTCCCCGGGGTTACTTTATAGGTTTTTAGTGCGTTGGCTGGTGTGTAGCCTTGGGCTATGGATCGCAGCCGGCCTTCTTGGCGGCGACCGTATTACGTATGATGACCGTGTAGGAGTAATCATTATTGGTGGGCTTATCTTGGCAGTCATAAATGCCATCATTAAGCCCATAGTAGTGATTCTATCCTTGCCAGCAATTTTGTTTACGCTTGGATTATTCATGATTGTTATAAACGGATTGATGGTAATGCTGGTCAGCGCCATTTATGGTCCACTAGAAGTCTCAAGTATTTGGTCTGCTATGCTTGCAGGAGTGATCATCGGACTGGTAAACTATTTGGTAACAGCTATTTTGGAGGACAGATGAGCATTTGGAACTACATAACTATCGGTACGGCAGTATTTTTGGTGTTTTTGATTCTTATACAAACGCGTGGTGCGTCTCTGGGTGCGGGGCTTGGCGGTGGTGCAGAGGTCAACACTACTCGTCGTGGTACTGACAAAACAATTTTCCAGCTTACAATTGTGCTCGTCATGATTTTTGCCGGATCTTTGATATTAGGTATAGTTTTATAAATAATTATCTATGGTAGGCCGAGCCCACAGGTTACGTTTTCGGCGTAAGATGCGGATGCATCGCCGTCAAGTAGAAACTGCTGGTCAACAGACAGACCAGTTTGTCTTTCGCAGACTTGAACGGCTTGTGAATGTTCGGCGGTTTGTGTTTGCTTGGATCGGGCTTGTAGTGATCATTATTGGCTGTTCGGTTATACAAATATCTTCACTCAGCAAATACTATCAGGATTTACGACCTGCTCCTGGAGGAACGTACACCGAAGGTGTCGTAGGTGCATTCACGAACGCTAATCCAGTGTATGCCACGAGTACGGCAGACCGCACAATTGCAAAACTACTCTTTGGCGGACTTTTAAAATACGATGAAAATAACCAGTTGGTTGGAGATCTCGCCGAAAAATGGGCACCAGATGCACGGGGGAGAGTTTATACTGTTACACTGCGGCCGGATTTGAAGTGGAGTGATGGTCGTCCTTTGACTGCCGAGGATGTGTTGTTTACCTATGGAGTTATTCAGAATCCTGACGCAGGTTCACCGCTCTATGCAAGCTGGCAAGGCGTGAAGGTTGAGGCAAAAGATTCCCGGACAATTGTTTTTACTCTTTCTAACGCATTGGCGTCGTTTCCCTATTCTTTAACAAATGGTATTGTGCCGAAGCATAAGCTGGAGGCTGTACCCATGGGTGACATGCGATCAACAAGCTTTAATACCAATCAGCCAGTTGGCTCTGGACCTTTCAGGTGGCAGAATCTGACGGTTGATGGTACGGGCGAAACCCGTGAAGAAAAGATTACACTAGAAGCTAATAATTTGTATTATGCAGGCAAGCCAAAGCTTGATACGTTTATTGTCCGCACATTTCGTACGGAGCCGCAAATTATAGCCCATTATAACAAACATGAATTAAACGGTATGATTGGTATCACAAACCAAGACCAATCTATTTCCGAGCAGATGCAACTTTACAGCTTCCCTCAGACTGCCGCTATGATGACATTCTTTAAGACTACCGAAGGCGTATTATCCGATAAGGCTGTACGTCAGGCATTGGTCCGTGCAACTGACACAAAAGCAATTCGCAACACATTGCCATATGCCGCAAAACCTGTGAACGCACCGCTATTAAAGGGCCAACTTGGCTACGAAAAATCTTTAGCTCAATTTGGATATGATCCCGCGCAAGCCGAAAAACAGCTTACCGATGCAGGTTGGGTGGCGACGCAGCCTGGGCAAATCCGTGAAAAAGAAGGTAAAAAATTAGAGTTTACACTGTATGCTGAAAGCAGCAGAGAAGCTGCACGGACTACTCAGCTTTTGCAGCAACAATGGCGAAAAGTCGGTGTCAACGCGAAAGTTGAGCTTCAAAACAGCAACGATTTCCAGGTGACATTATCTCAACATAGCTATGACGCACTGCTGAGAGGCATTTCTATCGGTAATGATCCGGATGTGTTTGTGTACTGGCATAGCACTCAGGCAGACGTGCTGGCGAGTAGTCGGTTGAATTTTTCGGAGTATAAGTCTAATGTAGTTGACGAGGCAATTGAATCCGCTCGCACACGGCTTGATCCGAATTTACGTATTGCAAAATATAAACCCTTCTTAAGTGCATGGCGTGATGATGCGCCAGCCGTAGGGCTATACCAACCTCGTGTTCTGTATATAACACGTAATACAGTGTATGGCTTACATGATCATACTGTGGTTTCGGCCAGTGATCGGTTCGCAAATGTCAATGAATGGCAAATCCGCCTTGTCAAAACCACCGTTGATTAGTAGGGTTATATCTACTACAATGACATCTGTTAATCTGCGCGAGTGGCGGAATTGGTAGACGCGCTAGTTTCAGGTACTAGTGATAGCAATATCGTGGAGGTTCAAGTCCTCTCTCGCGCACCATATGAAGGACACTGGAACCCCCAAGCAAACCGGCT